>Ga0247762_1000216_pt1 | contig 22047 bp, 17 predicted proteins | sample UWRJL081202R4_FD_181016 | JGI IMG/M metagenome (GOLD analysis project Ga0247762, IMG submission 181016) | Plant litter microbial communities from Arlington Agricultural Research Station in Wisconsin, United States - UWRJ-L081-202R-4 | ecosystem: Environmental > Terrestrial > Plant litter >...
TGATAGGTATTGTCGAGAGCCCGTTTCTCAACGGCTGCCGGCAGTGGCTGCTCCGGCAGCATACTGTATGATCTCGTTACCAACGCACGATTAACGGCATCCACATACGCCGTATCAGCAGGCTTATCGACATTACCACCAAAAAGGCCACGATGCACCACGCGTACAGCCGCGCGGGAAACATCTGCCGGTAAATCCAGCGTAACAGAAACCTCGGAGCGCGTTTCCACACGATCCGGCAGGTGAATGCCTATCGGGCCATGCTTAAAGTCATCCTCTGCAACATAAAACCACCTCTGCGCCAATACACGCCCGGCATCATCTAAAAGAACAAGCTGCGTATATCCGTTTATCACAGCCCTCGGCATGCGTAGTGTCGCATTACCATCATCACCAAACTGTACCGACACCGAAGACACCACACCTTCGTTTGTACACCACACGGCAGATACTTTAGATTCGATACCCTTCTGATATACTTCCGCTACAATCCCTTTTTCACCAGGGTGCCGGTGTATGGCAAGACCCGACGTCTGTATCTCCGGAAGAGGTATATAAGAAACCGGTTTATCAGAAGAGGCTACCTTAAGCCTGTAACGCTCGCCGGCAAACGGCGTAAATGTTATCTCTCCAAATCCGCCATTCGGGACACCACTGGCAACTACCTGCTCACTTGAATTGACAATGTGTGCGCTATGTACACCGGCTGTCGGAGTATAAAACACAATCGTTCCGGAAAGCCCCGCGATCAACGCACCGCCTTCGGCAAACACCAATACCGGCTGCTCCTGTTTATCTGCCTCCGCATCACCCGCTACATATAAAGGAGCGGTAAGAAACAGCGACGGACTCATATTCGCCATCCAGTCCGGATAAATAGCCACTGTATACAATCCCGGTTTGATATTTCCAGGCAGCACAAGACTACCCTTTTGCTGATTGGTTATCAAAGAAACCTTCTGCCCTATCACGCGCTCTCCGTTCTTATCGACAACATCCATATTCAGGATCTTGCGTGTGCTCTTCGAAAGATCTTTACTACCCGAGAAGAAACCATAGAACGCGGTATCACCTGGCGCATAACACGGCTGATGAAAAACAATATGAAGATCTTTCAGTGGATTAGCCTTGATAAAACGATCCGCCATGGCAACGACAGGTGCCACCTCCTGCGCCCGGACCGCCACCGCGCACGACCAAAAGATCGCGCCACACAAAAGAGATTTACCAACAAAGCGCATGTTACCAGAAAGGAGGTTTAGTAGTTGTAGAATTTTTATAGACAGCCGGCGATGCGCACGACTCATTGATAGCATCTATATCCGGCAGCACATACGGAACATCCGAGCGGTCTATCACCACGCTTACCGAGCGTATAGACGATGCCGCAAAAACACCGAGCGCCGGCAGAGCGCCCGCAGACTCGGAAGTTATATTACCACCAGTCGCACCAGGAGGCGTTTGAAAAAGATCGCTGCCACTCTGCTTCTGGGTGGCGATCCTCTCCCAGAAATCATATACGCTTTGCGACACACTCATCTGCTCGACCATCAGATGATACTTCTGATAAAAGAAACGCCGGGTCGCAGTCACATCGCCAAGTTTATACTTTTCAATGGCATTATTCACAACAAACGTCTTATCCGACAGAAGCGGGGTATCACTATACAGCGTCACCCAACACTCACAACATGTACACACACCTACCTGCCGGAGACCGTTCTTCGCATCATAAATCCAGCCGCTGCACGCCGGCGGATCGGGAATGATCACGATGCCACCACCTTTAGCACCTTCCGTACGGGTCTTTGCCTCAGGGGCGGTCTTGATCTCGAAAGTACCCGTCGTGCGCCATCGTACTCTTCCTTCCTGTTCAGGCAACACCTCGGCATCGACGAAGATCTCGAAGCCGTTCTTCGTATCGAGGTAATCTGTTTTCGTAGGATCCTCCACCTGTTTAAACGAGTAATACACGTTATTGATCTCTCCTACCGGCAGCAGTTTCTCCGCGGCAGATGTATACGCATGTCCCTGAGATGTAGTAACATGAAGTGTGTACGTCCTGCCCACTTGCCCCTGTATTCCCGACTCGCTGGTTTGATAAATACCGGAAGAGATCTCTGTTAGATTTTCCGTATTACCTGCATCGTCTGTGATCGACACCCTGGCACCTTTCACCCAATTCACCTGGTCGAGCTGTGTATCCAGCGACTTCGTCGTATACAGTTTAACTGTATAAGGACCTGGCTGATCCGTTATCATGCCATCAACCACAAGCTGTTCGCCAGCATTCGAAGACTTTATAGTGAACGGATCCACGCAAGCATCCAGCAACAACCAAATAATAAAAATCAATCGCGCGATCTTCATCGATTATAATTTAAAGCGGTAAGAGATAGAAGGAAGAATTGTACCTACGATGGACATGCGGTACGCCTGCTGCAATCCATTCGCATTCCGGTCATAGAAAACGGTATAAACATTCTTCCGGCCATATACATTATAGAAAGACACCACCCACGTACCATCCCAGAACTTCTTTTTCTTATGATTACCCTCGATCACCAGCGCAAGATCGAGACGATGATAATCAGGAACACGATAACCGTTACGCGAAGAGAAGTTTACAACCGGCGTATTATCGATCACCGTATAGGAATATGGCACCGTGATCGGCCGCCCCGTACGATAGTTGAAGTTGCCCGTAAGCGAGAACCGGCGCGATAAGCCATACTTCCAGTTCAGGTTCACGATATTAGGCTGATCGTAATTGGAAGGATAGCGCTTTCCATCGTTAATACCGGCCACGGTCCGGAAAGTGCGAGCATACGTATAGTTGAAATTCCACGACAAACGGCCTTTCGTTTTGTTGAACGAAAGCTCTACACCGTAACCATGAGCCTTGCCCTGCAGCAGCGCCGTTTCCAGCGCAGGATTCAGCACCAGGTCGGCACCATCGCGAAAGTCAAGAATATCCTTAATCCACTTCTGATAAACTTCTACGGAAGCCTCATACATATTGTCATTCAAACTCTTAAACACGCCCAGCGATATCTGGTCGCCGATCTGGGGTGAGAAATAAGCATTGCTCGGCTGCCAAACATCGATAGGAGAAATAGCCACCGAGTTAGATATAAGATGCAGGTACTGATAGATCCGATCGTACGCCGCTTTGATCGATACTGTCGGAGTAACCGTATACCGTAATGAAGCACGAGGCTCGAACCCCGTGTATGTCTTGATAGCTTTACCCGAAGCATAATGTATGGTGTCTGTAATCGAGTTTACGCTCCGGGTTACACCCGGTGTATACTGATAAACATCTGCCTTCCCCAGAGCCGTAAAGGCCGAAAGGCGCACACCCACATCCAGCAGCCACTTGTCGCCAAGCTCATAGCCGTCACCTACATAAAGTGCCTTCTCCCAGTAATGCTCATCCATACGGTGAAATGTAGTAGCCGAAGACTCGCCACTCTCCGGGTCCAGCGTGGGTGGCTTCACCACATAATACGTACTGGCCACACCGAATGTAAGCTTATGCCGGCCCGCCTGCCAGTTCACATCCGCATGAATAGATGGATACTGAATAGTATAGCGGAGCTTGTATGCCGTGGTCGGGTCGGCATCCTCCACGGTATAACCATATTGCCCGAACGCCGCGGTAACATTCAGCAACACATTTTTCGAGATCACATTATCATAGCGCAACGAACCCAGGGCGTTCTGCCAGTGGAATGTGGTGTCGCTGGGCAAACCAAAACGATCCTGGCTCATATATCCCGACAATGATAGCTTACTGGAAGCGTTAAGCTTATGCGTGTACTTCAATGAAGCGTCGTAAAACGACACCGAGCTGTTCTGAACATCCGGATAGTCTTTTGTAAATGCCTTAAGCATCCAGTCCGAATACGAAGAGCGCACCGATGCCACTACCGACGAAACCTTTTCCTTCACCGGCCCTTCCACCGTAAGATAGCTGGAAATCAAACCTATACCACCCGAAGCATGCCACTTCTCGAAATTACCTTCCTTGGCATGTAGCGAAAGCACAGACGATACGCGGCCGCCATACTCTGAAGGAATCCCCGCTTTATAAAACTGCGCATCCGAAACAGCCTCCGAGTTGAAAGAGGAAAAGAATCCAAACACGTGCGATGTATTGAATACTTGCACGCCGTCGTACAGCACCAGGTTCTGGTCCGCACCTCCACCCCGAACGTTAAAGCCTGACGACACCTCGCCTACCGAGGTAACACCCGGCAACGTCTGTATCTGTTTGAATATATCTACTTCGCCCAGAAATGCGGGCAGCTTCTTCAGATCTGTAAGTTTCAGATTCGTTACCCCCAGCTTACCGCTGACCGCGCTATATAATTGCTGATCGTTTATAACAACTTCATCGAGCAACTTTGCCGACTCCTGCAGGTTCAGATTCAGCGTGCCGTTGTTCACCACGCGAAGGCTTACCACTTTCTCGTCGTAGTTTATATTGCGCACGGTAAATACGTATTCACCCGACGGCAACGTAACCGTATACTTACCCGCCGCATCGCTTATTACCCCGCGGTTCAGATCGTTCACATACACACTGGCTCCCGACAGCGCCGCGCCGGTTTCCTGGTCGGTCACTACACCCCGAACGCTAACGGCTCCTTTCGCCGGCGCTTGCGTTGTATCGCCCACTACGGCAACGACTACGTCCTGCTGCGCCGCGCGTGCCCGTGTCAATATCCGCTCACGTTCCAATGCACGGCCGGGGTCCTTCGAAAAAACAATAGCGTAATTATAGAGAATGCCATAGCTTATCTCCGTGCCCTCGAATATATCGGCTAAAGCTTGTTGCAAACGTTGACCGCGATAGCTTTTCTGAATAGTGCTATTGGTAAACCAACTGTCGAGATAATAAAATCGTACCGGGTATTTTTGCTCCAGTTGTTTAAACCATTCTGGCAGTGGTTTACCCTGCTCTGTACCGTCTAAGGTAATATTGAGAATATCCTGGCCGCTCGCTGTGATAGCACACAAAAGAAATACGAGAGGCAACGCAAGGCGCTGTAGCACGAGAATTAGTAGTTTAGGTTAAGAACATGAAAATATAGCCGATTGATATATAATATGAAACATCAACAGACTATTTATCCTGTCCTGACCTAATAATTAAAAAGAAAGACGTGGAAATACAGGTATTTAAGGAGCAACAGGCAGAACGCCACGAACCATCTCTTTTTTACCGGGAGGCCCTTCAAGAGTTTCAACCACCAGGCCGAGGCTTTTCAGATCGCGTTTCAATTGACCCTTTGCACAATAGGTAACGAATACACCGCCCGACTTCAATGCGTTCACAACTTTTTCCAGCATGGATAGCGTCCACATCTCAGGCTGTTTGCTCGGCGCGAAAGCATCAAAATATATGATATCGAAAGAAGCTGGCGCGAGCGCAACGGTTTGAAGTGTTGTTTTCAGCTTATTTAAATAGAACCGAGGCAGTGCTTCTACGGGTTCTCCCCACGCTGCCTGGTGTAGCCTGGCGAACCATTCCTGTTGTACAGGCTCCGGCGCGTAGTTAAGATTACGCCATACAGCTTCCTCCAACGGATAAGCCTCTATAGAAGTATAGTGAACCGTAAAGCCCTTCGCCGCCGCCTCTTCTGCCGTTAACAGCGCATTAAGCCCGGTACCGAAGCCAACCTCAAAGACCGCTATATCTTTACCTGCATACTTATCATGAAAGAATGAAAGGCCATGTTTTATAAAAACATGAAGAGACTCCCGTAAAGCCCCGTGAACAGAATGATACGTCTCGTTCAACTCATGATTCAGCAGCGAATGCGAGCCGTCGCCAGTGGTAATGATCTCCAGCGCCATATCAATCCTTTGTAATAAGCGCTACAGCGTAGGCCGTAATACCTTCCTCACGCCCTACATAGCCAAGCGTTTCTGAAGTAGTGGCCTTGATAGACACATCGCCCTCTTCAACATTCATAAGCGGCGCCAGCACCTTCTTCATCTGGGGTATATACGGATTGATCTTCGGTTTCTCCGCGCATACTGTACAATCCACATTGCCGACTTTCCAGCCTTGCTCCGCCAGCAGTCGCGTTACCTCCTTTAAAAAGAACTTACTATCCATCCCCTTCCAGCGGTCGTCTGTGTTGGAGAAGTGAAAACCTATATCGCGGAGATCGGCAGCGCCAAGGAGAGCGTCGCATATCGCATGGATCAGCACATCGGCATCAGAGTGGCCCACGGCGCCCTTAAGCGACACCAGCTTTATACCACCGAGAAACATATCGCGTCCGTCCTCCAACTGGTGTACGTCGAACCCCATGCCTACACGTATTTTCGTCATGCTCAGATTATCTATCGTTGTTATTCAATACTATTTGGTCGCGCGGTAGTACAGTACGCTGGCGTTGCTTTCGTTCAGTATCCCCTGCGCTACGCGTTTGATATCGGCAGTAGTAACAGCATTAATGAGCTGACTCTCTTCATTCACAAGATTAGCATCGCCCGAAAGCCTCGCAAACGCCAGGTTCATCGCGCGATTCATCACCTCGATTTCGCCAAATTCCAGCGTAGACTCCGCCTGTATCTTCACTTTATCCAGCTCTTCCTCTGTAACACCATTGTCCACTATGTCTTGCAGAATAGCATTGACCTCCTCTTCTGCCTTCGTCAGCGACACACCGTCCTTCACACGGCCGCTTACCACAAGCAGACCCGGATCGATCGTACCCATCACAAACGAAGAGATCGAAACAAAGGTCTCCTTTTCCTTTACCAGCGATTGATAGAGCCTGCTCGATTGACCACGACTCAGAATATCACTCAGCAGATCTATAGCATAATAGTCATCGTGAAAACGGCCCGGCATGTGCCATGCTTTATAGAAAGCATCAGCAGGCACCTTGGCTTCCACGTCAAGCACACGCTTGCCTTCCTGCGGAGGTTCCACGGGCAGGTTACGATGCCCGTTCACGCCACGCGGAATCGGCCCGAACCATTTCTCCGAAAGCTCTTTCACCTGCTCAAATGTGACATTACCCGCCACAACCAATATCGCATTGTTAGGAACATAGTGTTTAAAGAAGAACGACTTCACATCCTCCAGCGTAGCCTGCTCGATATGACTGATCTCCTTGCCGATCGTAGCCCATTGATAAGGGTGCACTTTATACGTAAGCGGGCGCAGTTTCAACCACACGTCGCCATAAGGCTGATTGTAGTAGCGCTGCTTGAACTCTTCAATAACAACCTTCTGCTGCACATCAAGCACCTTCGGATCGAACGACAGGCTCAGCATGCGGTCGCTCTCCAGCCAGAAGCCGGTCTCTAAGTTGGCAGCCGGCAGCGTGAGATAGTAATTCGTTATATCAGTATTGGTGAAGGCATTGTTTTCGCCACCCACGCGCTGCAGCGGCTCATCGTAGCTCGGAATGTTCCTGGAGCCACCAAACATCAGGTGCTCGAAAAGGTGGGCAAACCCCGTCTTATCAGGGCTTTCATCCCGCGAGCCTACAGCATATAAGATATTCATAACGGCGATCTGCACGGTAGCGTCCTCGTGAACAATAACATGCAGGCCGTTTTCTAAGGTAAACTCTTTAAATGTGATCATGGGGATCAAAAATACAGCGTGAGAGTGAGAGTGAGAGCGATAGGGGAATAAAAAATACAGCGTGAGAGTGAGCGGGGAGGCAATAGGAGGAATAAGTTGTGGAGAGTTACGTAAACGTTTTAAATTGCCTCGATTTATCAACCGGCATGAATTTCAACAAGAAAGATTATTCCGATACGCTGCTCAAAAGCCTTTTTGAAGCGCTGCTCCGTCCCCGTATCATTGAAGAGAAAATGCTTATCCTGTTGCGTCAGAACCGCATCAGCAAATGGTTCAGCGGCATAGGCCAGGAAGCCATCTCGGTAGGCATAACCCAGGCGCTGGAGCCCGACGAATACATACTGCCCATGCACCGCAACCTGGGAGTATTCACAGGCCGCAACATGCCTTTCGACCGACTCTTTGCGCAATGGCAAGGCACGCTGATGGGCTATACCAAGGGACGCGACCGCTCCTTTCACTTCGGTACCAACAAGCACCATATCGTAGGAATGATCTCGCACCTCGGCCCGCAAAATGGTGTGGCCGACGGTATCGCGCTCGCCTCAAAACTGAAAGCCGAGAAGAAAGTCACCGTCGTGTTCAATGGCGATGGCGGCACCAGCGAAGGTGATTTCCACGAAGCCGTAAATGTCGCTGCCGTGTGGGATCTGCCCATCATCTTCGTGATCGAAAACAATGGCTACGGCCTCTCCACGCCCTCGCGCGAGCAGTTTCGTTGCAAAAGCTTTGTAGATAAAGCTATCGGCTATGGCATAGAAGGCGTACAGGTCGACGGCAACAACATACTTGACGTTTACAGCACGGTCTCATCGCTGGCAGCAAGCCTTCGCGAAAACCCACGCCCCATTCTGCTGGAGTGTATCACCTTCCGCATGCGGGGTCACGAAGAAGCTTCAGGCACCAAATACGTACCCAAGGAGCTGATGGAGGAGTGGGCCAAAAAAGACCCTGTAGAGAACTACGAGAAGTTCCTCATCAGCAAGAACGTCATCGATGAAGCATACGTAACAAACCTCCGCCAGAAGATCCGCCAGGAAATAGACGAGGGATTAGAGATCGCCTTCCGCGAAACACACCCCGAACCCAGCACAGCGCTAGAGCTGAACGACGTCTACGCGCCGCACATACAGGTCGTTACACCACCGGCTTCCGACAAACAATCCGAACGCCGCTTTATTGACGCGATAAGCGATGGCCTGCGCCAAAGCATGGAGAGATTCGACAACCTTGTGCTTATGGGCCAGGACATAGCCGAATATGGTGGCGTATTCAAGATCACCGAAGGCTTCGTCGAGAAGTTCGGCAGAGAGCGTGTACGAAATACACCGATATGCGAGTCCGCGATAGTCGGGGCCGCGCTCGGTCTTTCCATCAAAAACATGAAGGCCATGGTAGAGATGCAGTTCGCCGATTTCGTATCCGAAGGTTTCAACCAGATCGTAAACAATCTCGCCAAGATCCACTGGCGCTGGGGCCAGCATGCCGATGTTGTGATCCGCATGCCCACGGGAGCGGGCACCGCCGCCGGGCCGTTCCACTCACAGAGCAACGAGGCGTGGTTCTTCCATACTCCCGGGCTTAAAGTAGTTTACCCTTCCACGCCGTACGACGCAAAGGGCCTGCTATGCGCCGCACTCGAAGATCCGAACCCGGTGTTATACTTCGAGCACAAGCTGCTGTACCGGTCTACCAAAGAAGTTATTCCCGACGATTACTACACCCTGCCTATTGGCAAAGCGCGTTTAGTAACCGAAGGATCGGACCTTTCCATCATCACGTATGGCATGGGCGTTCATTGGGCTAAAGAAGTTCTGGCCGGCATGCACGGCATCAGCGCCGACATCATAGACCTGCGCTCGCTGTTGCCCTGGGATCAGGAAGCCGTAGCCGAAAGTGTGATGAAAACCGGCCGCGCGCTGATCCTCCACGAAGACACGCTGGTGGGCGGTGTAGGGGCCGAAATAAGTGCCTGGATAAGCGAGCACTGCTTCAAATACCTTGACGCTCCTGTGCTTCGCGAGGCCAGCCTGGACACGCCAATACCATTCGCGCCGACATTAGAGGACAATTTCTTACCTAAAGGCAGACTAAAAGAAAGGGTCGAGACGTTACTAAGTTTCTGATAGACAGCGCAAACCTCCGGCCGGCAGGAATAAACATGCATCCGGCCGGAGGCTGCGCCGGCATCAGCAAAAAAATATTTATCTTAGCCTGTTTTCTCGACTATTTTTTGAACGCATCACATTCAAATACCGCGACTTTTTTTGCGAGAGCCATAAAACCGCTGTGCCTGATCCTATTCATGGCATCGCTGGCCAGCGCACCCGCTATGGCTCAAAACGCCAAAGGCGACAGGCCTTCGTCCGGTCGTGAAAGCCGTTTCAAAACGCCGTTCAAAAAGGGCAGCTCCAAACGCAACAAAAAAGTAAAGAACCGCCGCATCACGCCCAAGTCACGTTCCGGCTCAGCCAGCGCCAGCACATACACACAGCCGCGCCGAAGCGCACGCGGTCGCGAGCGCGCCGGCAAAGCGATCCGTCCTACATTCCGGTCTACATCAGCACCAAGCTCCAAACAAAAAGCATGGCGCGGCGATATCACCGGCCGACGCATTCGCCATAAAAACAGCTCCAGCAGTGCCGGGAAAGCCAATGTCTATAAGCAAAGCAGCCGCTACGCAACTAAAACACCGGGGCGCAGCGCCAGCCGTACAAGTGGAGGCCACGTAACGCGCGCGCGCCGTATACCCAGCAACACAGGAAAAGTCAGAAATGTATATCCCACAGGCGGCTATCGCGTCGGCACCTCTTCACGCCCCGGCGAAGGCGCCCGTACTGTATCGAACCGCGGTACATTAAGTCGTCTGAAAAGATTACAAACCAGCCCCGGCGGCGGAACACCTCCCGGCAGGAAAAGAAAGGTCGTGCCCCGGTCGGCAACGCGGTCGTACACGGGCCGCAAAAGCATTAACGTATACGCCAATTTCAAACGCCCCAAGCATAAGACCGAACGTGCTTATACCCGCGACATAGCGGGACACCCGCTGCGCTCTAAAAACTACGAAACACCGCGCCCTTCTATCAGCACGCAGACTATTAAGCCATATCCCCGGAGAAGGCGTGTAGGCGACAGGGCATATTCCGGCACCAAACCTACCCGCGGCACCTATCGCTCAGCTACCAAAACCGGCGAACGCGCCTGGACAGGTGACGTAGCGGGCCGCCGCATCCGTCATCGTGACCGCTCGAGTAAACGCCGCGTTGAAGGCACGCCCACATTGGCAGGGCACGTACGCTCCAGAACCCGCCCTGGTGAAGGCAACCCTGGCCTCAGGCCCATAGGAGTGCGCATCCCGGGATTAGGTGGCAGGAAGATGGGCCGTTACCAGGGTAACATGCACGGCCTGCGCACGCTTAAAGGTGGCGGCAGCGCCAGCGGTAAGCTGTGGAACAATAGAAATCATGCTATCGGTGTACGTACGCCCAGAACAGGCGCTGGCATCGGTAGCTTCCGCGGTCGCCTCAAAGGTGGCAAACCACTTAAAGGCGGCGGCAGCGTAAGCGGCAGACTCTGGAATAATGACAACCATGCAATCGGCGTCCGAACTCCTAAGATGGGACTCGGAGCAGGAACATTCCAGGGCAGAACAAAAGCTAAAAGACCTCTTAAAGGCGGTGGCAGCGTAAGTGGCAGATTGTGGAACAATGATCAGTCGGCGATTGATGTTCGCAAGCCTAAACTGGGCCTGGGAGCTGGCACGTTCCAGGGCAGAACCAAAGGCGGCAGACCTCTTAAAGGTGGTGGCAGCGTAAGCGGCAAGCTGTGGAATAACGACCAAAGCCCCATCCTTGGCCGCGCTCCACGCCGTGGACCAGGACTCGGCGCAGGAACCTTCCAGGGACGCACCCGCGCCCGCAGACCACTCAAAGGTGGAGGCAGCGTAAGCGGCAAACTCTGGAATAACGACCAAAGCCCCATCCTTGGCCGCGCACCACGCCGCGGACCAGGACTCGGCGCAGGAACCTTCCAGGGACGCACCCGCGCACACAAACCACTCAAAGGTGGTGGCAGCGTAAGCGGCAAACTCTGGAACAACAACGAAACTCATCTTGATGGCAAGCCACCCGCTCGTGGCCCCGGATTAGGTGTCGGCACCTTCCAGGGACGCACCCGCGCCCGCAGACCACTCAAAGGCGGCGGCAGCGTAAGCGGCAAACTCTGGAATAACGATGAAACTCCCCTCGACGGCAAACCGCCCGCACGCGGACCTGGTCTCGATGCAGCCACATACGTAGGCCATGTTAAACTGCCTCACAAGCGCAGGAATTATGTGCAAAATGATAAGGCTTCGGAAGAGTCTATATTAAAAAGGCGCCCTATAAAAGGCACCTTCGAAGTGGACAAGCTGCAAACGCCTGTGAAACGCCGCAGTTACGTAAAGAATCCTAACACGGTAGAAGGCGGGCAGCTTAAGCTGAAGCCCACCAATCAAACCAATCATACCAACGACATAACCGCTAAGGTTAAGCAATACCACTACATTCGCAATTCAAGCAGCGCGGATGAAGCGTTGCGGGTGCGCGAACCGGGTAAAGCCTTCGCTCGCGCTACCGACTACCAGGGTAACATCCGGATGCAGAAATTCAGATTGTTCGACAAAAACCGTCACATGCACCCCGACTCACGCTTTGTAAAAATCAATAAGAACAACGTCGATTCAGAAAGGGATGCGATAACGAACTTAAAGCTGTGGTGGGCACGTTTATTTAAAAAACAGGAAGCACAGCCTGAGCACCTGAAAGACAAAGGCCGCAAACCACGCTACGACAAAGGCGAGCAGGGTATGTGGAATGAATAGGTGCTCAAACTGGCGGATAAACAGCATTCACCCCCGAAAGCTCTACCTTATATGGAATGGAATACGCTTAGCGCAATTGATCACCTGCGTCAGCTGCAGGAAGAATCCAAAGAAAAACCTATTCTTATTTTCAAGCACAGCACTCGCTGCAGCATCAGTCGCACCGCGCTGGACCGCCTGGAGCGCAGTTGGAAAAGCGAGGAGATGAGCCATATAAAACCGTATTACCTGGACCTCATTTCCCACCGGGATGTGTCCAACCAGGTAGCCAGTCAGTTCGGCATAGAGCATGAATCACCCCAGGTGTTAATAATAGAAAACGGGAAGGCCGTTTACGACTCTTCCCATTTCAATATCGATTACCAGCAGATCCGGAACGCCATTAAAAATTAAAGGTCACGTTCTGCTTGATGGCGTCTGAAAGGCTCAGCGCTACCGGACAGGTCATAGCGGCACGTTTGAGCTTTTCCTTTTGAACATCGGTAGCCACAAGATTGTCATGAGTAAAGACGATCTGGATCTCCGCTATTTTACGCGGATTTGCAGCCATCACCTTGACGATCTCTGAACGCAGGCCGGTAAGGTCGATGTTCTCGCGCTCAGCCAACATGCCCATCAGGGTCATCATACAGCTGTTCAGCGACGCGCAGGTCAGGTCTGTAGGACTGAAAGCTTCTCCTTTTCCATTGTTATCCGGGGGAGCATCGGTAATAATACGGTTGCCAGACTTCAAGTGTGTGGCTTCCGTTCGCAGTCCGCCCAAATAAATTCCCGTCATCGACACCATAAAGAATAAGTTAAGGTTAATATTTGCGTTAGGTATTTTAAAGTCTAAATTTATCCTAAAGATTTTGGTCTGGATGCAGCGTTTTGAAAAGTTTTCTTGCCTCACAGTTATCCTGGCATGTCTCGTTACTGCAGCCTCTGCACAAACCCAAGACAGCTACGAATATCAATCCGAATTTACCTGGGGAATCAACAAAAACACCTCTGGCGGACTGATAGGCGGTCTGGTTTTCAAGAAAGCTCGCAAAGTGGCAGACCGTCAGCTAGAAACCTTCGGCCTGGAGCTAATGAACGTAAAGCATCCGCAGGAGGTGCGCCGTAATTCAGCCCGCACCGGCAATTTTTACATCTTCGGCAAAGCCAATTACCTCTACGCCGTCCGCCTCCAATACGGCCGCGACTTTATTCTCTTCAAAAAAGCTCCTCAGCAAGGCGTTGAAATAAAAGCCATCTTCGCCGCCGGCCCCACAATAGGCATTGTGGCACCTTATTACGTTGAATATTTCCCTGACAACAGCGGCGGCTTCACCGTTCGCGGTCCCTATAACCCCCGCATTAGCCCCGATAATATTGCCGGCACCGGCCGCCTCTTTGAAGGCATCGGCGATTCTAAAATCGTACCTGGCGCCAACTTCAAAGCAGCCCTCAATTTCGAGCTCGGCACCATAAAAAGCCAGGTAACAGGTTTCGAAGCAGGGTTCCTGCTCGATGCTTACACCCAGACGATCGAGATGATGCCGTCTTCGAAGAACTATTCCGTGTATCCGACCTTGTTCATCACGTTATTCTACGGTTCGCGCAAATAACATTTCATCGCCCTTCCGTTTCAAATTCCTTATATACTAAATACCACCGGGACAAAATCAGGGTGGAGTGCCAATTCGTCCGGTAACAGACCACAGTTTACCGTAAAACAAGCCCCAGGATAAGGCCACCCAGGATAATGAGAGGCGAAGGAATTTTGGTAAAGGTGAGAAGGCAGAATGTTACCACTACCGTGCTATAGTTTAACAGCGAGTTTTCGAGAGGCTGAAACATGATGATCGCCGCAGCGATCACAAGGCCGGCACTGGCAGCCGTTATCCCCTCGAGCGAAGCACGAACTGCCCGGTAACTTTTTAAACTATCCCAGAAGCGGATCACAAAAAAGATGAGGAATGTTCCAGGCAGGAATATACCCATAGCAGACATTATTGCCCCTAGTATCTCCCCGCCAACACCATATTCACGCATGGATAATGCTCCGATATAGGAGCTGAAGGCAAACACCGGCCCTGGCAGCGACTGCGCCACGGCATAACCCGACAAGAACTCTTCCGCCGACAGATAGTGCTTAGGAGCATATTGAACAAACTCTGTATATAATAATGGCGTAAGCACCTGCCCGCCTCCGAATATAAGACTGCCGTTACGATAGAAGTTCTCGAATAGTCTTACCGGCAAAGCTTTGGTAACACCGCCCAACACCGCGGCAAATATCAACACACCCGCCCATAACAGGAAGTTAGCCCAGGGCACTACGATCTTCTTCTTCTCTTCCTTGGGGTGTGCCTTATAATTCAACGCCGTGATGAGGCCGGAACAAAGAAGTACCGCCGGAAACACAAACGGTGTTTGTAAAACATAGGAAGTTACCGCCGCCAGTATCATCAATACAACGCCCCGGCGTGTGCGCACGGTCTTCAGGCTTATCATGTACGCGCCGTAGCTTACGAAGCCTACCGCTATCGGTTGTATGAACCGTGTAAAAGCCAGCGACCAGTGTTTGTCTTGTATACTGGAGAGCACAAGCGCAGCCAGTGTCATGAGGGAAACAGCCGGCAATATCCATATCAGCAGGGTCAGGTAGGCCAGATTCGGACCGCCGATCTTGAAGCCTATAGCCGTAAGAGTTTGCGTAGATGCCGGACCTGGCAATATCTGACAGAGCGAGTTGATCTCCATAAGATCTTCTTCCGACAAGTACTTGCGTTTATCTACCAGTACTTTTTGGAAATGGGCAATGTGTGCCTGTGGCCCTCCGAATGTCGTAAGGGCAAGCACGAATACATCGCGAAGAAAGATGTAGTATCGAACGCGCTGGATCAAAGCCGCGAGGGGTTAAGAGTTTCCTCCCGGAGTGTGTATCCTTGATTCCGGGAGGTGAATAAGTAGTGCGGCATCATTTCTTCAAGCCAATCTCACGCAGACGCTGATCCAGAAATTCTCCTGCTGTAATATCTGCCCACTGCTTGGGGTTCTCTGCCTCTATACACGAAGGTAGCGCAGCGAGACTCATCTCCGAGCGCGGATGCATAAAGAAAGGTATTGAGAACCGCGGAGTATTCATAAGTTCACGCGGCGGGTTAACCACGCGATGTATAGTAGACTTCAGCTTCTTATTGGTGAGACGTTCGAGCATATCGCCCACGTTGACTACGAGTTGATCCGGGAGTGCCGTTATCGGAATCCACTTGCCGTCCCGGCGTAACACCTGCAGACCGTCAGCGCTGGCTCCCATCAGCAGCGTGATGAGGTTTATATCACCATGCTCAGCGGCACGTACTGCATCTGCGGGCACAGCGTCGGGGTTTTCAATGGGATAATAGTGTATTGCGCGAAGAATGCTGTTGCCATTAGTTGCTTTATCTTCAAAATATCCTTCCGGTAGATCGAGATAGAGGGCAATAGCCTTGAGCATGTAGAGTCCTGTTTTCTCCAGGGCGCGGTAGGCTTCCACAGCTATTTCATTGAACTCGGGCACTTCCACGGGCCAGATATTAGGCGGATAATGATCGAGCGCAAGCTCCGCTGGAGGCAGCTCCTGTCCTACATGATAGAACTCTTTCAGATCGCCGGTATTGCGGCCTTTAGCGTGCTCCTTGCCCTTGCCTATGTAGCCACGCTGGCCAGCCAGGTCAGGGCGCTCGTATTTCTTCTTCACATCGTCAGGCAGTGCGAAAAATTTCTTAATAGCACCATACAGCCGCTCCTGAAGAGCATCGGTAAGAAAATGATGGCGTATGGCCACGAAGCCTATGTTATGGTAAGCCGCTCCCAGCGCCTCTACAAAAGCCTGTTTTTTGGCGGCATCAGCATTATAAAAATCTGCCAGGTCCAGAGAGGGGATCTCGTTATATAATATTTCTTTTTCCATAGGTATATAGTCGTGATTGGTGGTCTGCCGCAAGCTAAATATTTTTAGCTAAATTTACTTCACTCAACGCCACTCCGTTCTTTTCCCCCAGAATCGGTACGGCATAATTTTTTACGGATAACCCCGCCAGGCGGTCAACACGATTTACACATTAGCAATCATTAAATTACAGGTATACTGGACTTTTAAACACCCACAGAAAACATGAAAACCTCACGCAGAAAATTCCTCGAACAAGCTTTCAAAGCTTCCGCCGTGATAACTTCGGCTGCCACACCGTCTATTCTCAAGGCAGCAAACACCGTAAGCCGCACATCAGCAAGACCCGAGCCTGCAAAACCTGCCATAGCTGTAGCCGCACTGCAATTTTCGCAAGTAGCACTGCCATATAAATACGATGCCCTGGAGCCCAACATCGATTCGACTACCATGGACATTCACTACAACAAGCACCACACCGCGTACATCAAGAACGTGAATGACGAGATCGCTGCGCAAAAGATCACGTACGCCACGGAAAAGGAATTTTTCGCCAATGCTTCAAAGCTTTCGGCTAAGGCCCGCAATAACGGCGGCGGCGCCTGGAACCACAATTTCTTCTGGGAGGTAATGAAGCCCAACGGCGGCGGCGCACCTGCAGGCAAAGTGGCTGATGCTATCAATAGCTCATTCGGATCTTTCGACAAATTCAAAGAAGCCTTCACCAAGGAAGCTACTACCCGCTTTGGCTCAGGTTGGGCATGGCTCGTGAAAGACAGCAGCGGTAAGCTCAAAGTGGGATCTACTGCCAATCAGGACAACCCGCTCATGGATTCCAGCGATCTGAAAGGCACTCCGCTCCTCGCATTGGATGTATGGGAACATGCCTATTACCTGAAATATCAGAATAAGCGCCCTGATTATATCACCAACTGGTGGAACGTTGTCAATTGGGATCAGGTAGCTAAGAATCTCTAGCATAAATAAAGAGAGGCCGATCGTATAGTCTGCCTCTCTTCATTTATAAGCATAGTATACGTTAGCCGAGTATTTCGCGCAATACTTGTATCGAGCGTACTTCGCCTAATGTCTCGATGTGATCAGAATAGAACTTCAAGATCAATTCCATCAGCTCGCGGCGCTGATCGTTGGTAATGGTGAGCACATCGCCATAACTTGCATCCAGTAACTGTTGCAGCAACTGCTCCACCGGCCCACTGGCTATACGAAAGCCCAGCACCTCGTTTGCCTGCTGCGCACCAAAGCCCAGAAAGCGGCTTAGCTTCAACAAGAAGATAAGATGAAAATTCTCCACGCCGGCCGTTTGCTCATCCAGCGACATAAGTGAATAAAACAGGAAGTCGCATAGCTCTTGCGCGTGGCTCTGGTCTTTGACAGTTTTGTTGATGATCTCGTTTATAAAAATAGCCAGTGACGACTTACGTATATCCATCGGCAGGCTATGGTATGGATGGGCGCACCGAATTTCCTTTATCCGCATGATGTCGCCATGCTCCTTATGATACACCACCATGTCCAGCAAGGTCAGCGGCTGGTAAAGGGCTATCTTGTTCTTACTGGACTTACTGCGCACACCATTTACGATATAGCTCTGCAGGCCGAACGCTTCGGTGAAGATACTTACAATGATGGAGGTCTCTCCATACTTTGTAAGCCGGAACACTATACCTCGCGTTTTGTGCAGCATACCCGCTAATCGATTACAGCTATTTTACCTACTACGCGCTCGCCGCCATCGGCCGTAGCCGCGAATACAAGATATACTCCGGTCGTTGCGCGACGACCGCGATAGTCACGAACGTCCCATGAGGCACCACCGCCATGCGCCTGTGTCTGCCATACCAGCGCGCCACTCACATCGGTTATTTTTATCATCGCGTCAGTGGCCAACCCGCTTATTCCCACCAGGCCTGTGAAGCGCGATGTTACCGGGTTAGGGAAAATCTTTACCGTGCTGAATGTCGCCTCGCTTTCCGTAGCATCCGCGCGGAACGAAACTACGCCGTGATCTGTACAGAAGAACACCTCACCGGTCTCGCCCTGGATAGCGATGTCACGGATATTATTCGATGGCAAAGGACTGTTGCTCGTGGTGAAGTTATATACAAGCTCCTCACCTGTTGCATTGAACAACCACACGCCACGTGTAGTACCGATCCATTTACGATTGCCGGCGTCTATAGTGATCGCTGTTATCTTGTCATCGCGCAGGAGAAACCTGTCCTCATAGATCGGGCGAATGGCTGCGTCAGCAGGATCGATAAAATAGGCTATTCCCTGATCGGTACCGACCCAAACCAGACCGTCGCGATCTACCGCCACAGAACGAACCGCCGCGTTCGGCAGCTCGCCCGCTCCGGCAGCTGTGGTTATATATTTGTATTTGTTTGTCTCGCGACTGAAGGCCAGCATGCCGCCGCCTTTTGCCGGGTCTAATACTATCCATACATAGCCGTAAGGATCGGTGGCTATGTCTACCGGGTACCGTGCCGCGGCGACCGGGAAGGAAAATGCCTGCCAGCTTCCCTTGTCTTTCAACAGGTGTAGCGGCTGCGAAGCGCCATAATCAAGTACCCACAGCCCATCGGACGAAGCCTGGAGACCGGTGATCGTAACGTTCTTACCGGGTGGATTTGAGTTGACCAGCGTGCTGTTGCTTTCCGTATATATAACTACTCCGGACGAGCCCTGTTCCTCCACACCATACCCGAACGATGACAGATAAGCCTTATCGCCAAAAAAGTCAATATCGGTAAGATCGGCCATCTGTGACGTGGTGGTTTGCCATGTGCCGTTTTCAAAAATATTTACGTTGCCTGGTTCGCCCAGCGAGGTGAAAGTATCGGAATAGCCTCCACCAAGCAGGTATATCCGGCCCCTGGCGTAGTGCAGCCGTCCTGTAGCCAAACCGTTTGGGCTATTCGGGTGATAAGAGGCGAAGGTGCCGCCAGCATTGGATACGAGCCCTTGCTTTGCATCTCCTATCCAAAGCTTGCCATTGGCATCTTCAACAGCTACCTGCGGCGTTGTCAGCAGGGCATCGGCGACTGGAGTAGCCACATTACTGCTATTTATGCTCCAGACGCTGTTGCCAGTCGTAATGTATAATGCATTAGTTGATGCTGACAGGGACATGAATGTCGCTCCCGGCAAGACAGAGGTTTTGGTCCAGGCCCCAGTGGCATGCTCATAAATCCCAAGATTGTTTATAGCTGCATACAGTTTATCCTGAAACAATGCTATAGACTGGACGGCACCCGCAAGGTCACCCGTCGTATAGCGTTTCCAAAATCTGTAGTCTAATAAATTATCGTTCAGATCGCCAGCCAATACACCATTCTCAGTAGCCAGGAAAACGCTATCGTCGCGAAATACGGTTTGAAAGATCTTCAGTGTCTCTCCGCTGTTGCCCAGGTCGCGCCAGGTTTCCTGAATGGCCGCCCGATTAAGATCGAATAGCAGCACACCATAGTCGGTGGCGAGGTAAGCAGTCGTTCCGTATACCCGCACATCGTGTATCAGGCGCGAGCCTGCCAATGATGAGTTTTGAAACGGATTGAAGTTCGTTACTGTCTTGCCGGACACGAAGTCGAATGTGCCGTCGTCATAAGCGATGACGAGTTTATTGGAAGAAGGTTCCGCTCCGAGCGCCGTTATACCGGCACCGCTGAGACCGTTGAGCTTGGTAAGGGTAGACAGGCTGGTACCATCCGTACGGTCAACGACTACAATGCCGTTATCGGCCGCTCCATATATGGTATTACTGGTAACCGCTACATGGTTTATCCGACTGTAGGAAAGATGCGCACGCCAGGTCCCCATCGGAATTTCGGATTGCCCCATGACATCAAACGCCACGACCAGTATTGTGATGACTATTCCCAGTTGATAGCAGCAGCGGAATATTTGATTACGGACAGGCAAACGGTTCAGGATCATGATCTATTTTTCATTCCATCTAAAAACGCCTGGCGGCTTCGGGCTTCATATTCGCGACGCTCGCCGAGCAAAACCTGGTGATCGTTGGCAACCAGGCGGTAAGAGAACGACGCAAGCTCGCCGGTTTGTGCGCAGATGGCGTGGACTTTTGTTACAAATTCAGCTATAGCCAGCAGAAAGGGCATCGGGCCGAAAGGTTTGCCCTCATAATCCATATCGAGACCGGCTACAATTACACGTTTACCGCTATTGGCCAGTGTATTGCATACATCCGTAATCGCCTCGTCAAAAAACTGGGCTTCGTCTATACCTACCACATCGCAATTGCCAGCCAGCAACAGGATATCGCTGGCGAAGTTCACAGGAGTTGAGCGTATAGCCGTTTCATTGTGCGACACGATATTTTCCTGGTGGTAACGGGTGTCTATAACGGGTTTAAAGATCTCAACCTTTTGCTTGGCAATAATAGCCCGGTTAAGTCTGCGAATAAGTTCTTCCGTCTTACCCGAAAACATGCAGCCTGCAATAACCTCTATCCATCCCGCGTGGTCGCGTCGAGGCCGTCCCAGATGTGGTTCGATAAACATACCACCAAAGGTAAGTGTTTAGCTTGCAAATATCAGCCCCCTGCGAAGGCCAATCACAAGGTGTTACCGGTATCGGCGCCAGGCAAGCCGTATTTTATATGCGGCAGCATGCTTTCGGGCGGCACGGCCACTACCACGCTACCGGCAATACGGGCCTGACAGGAAAGCCGCTCGCCGTCCTTGAGCAAGCCGCGCTGGCGATAACGTTGCTCGGCTTCGGTCAGCGGTTCGAAATTCTCTGCCCCCTCCACAATAACCACTTTACACGTCGTGCAGCGCCCTTTTCCTCCGCAGGCGTGCATCCAGTCCATACCGGAAGCCTGAAAATGGCCGAGCAGCGACCTGCCCCGGTCACGATCCGCTATTTCCAGGACACGCCCCCATAAATTTCGTATCTCCAGCTTAACCATAATTCTGTTTTTCCCACGTCAACTGGCAGCTTTATTTTCGATCTTCAGCTACCGGGATATCATTTATGAACCACACATCATTTCCCTCACACCAGGAGATTTCCACACACCAAACTTTTGACAATATCCATTAACTTTAGGCCTGCCAAATAAATCATAAACACGGAGATTTACCATCATGGACGAAAAGATCAGTCTCGAAGCAATCGCACTCTATGGAGATACGTATGCGGACAAAGTACTGAAAGGATTTTTTTCTTCGAAAGACAAAATCACCGGCTCCGAGATCCTGAAGCTCTGCAATGTTCAACAGATCAACCTGTTCATTGTAAAGGAGCTGTTCCGTGCATGGAAGGAAGAAACAAAAAAACTCAAAAGTCCATATTTCGATTTCGACAACGAGGAAGTAAAGGAAGCGTTGGAAAACTTCATGGCAATCCTCTCCCAGAATATCCTTATCGACCAAAACCATTTCAGCCCGCTACTCAAAAAAGCGGTCAGCCAGGCACTGATGGTCGTATTCGATCCGTACGATTTCTTCTCGATGATCATAACCGGCAAGAACAATAAGCTGGAAGTAGCGCCTTTCCGGGAAGAGATAAAATACCTGAAAGTAAACAAGGCACCGCTGGAACGCATGCTGCAAAAACTGGAGGAAAAAGGTGTGAAGGAGGTATCGGGTAACGAGGCCTTCGCCATACTGGACGTGA
>Ga0247762_1000217_pt1 | contig 22009 bp, 16 predicted proteins | sample UWRJL081202R4_FD_181016 | JGI IMG/M metagenome (GOLD analysis project Ga0247762, IMG submission 181016) | Plant litter microbial communities from Arlington Agricultural Research Station in Wisconsin, United States - UWRJ-L081-202R-4 | ecosystem: Environmental > Terrestrial > Plant litter >...
ATATGTATAGAATTTCAGGTTAAGATTATCGAGGTCGATCGTGTAAAAACGCTTTTTGGTGCTTGATTTGGTAAAGTCGATAATGGAAAGCAGATTTTTAGAACCAAGCTTGCCTTCCTGGCGCAGTGTGTAAAAACCGATCATGCCATAACGGAAAACCTCATAAGAAAGGTCGTACTTTTCAAGACCGATGGCATTGTAGATGCTGCGGATCGAATCTTCAAGCGTAGGCAACATGGCAGATTCGGATTGTTCTGCCTGGGCTACGCCAGAATTGTTTTGCGACGGTGCACCAGGATAAACGAAGGATGCTGAACAAACAGCAAAGACGAAATACGCGATGTACTGCATAGATAGAGAGGGGTTGTTTAAAAAAATAGAGATGCGAATTAACATCGGCAGCGCTGGGCAAAAAAGTCAATAAATCCATAAAGATTACATCTGAACTGAATGGATAAATTGTAAACCGAACGCGTTTTAGACCAATAATACCATAAAAATCACCCGGCGCAGCGCCCAAATGCAGGAATCCCGGACGAGTCGACATAAAATACCAACGAGCAGCAGAACGTTATTGAAATCTATCCGTAGCGATGTCAACCCGGTTGATGACCTCTCACGAACGCCTTCGCTCAGGAGCATAGCCAAAGTACTTGCGGAACGCCTCCGCAAAATGAGATGAGCTGCGATAACCGATCCCGTTACAGATCGCCCGGATCGTGTGATCCTGCTCTAGCAACTGGCCGGCGCGCTCCATCCGAACCGCGGTAAGAAGCTTGTAAAACGTGGTCCCATAAACATACGGAAACCCGAGCTTGAGCTTGCGTACATTTATCCCCAATGCATGCGCCATGCTCTGTAAAGTAACATCTTCGCCAAGATGATCGAAGATATAACCCTGCGCAAGCCTGATCTTTCGGATGTCAGCATCATGGAGCTCACGGCGGCGCACGGGCCGGTCGCGAAGTAAAGATTCAACGGCATGAAACAGGATCTCCAGCACACGCACCTCACGAAACATCTGGTCAGCATAGGCGCCGTCATTCGGCGCGATGCGTTCAATAGCGGCCAGCATCTTTACTGGCGCCGGCAGATGTAGCCAGGCTGACAGCATCGCCGGCACACCGGCCTGGCTACGCAAAAAGAAACGGTCCACCGGCGCATGGGCTCCCTTCCACTGCGTGAGATAAGACAACCCGAAGTGGATAAGCAGTATCCGATAACGCTCGTTCTTTCGGAGAAACAATTGCTCACGAAGCGAGGGGCGGAATACAATATTCCACTGAAAGCGCAGCATGTCCTCGGTCAGCGCCTCGTCCTTCCCATAGCGAAGCAAACTTCCTTCAAGAACGATACAGAACATCAGCACCGGGCGCTCGCTCTCCACACCGATCTGAAGATTGGTATGAGGCAGCACCGTGTATTCAGCCATGGCGTAATCAGCACCGTGCAAATCCAGCATGCGCACCGTGCACTCGTTACTTTCATGTGTCCGTTGGCGCATCCCCTTATGCTGCTCAGGATAGGAAGTAAGACGCAACAGCTCGCCGCCAGGTTTAACAAGACGGATCTTCTCTGAGGCCCATGTATAACTGTCATTTTTTTTCTCCATACTAACGAACCAGTGAAAGCAAACTTCAAAAGCCACAGCTAACTATAGACGAAAGATTTATGGCATCAATAATTATACTTTCGTTAAACAGCACTTTTGAATCGGTCTGGATGGAAACACACCTACGCATAAGGCTTGTTACATCAAGTTAAGCATTAGAGATGTTCGCTTGTTTACAAATAGCGCAATATGAAGTATGAATTCCGGACGAATTTACAAAGCTGGGTTTACCATCATGCAACTTTTCCAGCGTCAACGGCATACGAACAACAATTCGTTTTACCGTAAATCGAACGTTCTTTATATTTACCGGCATGAGCACAACCTACTTCATCATACCCGGCCTTGGCAATTCGGGAGAAGCACACTGGCAGACACATTTTGAAACATCGGGCACCAACTTCAAACGCATCGAGCAAACAGAGTGGGACGCCCCGCTGTGCAGCGATTGGATCCAGCGTATAGACGAAGCGCTTGCAAACGAAGATCTTTCCAATGTAGTCCTTATCGGGCACAGTCTCGGTTGTATAACGATAGCGCACTGGGCACTGCAAACCGGCAAGAAAGTACGGGCGGCAATGCTTGTAGCGCCGAGTGACCTCGAAGCAGAACAATATCAGAATGCATTCCCCGCCCAGGGCTTTACACCCATACCTCGTTCAGCGCTTCCCTTCCGCACCATAGTCGTGGGCAGCGAAAATGATCAGTGGATGACAGGAGAACGCGCCCGTTACTTTGCCGACCTGTGGGGCAGCGAGTTTCTAACCTTAGGCGATGCCGGACATATAAACGTCGCTTCCGGATACGGCCCATGGCCACGGGGGCTTGAGATCCTGAAGACATTATAAATATTCTGTTATCATAACGCGGCTGAATACATAAAGTACCGTTCCGGCAAAACACAATCCGTTAAACGTAACCGGCCATATACACACGGGCTTTATCTTTACAATACGTTACTCCCTATCTCTTCCGGTCTATATAATATAGAAGAGCACATACGGATCCGGCATACACCCTGGTGCTTCTGGTCAACAAGCAAACTGCACGGAGCCGGATCCATTGCTCTTCCACCGCTGATAAACCTTCTACACAACAACGCCATCACCGTACGGAAATTATCGGAAAGTACCGATGCGGCACTTCTTTATCCCTGCAACATAAACGATAGCCAGTAACAAACAACGATATTGATCTATACTATGACAAATACAAGTAGCCAGTAAGCAGCGAGCTACATTACCAGGCAACGGCGCTCCAGGCGGGGGCGCCGTTCTTAAAATCGCTTCACTATCGGCAACGCCTTCCATTATGGAATTACATTACGCCGTTAGCTAAACAAAAGACTTCTCAATCCACCAACCTAAACTGTTCCGTGGCATAGGGGGCCAGGATCTGTTTTATTTCGGTACACAGATCCTGCCCTTCATGCCCAACACCCCGAGAATATAAAAAAGTATCGATTTGATACATCGATATCCGCCAAACGTAAACAAGACACCAAAGTAAAAACCGATATTAGTCTTTCGGATCTTCAGGCGGAAGACAACAATATGAAATATGAATTGTGTGTTATGAAAATTGTTGTATACACACGACACACATTGTTTGCACCAGGTAATGGTAACGCCCTGCTACCCTACCCCAGTTACCATGTAAGAAATTTGATTGAGTCCCTGTTCTTATGCGTCTAACGCCTCGGGCAGGCAATACACAAACACGACACTATACCAATCCACCAAACATCGTTTCACCATGAAACGTAATGAATACATCACACCCAAGCCCAATACCCAGGCATGGCGGGCTTCTGAAATAGAGTCCGCCGTGCCAACCCGTTGTCTGTACGTACGCGTCGACAGCGGCGTCACCACCATCAAGTTTGTGGGCTGCTATGCTGTGCCTCCCGGCGCCGACTTTAACGTAACCATACGCATCTGGGACAATCGCTCACAAACACACGTCCTCCGCCTCGCCTATGCCAACGACGGAATCACACCCGTGCTCTCGTCAGCGACAATGATCCTCACCATCCCATCGTTCCAGCTTCCATAACAAAACCTGCGTTATATGAAAAGACTCTCGCTCCTTATACTGATCGCCATCACCACGCTGCCCGCCCACGGCCTCACCGACCTCGTAGCCCCCATCCCGACCTACGTACGCCTGGACGAAAGCTTCCCTTCACATACCCGCTACATCGGCATAGTCGAAGGCAGCGCCTCAGCCACCTTCACCATCGTGATCCACATCTGGGATCGTCGCGAAGGCGCCTACGTAACCCGCAACGCCTACACCAGCACCGGTGTATTATTAAAGAATGCAGTCCCCACGATAATCGTAATCCCCCGCGAATCCACCGGAGGAATCGAATTACCCGACTGAATATGAAACTCCTCGCCACCCTGCTCACGGTGTTATCCGTTACATTCAACGCAGGCCCCAAAGCACACCGCACAGCACAAGCCTACGTCCGCGTTGACATATATAACATAGAACGACTACAACGCGTCGGCACCCTCATGACCTCAGCCAGCCCCTACTTAATGACCGTCTACATCTGGGACAACCGGATGTCCCAATATGTATCAAGACAGGTGTACCTGGAAGACGGCGTAACACCCTTAACCGGCACAACGACCTATCCTATAATTATACCGAGAGCGGGTGAAGAAGATGGAGCTGAAATACCATAAAGAAGAAAATAAGAAAGTACCGATAAGGCGCATTTTACTCCATCAAACGTAAGCGCACATTAGATCTAAGGCTATATCTTTATAACATCGTTCGAGACTACTTCGCCGGAACAAGGAAAAGTAATCTAAATGGAAAACGTTTGTACAATTTTATAAATCGCACACAAAATGAAGTCATACACACAAATCCATTCCACTCCCCTGATGACGGTTCTGTCATCCCCTACTACTATTTCCACCCACTTTACTTCCTCTTCACAAGCTGGTTGTTGTTGTTGTTGTTGTTGTTGTTGTTGTTGTTGTTGTTAATACAACGGCGATAGTGTTTTCGCTTTGAGCGGCTTTGTTTATGAGCGGCTTGGTGTGACGATGCTATTATAATGTCTATTAAATGCTGAGGTCTGATTCGACCTTTTGCTGGAATCCTATTGCTTAAAAAATACTAAAGACTTTACCGGTAATTCAGGAATTAATGCTGACCACCTGACTAAAACAAGGTAGGCACTATTATCAAACAACTTAAATTTTAAAACTATGAAACGCAAATTATTTGTTATCGCATTCGCACTTGTTGCTGTGATCGGAACTGCCGTGGCTGCATTCCTTCCTGTACTAACTCCTCACTACGTGTACTCATCGAGTACTCCTGGAGGAACACTTACAAACGTGGGATCATTTGACATCACAAACACTGGTACTTTCAATGTTCAAGTCCGTGTTTTCGACATAAGCCAAAATGCAACTGTTGTTAGACAAGCCTTTGACATAAATGGCAACGCTTTGAAAAACACAAGCGCCACTACCTTCAACAGCGCAGTGCAAGTTCCTTAAAAACTGAAAAGAGATTTTGCCATAGCGGCAAAATCTCTTTTTTTAACTGTCATAAAAAGGTGCTATTCTCCGATTATTAAATCCCAGGCCTTGACAAGCTCGTCATTAATTACTCTAAACAATTCTCTGAGCATCAGTCCGTGATGTCGAACTCACTTAAAGAACAGCCAGGGCTTATTAAAAACCGCTTTAGCCGCTTCGCTCCCCATACTAACTCCGCATTATGTGCACTCACAAAGTACTCCTGGAGGAGAGCTTACAAATGTAGGATCGTTTGACATCACAAATACAGGAAATGGAATTGTTCAAGTACGTGTTTTCGACGTAAGTCAAAATACAGCAGTGGTCAGGCAAGCCTTTTATATAAATGGAATCGCCTTAAAAAATTCAGTCAGTATTATTTTCAATAGCTCGGTATTAGTTCCATAAAAGGAAAAGAGACATTTATAAGGTAAAAGATCCCCTCCTCTTTCAAAACTCAGTCTCGCAAATCGACTTTATATCGCCAGCATACTTCCTTGGCAACATAGTAAAACTGCTAATCGATGCATTTCTAATATAATTCCCTATCGAATGTTTAAATTCGCCAATTTTTAGATCTCTTAAAAATGACAACTGCTTGTAAATCTCTGAAAAGTTCCGCCCTAATCTATATTGTCTTGACATATAAGATGTCCAAAAGGCCTGGCTATTTAATTTATTACTCAGGCTCTGAAGTTCCGCGGCCACTACTTGATTAAATTCGTCACCATCCAAAGTAAATACCGAATGCAATTCCTCCATAGCGGCGCTTTGCATCCTCCGTAAGTCCCTTAGCAAACAATCGAAATTAATCCGAATTTGATATCTTTTGAATGGACGCTCCATATAATTAACCTGAGCTATAACTAAATATGTCCCTCCCTCATGAACACGCAGTCGTTCGTCAAGTCTATTCTGTAAAATAGAAGCGAGAACATCAAGGGTTGAGTTATTTTCAATGGATAAATTGAATTCCTCATGCAAATCAATCTGAATTTCAACGGAAGATTTATCGCTCTCATCACCAGCGTAAATCGTCTTACATATCCCTTCTTTTCGTCCACTATAGTGATTAGATGAAAAAGCTGCCGTATGATATTTATGCTTCGCAGGCAATGCCTGAATATAATTTAACACAATCGGGAGGATTGTATCTACATCAAATTCTCCACTAAAAACAAATGTAAATTGTGACACATCGCTAAAAATAGATCTATACAGATTATAAATACTATTTAACCCTGGGTTTAAACCCTTACAATAACTACATGATCTTCGAAATCCAGTAAGTGCATCTATGGAGTCTCTAAATAGCTGTTGGCTATCCGGGATTTTATTAAGCTGCCGCCTTTCCTGCCATGCCAAGAAGGCCAACTTACTCTTAACTGGATCGGAAAAGTACTTATAGAAAACCTGCAACATTATTTCAAAATTCTCCCGCAACGAAACTCCGTTAAATCCTGAAACATCAGCATGGATGTAAGGATATATTGAAATGCTATTCTCACGTAAAAACATCGCTAACTCGCTGGAGCTCATCTCACCAAGTCCTCCACCCGCTACAATATCGAGAGCTGCTTCTGCAAAAAAGGAATTAACCTCATTTAAGTCGCTTGTTCCGCCTGACTTAAAAACGTTCATTTGAATCTTATCTGCCACAGATCGGGTGGAAGAAGCCAATGGTTTAAAAATCAAAGTCGTACCATTACTCAAAGTGTATTTTACCACGCCACTATCCAAAATCGACTTACGAAATTTCAGTCTATTCTTTTTTGCCTGTTCACCACTTGCCATTAACTGGATCTTAGGACCATCATAATTAATAACCGGAATATTCGAGTCCTTAACATCTTGCCACCAGTTTAAAACAGTCTGCTCACCAGGAGGATTGTTCTCCGCAGATTCAGGACGCAATACAAAAATATCTCGATTAGCATCGGCAAGCCAGGATTTTGTCAACGAATCTAAATCCCGGCACGTAGTATGATCCAATATGCACGCCCTTAAATTAAATTCATTCGTAATGTCATTGCCCCCTCCTGTACCTAAAAAATGACTTTTGTACCTCGAAGCTAATCCTATAGAAGACGTATCAATAGAATTCTCAAATCGACTACGCAAGCTTCTCTTAGACCTTACAAGTTCAGCTTCTGAAATACCATATCGTTTTATTCGCTCAATTTCTGTTATAACTGCCTTAAAACCAGCCTCAACTTTACCCGCCTTACACTTCACGTCAAAACTAAGCGCCTCCAAATTAAGTAAATCATCATCCAGGATTGAATGGCTGATCGTATAAAACGGACGCTCTTCAGCGTTATTAATTCTTGCTATCCTTTGCCGAAGAATGTCGTCAAAAAGTTCCTTTAATACATCAATTCTATAATCCTCCTTTGTAATAAGACGGTTTCGAAAGTGTTTCATAAATATCTTCACTTCCGTATTTGGAATTATCGAATCTGCAATAATTTGAAATAAATTATCCCCTTCTAGGGTGGCTTCATAATTGCCCTTTTCATCTCTTCCACAACTCGGTATCCCCTTGAAATATTGATCCACCCAATATTTTGTACTATCTACATCGATATCTCCAACAACAGATATACTCTCAAGCCCTGCGCAATACCACTTATCATAAAATTGCGTCAGTAGCTTATGATCAAATCTTTCAAGATTGCCAATTTCCTCAGAAGCATTTTTATATCGCGCCGCATACTCAGAATGTCTTATCAATAATGGATAATACTTTTCGTATATCTTCTGTTGATACCCTCCTGATCGACTTATCTCATTGATAACAACCCCTTTCTCAGAATCAATTCCCTCCTTATCCAGTTTTATGCCATGCGCAATTTCAGATAATAGCAAAAGAGAGCGTCTTATATTCATTGAATCCGCTGAAACCAAGAACCAATAAAATGTCTCGTCACGTCCCGTGCCCGCATTTGATTCAGACCCAGGTTGAACTCCAAGCGATTTTAAAAAAGCCCACACATTCGAAAAATGTACTGTGCTTTTCATCCCCATATGTTCTAAAAGGTGTGCAAGACCAACTTGATCTATCTCCTGTTGCATATAGCCGGCCTTAACAGTAAATAAAAAAGCGACCTTCTTGACTGGATAATTATTCCTTCTTATATAGTAAGTCAAACCGTTATCGAGACGGCCGTGAATCACGAGTGTATCCAATTGAAGCACCCCCGAGAATGAATCACATGCTTGTTGGCCATAGCTTGTGGAAAAGACACATAATATCGCAATCGAAAAAACAACAGACAATAAGCGGCTATACAGCTTTACTTTCATAATCTACATTTACGATATTCTAAGTGTCAAATAAGTCTGCCTGATACCTATTAATACACTCAATAACCAGGATTTTGGTCACCGAGACTTGGATTCCTAGATCTCTCCACTCTTGGAATTGGATACAAAACATCAGTATCAGACCAACCAGATTTTACCGGAAATAAAACTACACCAGCTTTACCCCAACGCTTTAAATCAAACCAACGATGCCCCCATTCAGAAAATAATTCAACACGTCTTTCTCTCTCGATTGCTAATAGCAATTCCCCTTGTGAGGCGCCCGGGTTTATATCACTGAATAACGCTATCTGAGCTCTCGATCTTACCGAATCCAGATCAACCATTCCTTCAGACAATTTGTTTTGATTGACTCTGGCTTCGGCCCGTATTAAATATTGTTCCGCCAAGCGAAAAACCATGGAATACTCTTCTACTGGCGTGCCCTCAGGCTTGAGTATAACCTTATACTTATAAGGATAGTACCACGTATCCTCACCATCGGTGTAACTATTAACCCAATTTATTTGCCTTGTATCTCCACTCTCAAATGATCCAACTAACTCTGCAGAAAGAGCATTTGATCTTGGGTCTCCATTAACGGGAGAAGCAGTAAGTATCGAATAGAATCCTTCCTGCGTATTCAAATTAGGGTTTACAGGCATTAATTGCCAAATGGCCTCCATGCTGCTGGTTTTAAATGCCACACCAGCTTCCTCCAAACGATATCTTGTATCATTCAAAATCTTTGACGATTCCTCTTCAGCCTTTTCCCAATTTTTCCTATAGAGATAAACTCGAGCTAACAAAGCGGTCGCTGTGGAACGATTGGGCCGCACTCTATCACTTGTTGCGTAGGAATCCCCAAGATTTTCCTGTGCATGCAATAAATCCTCAATTATTTGAGAGTAAACTATATCTTCTGCCTTCCTGGAAATCGTTGAGTTCTCGCTATAATCCGTACCAAGTACCACGGGCACATCCCCAAATAAATTAACAAGATAAAAATGGCAAAAAGCGCGTATAAACAAAGCCTCTCCTTTCAATTGATTCCTAACTTCAGTCGACACCGAAAGTGATTTATCAAGACCCTGGATAACCGCATTAGCCTCATATATCGTTTTATATAAGGAACTCCAGAGTGACTGATTCCAAAAATTTTCTGGTAAAATAGAATTTTGATAAAAGGCTTGAAAATCGGTATTAGCCGAATACGATTTAAGTTCATCTGAAGAAAGTCCTGCCAATACTCCCACACTTTGATTCGATCCACTTGAGAAAGCTTGCGCATTCAACATATCACTATAAATACCAGAAATGGCAGAGGCTGCTGTAACATCGCTGGAAAAAACCTCGTCATTTATAATCTCAGTTTCGCTCAAATCTACGTCAAGGAAACTTTCACAGGATGCACAAAGAAGGAATAACAATACTATAAAGATCCGAAGATACATTATCAATTTATTTATTACGTTTCTCATGAATATTCCTTTTAAATTTTAACCTGAATTCCTGTAGTTAGCATCCGCAGTGGTGGTAATGCAGATCCGCTCTCTGGATCCAATCCTTTATACTTTGTAATTGTAAAAATATTTTGCCCCTGTATATACAGCCTAGCGGATTGAAGTTTAAGCTTGGCACAGAACACCTCTGGAATTTGATAACTGAAAGAGGCAGTCTTTAGCCTAATAAACGATCCATTCCCCACAATGCCTGTACTATTGATAAACTGATAATAAGTAGAGGCACTTGAAAAGTCCTGATTAAACCTTTGAAATCTGCCAATGTTGTTATCAGTCTGCCATCGATCCATAACTTCGGCAGGTTGGTTTGCTTGCATACCCGGCCACGGATAACTATAATTTTGAACATTTTGTTTAGCCAGTTGAATCAAAAAATTTAATTCGAAGGACTTATACCGAAATGAATTGGTTATACCGGCATACCATACTTTTCCATAGTTCACATATTGAAGTTTGTCTTGATCATCCATAGAACCATCACCATTCTCATCTTGAAATTCATAAAGTCCCGTCTCCTTGTTTACACCTAGTAGCTTGTAGAGTTTCACAATAGACAATGGCTCACCGATTGAATACAATGCAGCATACGGCGATTTTTCAATATTGGGAAACTCAACCAATTTATTCTGCGGTAGTGAAAAATTAATAGATGTATTCCATTTAAAACGATCCGAAACAATATTATCGCCTCGAACAGCAATCTCCCAACCAGCATTTTGAACCTTCGCATTCAAGTTTGATAGAACGGACTGAAATCCAGTGGTAAACGGCAGCGTATATTGTATAAGCTGGTTAGATGATGTATTTCGATACCAGTCTATCTCAGCCGAAATTCTGTTATCGATGACGCTAAACTCTAAAGCCAGTTCAAATTTTTTTGTTACTTCCCATGCAAAATTAGGGTTGTACAATGACTTAGGATATAAACTAGGAATATTTTGATATTTGTTATTTCCTAGTAGATAGGTGTTATAAAATTTATAATCGCCAATCTGATCATTACCGGTTGTACCATAACTCGCCCGGATCTTGCTGAAATTTAAAAATGGAAGATTATCCTGAATAAAATTCTCATTTGAAAATACCCAGGCAACGCCCAACGCTCCAAAATTCGCAAATCTATTATTAGGTCCAAATCTTGACGATCCGTCTCGCCTTCCAGTAAAATTTATAAAATATTTGCCATCCAAATTATATCCGATTCTTCCGAACAACGCCGTGTATCGGTACTCGCTTTTCTCATTTCTCACAAAAGTAACAGAATTGGCAGCCTTAATATTTCCCAATAATACGTCAGACGTATATCCTTCACCAATGTAAGACTGAGATTGATATGTACTACTTTGCCACGTAGAGCCGCCTACGATGCTGAGTTCTCCATTATTGAAATTCCGGTGAAACATAATTTGAGGTTCGACAATCCAAGATTGCCTTTTATTTCCGCCATCGGCGGTCGAGCCTGTGGAGTATGCGGAAAAAGCTGGATCATTTGCGCTTATTGGATATCTTGCCGACTCAGTTGCATCCAGATTTGTATATCCTAAATTCACTTTAAATGTTAGTCCTTTGATAACATCATAACTCAAATTGCTATTGGCAATAAGATTATTATTCACAACATTATATGTTTTCCGAAATCCCGACAATGGATTTATCCAAGTAGAATTTTCCCAATTCAGTTCACCTGTTGGGGTATAAAGTTCTGGCGCGTTAGGAGCTAATGTCAACGCGCTATTCATAACTTCAGTGTCGTCAAATAATTTATTATTATCTATTCCATAGTTAATAGACAGCGTTCCTTTAAATTTCTGATTACTGGACAGATGATTTAAGCTAACACCACCATTGAGTTTATGGTACCCAAAATCTCCGGGAAAAACCAATCCTTCCTTATGCAGACCACCACTTATCCTAAACGAAGTGGTTGCTCCTCCACCAGAAATAGCGAGTTGTGCATCCAATATATTGGCAGTTCCTCCAATTAATTTCTTTTGCCAATCTGTGTAACGGGTTGTGTCCCATTGAAGCAAATCATTATCGGGGAATATCGAACCTGGTAGCGAACCGTCGTTGGCAAATGCTTCCCTTCTCATCTCGAGATAGTGTTTGGTGTCAAGCAATTCCATTCTTCTGTAAACCCTACCGACACCCTTGTATACACCAAACTCAAGATTAGTTTTTTCAACTTTCGCGGCTCGTTTTGTCGTGATCAAAACAACACCATTTGCTCCTCTGGATCCATAAATAGCGGTAGCATCCGCATCCTTCAATACTTCTATACTTTCGATGTTAGAGGGATTAATTGTGCTTAACGGATCGAACCCTTCTCCAACAAGAGTTGATGAGACTGGAGTTAACGGTCTTGAATCTATCGGAACTCCATCAACAATATATAATGGGATATTTCCATTACCATCGTCACCCCCCATCCTCAAACTATTCAATCCCCTAATCTGTATCTTCACCGCACTCCCCGGCACGCCATTCTGTGGCGTCACATCCACCCCAGCCATCCTCCCCTGCAACGCCATCAACAGACTCGTCACCGGCTGTGTCCCTATATCCTTCGCATCCACTCTCACAATACTCCCCGTCTTCATCTTATCCGTAGTCTGATAATACCCCGCATTCACCACCACTTCCTTCAACGCCTCAATATCACTCTCCAGTACTATATCAATCGAGCTCCTCGCCCCAACCTCAACCTCCTGCGGCTTATACCCGATAAACGAAAACACCAAAATATCACTGGCTCTCGCGTCGATCACGAACCTCCCGTCACCATCCGTAGTAGTTCCACTCGTAGTACCTTTAACCACAATATTCACCCCCGGCATAGCCGCGCCCTCATTGTCTTTCACCGTGCCCTGAATAACCGAAGCGGAAGCTTCCACTGAGGCAGAGGCAGACGTTGCACCCACAGAAATAATAACGCTACTATTCACCTGCTCATACCCCAACCCAGTCCCATAAAACGCCAGCTCGAGCGTAGCTTTCACTGACCGTGTGCCTTTGGCAAGCGTTATGTTGTTGTAGGGAGAGATCTCGTTTGGGATAAAGGCGAAGGTCAGACTGGTCTGACGTTGGATCTGCTGGAAGAGATTGGAAAGGCTCTCGTGGTCGAGCTCCGTGGTGACTTTTAACTGATCGAGATTCTGCCCGCTGCCGTTGCTGGCCAGCAACTGGAGGGTAGCGATCATCAGGCAAATATAGACGAGGCTCACTTTCATCACGAATCGCAGTTGGGGGCATTCGCGCGGTAATGGCAATACAGAACCGCCCGAACACACTGGTTCAGTAAAGGATAATTTCATACCTTAGAATTGTTTTTAGGATTAGAACTTAATAGTAAAAACACCGAACCATCCGGCTCCACCCGGGTGGTTCACTGTTTCTGGGCTACTCCCTGAAAAGAGGTAAGGAAGTAAAAACAGCTGTGCTATCGGGCATAAAAAACCTTTCAGGAACTGTTGCCTGCGCACCGCGAAGTGAGCGTATGCGGCGCGGGGCGAAGAGTGGGGAACATCTTCATGGTGGATTGGGGATTGGTTTGGTAAATATAATTCAGGTCCTTCCGTAAGGAGTTCCGCGTTACAGATTCGAGTAACTGCTGGTCCCTGGGGGAAGAATATCGTTAGTCAAAAAAAGCACGAGCACAAACTCAACGGCACGAGCCGCTTATCGTAATCGTGTTGTTATGCTGCACATAAGAACCGCGCAAAACTTTACTGGTTACGGTAAGAATATGCTCGAGGTCTTCGTCGTTCAGGAAAGCGGCGTTGATATGACAGTCGCGTATCTCTTCGGTAACGCGCACGGTCACACCGAAGTGCTTCCCGATAGCATCGGCCACATCCGCCATCGCTACATTATCAAAAATCAAAAAGTCATCTTTCCACGCAAGCGCTTCAGACTCTGAAGCTACAGCTGGTTCTGCCTCCAAAGTGGAGCGGTGTACAGCGAGCTGTTGTTGCGGCATAACCACACCGAGCTCGCGCTTTGCCTCACAAACCTTCACCTTACCACGCGCAACGGTTACAACAATTTCCGGCTGATCAGGATAAGCCTTTACGTTAAAGGCGGTACCCAACACATACGTATAAACATCACCGGACCATACACGAAACGGCCTGGCTTCATCATGCTGAATATCGAAGAAAGCTTCGCCGATAAGCGTTACATCGCGTGACGACAGACCGAAAGTACTGTCATACCGAAGCTCGCTGCCGGCGTTGAGGATCACCGTACTGCCATCGGGCAGGTGGATAAATTGTTTGCCCTGATAGATTTGCCCCTGAACAAATGCCTGCGTAGAAGCGGGCAGATCCGCGGGGCGCCGCACATACAGGAACAACGTAGTGCCTAGAACAAGTGTCAAAGTCGCCGCAGCCAGCCAGGGCCACGAGAGCAGCCTGGGGCCACCCCAAAGCGAACGTACACCGGAAGCGCTGCCACCGGATGCCCGCACGTGATCGAGTAACCGCGCACGCGACTCTTCATATATAGGCTGTGCCGCACGACGTTCGCCAGCGCTGATGTCGTTCTCATCGAAGCTCTCGAGCTCATCAAGAAGCTGCTCATAAAGAGCATCGCCTATACTATCGTCATGGTCTCCCGACTGCAGAAGTTCAAGCAATTGTTCGCGTTCGGCCCGGGTTGCGATGCGCGCATTAAAACGTCTGATCAGTTCCTGGATGTCGTTCATCTGCAAAAGTTTAATTGGTCCTTACGCACGTTCCTGAATACTTATTTCGAATCCAGCCGTTACCGACGAAATTTTGTATAAGATATGTCAAAGCACGCCAATGGGTAAGAAGCCGTGTTAAAAAATTGTTACGACGACAAAAACCACCGCGTGCACACGGTAGCAAAGAGGGATTTGAATACGTAAAGGCAAATTAAAAAAAGAAGGGCAGGCTTATCGGGAGGAAGTAAACGATATGATTTTTTATGCGCCTGCGAATGTAAACCAGCGCATTGGCCATATGTTTCTTAACCGCATTCTGGGTCAGGTTGAGGCGTCGGGCAATCTCCTCGTGGCTCAGGTGCTCGGATTTGGAAAGCTGGTAGATCTGTTTCTGACGTGGCGTAAGGTCTGCCACAGCATGGCGCACCAGGTCATCATATTGACGCTCCACAACAACATCGTCGAGGCTGGTATCCGGCAGGTTGCGGCCGTGGCGATAAATGAACTCACGCTGAGCCGAGTTTTCCGCAGCCGCGCGTTTGATGTGCCGTAACGCGAGGTTCTTCGCCATCGTGGCGAGGTAGGCATTGAAACATTGAACGTCTTTAAAGTCCTGCCGCTTATCCCATACGAGGATGAACACATCCTGCGCGATATCCTGCGCAAATTCGGGGTAACCCGTTTTGCGGCGGACAATGTGGTAGATCTTGTCCCAGTATTGATCGTAAAGCTCCATCAGAGCCTCCTGACTCCCTTGCGAAAGCCGGTGCAACCGCTCTTGCTCTTCTGCCCGTTTCTGTTGCGACATGATCGTTTCGGTTTAGATTGGCTTTTTTGACGTTGTCATTTCGAAAGTAGAAAACGATCTGCATTTACACAACGTAGCCCTCCGCCTGCAACCAGCGCCAGGCTTTTATTTCCCGCTGCCTGCGCGCGAAACCTACGCTATTCGGGCCTTTCCGAGCATGGGGACATAAAAAAAATAATTTTTTATTTTCTACTCCAAATAAGCCTTCAGGACACACACGTCAGTAGGCGAATAATACCCTCCAAACGCACGGTCAACAACAAAAAAAATATGATCATAGCTTCAGTGAAAAAAGGCTATGTGTATCGGCCGCGTCATACGACAGGGCGTACCGCAACGAACTGGCGTTTCAACACTATTCACCGGAAACCATTACCAGTAAATCGTTACAGCACGTGTGCTTCCGCCAGTATCGGTACCGTTATACAAAAAAAAGGGCCGGCACATGCCAGCCCTTCAACTATAAAGAAACCAAAATACCGGTTACTGTTTCTTGACCTTGTGCGCGAACACTTTCTCGAATTTCTCGATCTTCGGTTGGATAACCATCGCACAGTAAGGTTGCCGTTTGTTCAGGTTATAGTAGTTCTGGTGATAATCCTCAGCACCATAGAACACCTTGAACGGAACAACCTGCGTTACTACAGGGCTATCGTACACCTTCTCATCCGCAAGCGCTTTGATAATACGACGGGCCGTCTGCTCCTGGTCGGCATTGCGGTAAAATATAACCGACCGGTATTGAGTACCGACATCAGCACCCTGGCGATTCAAAGTCGTAGGATCGTGCACCGTGAAAAATACTTTCAGGATCTCCGTTAACGAAACCTTTGTCTTATCATAAGCGATCTGTACCACCTCGGCATGACCGGTCCTACCGGTACAAACCTGCTCATACGACGGATCTTTAACAGAACCACCGGAATACCCGGATGTAACCGACACCACGCCATCCAAACGCTGATACACAGCTTCAACACACCAGAAGCATCCGCCACCAACAGTAAGCGTATCGATTGCGCTCACCGGTTCCGCCACAGCCGGCATGTTTACAGCAACAACGGGCGTTGTGCTTGCGCTCGCAGGAGCAAACTCAAGCGACAGCGAGTTCACGCAATACCGCAATCCTGTTTCTGTCGGGCCGTCACTGAATACATGGCCAAGATGGCCACCGCAACGAGCACACGTTATCTCGGTACGCGACATATCCACGGAATAATCCTGCCGGGTCTTGATCTTACCACCGGCAATCTCCCGGTCAAAGCTCGGCCACCCACACTCCGAGTCAAACTTCATCTCGTCGGTGAATAATTCATTGCCGCAAGCCGCGCAGGTATAAACACCTTTAGCTTTATTCATCAACAGCTTGCCCGTAAAAGGCCGCTCCGTACCCTTCTCGCGCAAAACATAATATTGCTCCGGCGTAAGCGCTTTCTTCCACTCCGCATCGGTCTTCTCGATAACAGGCCCGGCGTTGCCGTCGACAGAAAGCGAGGCGATCTTTTCGGCCTGCTTCTGCTTCGCACCCTGGGCACATGAAAACAGCGCCAGCGAAACAAATACCAGCGCCAGTAAACTCCATTGCCAGTTCATTGAATGTGTCATAAATACTGAATTTAGTTGCATTACGATCCGGTAGACGGACCACTTGATAATTCCTTACAGGAACATACGATATTTTTGAAAAAAAGAGATCTATCGCTCTCAATCTCCACACTCGCCCTGATTCCATGCCGTCTATCGCCCTCGCACTCCGCACTCACCCTGATTTTGCCATATTGCACCAGGCCGTTGCAAAAAAAGACAACATTTTCATACTTCGGGGCAATCTTTTTAACCTGAACCAATGAAATGCCTCACCATTGCCCTCCTGATGGGCATAACGCTTACCAGCGCCGCACAAACCCTGCCCGGCTTTACAACAGCAGCTCAGCACGACGAGTTCGAAACCGAGAAGAAGTTTAAAAGCCTTACCGACTGGAGCGCCTTCCGTAAACATCTCCAGACCATAACCCGCGAACCACACACCGCAGGCTCCACCGCCAACGAACGCGTACGCGACTATATGGCCTCCGTAATGACACAGGCCGGCTGGAAGACCGATATATACCCATACGAACTCTATATGCCCAAAGAACCGGGCACAAGCCAGGTGGCTATCGTAGAGCCTGTACGCCTGCCGCTGAACAACCAGGAATATGTACTGAAAGAAGATCCATACTCCACCAATGCCAACCTGTGGCCCGGCTGGAACGCGTGGTCTGGAAATGGCGACGTAACAGCCGAAGTGGTATATGCCAACTACGGCCGCAAAGAAGACTTTGAAAAACTTGAAGCTCTCGGCATCAGCATAAAAGGCAAGATCGCCATCGTGCGCTACGGCGGAAACTTCCGCGGCTACAAGGTAAAGCACGCCCAGGCACACGGAGCCGCGGGAGTTATAATATATACAGATCCCACAGACGGTGGCTACGTACGCGGGCTCACCTATCCCGAAGGAGCATACTTCAACGAAAGCACCATACAACGCGGCTCACTGCTTACCCTTGACTATACCGGCGACGCGCTGACACCATTCGAACCCGCACTCCCACGCGACAGCAAAACAAAAGTAAAACGCCTCGATCCCGCCACCGTATCGTTCCATACGATACCCGCAACACCCCTGCCCTATGGCGCAGCCAAAGAGATACTACAACGTATGACCGGAAAGCCCGTACCACAAGGCTGGCAGGGCGGCCTGCCGTTCACATACAGAACCGAAGGCGGCAGCAGCCTGAAAGTACGCCTGGCGGTAGAACAGAAGAAAGACTTCGTACGCAGCTACGACGTGATCGGCACACTCACAGGCAGCGAATATCCCGACGAATGGATCATACTCGGTTGCCACTACGATGCGTGGGCATTTGGTGCCACCGATCCTAACAGCGGAACAGCCATGCTCCTGAGCCTTGCCGAAACACTTGGCAAAATGGCCGGCCAGGGCATACGCCCGAAACGTTCGATAAAGATAGCCCACTGGGATGCCGAAGAGCAGGGCGTGATCGGCTCTACGGAATGGGTCGAACAAATGAAGAACGAGCTCGGAGCAAAAGCAGTAGCCTATGTCAACCTCGACGCCGGCGTGTCCGGCCGCGATTTCGGAGCAGCATCCTCGCCCTCGCTGAAGCAGCTCCTCATCGACGCTACACAAACAATCGATTATCCCGATTCCGCCAAAACACTATATCAACACTGGAAGGGAAAATCAAAAGGCAAGGAGCCCAACCTCGGCAACCTGGGTGGCGGTTCAGACCACATAGGCTTCTACATGCACATCGGCATCCCATCGGTAAGTGCCGGAACACACGGCCCCACACTATATCACTCCAATTACGACGACTTTAACTTCTACGAAAAGTTTGCCGACCCCACATTCAAAATGGGCGGCATGATGGAGCAGCTCATCGGCATCATGGCCCTGCGCATGGCTAACGCCCCGCTTATCCCCTACGACGTAAAGCGCTACGCCACCGACCTCAAAACACACCTCGGTAACGCCGGTAAGAACGTCCGCCGCTTTGCCGACAGCACGGCCTTTGCCGGCCTCAAACAATCTGCCGAAGCCGTAACAGCGCTCGAAAAAGCCTGCACCGGCTTTCAGACAGCCTACACACAAAAGCTCGCCAAAGGAGATCTCACCACACCACAGGCCAAAGCCATCAACGCCCAACTCATCGCCCTCGAAAAAAGCTTCATCGATCCCAAAGGCATGTACTACGGCAACTGGTATCGCTCCCTATACGCCTCACCCGATCCCTTCAGCGGCTATGCCTCCTGGATGCTCCCCGGCATACAATACGAGCTCGACCTCAAGTCCACCACACGCCTCCCCGAATGGGACACCCGCTACGCCCAGGCCATAAACAAACTCACCCAAACAATCCAAACCACAACAACCCTATTAAACAAATAACAACTAACGAAAGCAGCTGGCACAAGATACTGTCATAAAAGTCAAGCCTTATTATGTGGGTTTTGCCGCTAGGCGTTTTAGCTGGTGCAAGTCTTAAGCGGAGCGTGACTTGTACCCATCATGTTGGCAGTCTTAGACTGCCGCGTACCGCCGGCACCAACGCCATCAGAACACCACCCATCGCCCGGCTTCCCAACAACAATAAATCGTGAATACGTAGCTGGCGCATGCAAGTACGACTGCCGTGCCCCAAGTGGCGGTACCTTACCCATGAGGGCAGTTTTCAAACTGCCCTCGCACCAGCATACGCATGGCATTAAATTTTCAAGCCGTTAACCCAAAACCGTAATTCCCATGAGAGCTATCTGGACAGGAGCAATCGGATTTGGATTAGTGAACATCCCCGTAAAACTATACACCGCAGCACAACGCAGCGAGCTCGACCTCGACATGCTGGATAAAAAAGACCATTCCCACATCCACTACAAACGCGTAAACGAAAGCACAGGCCGCGAAGTAACTTGGCAAAACATCGTAAAAGGCTACAAGTACAGAAACCGCTACATCATCCTGAACGACGAGGACTTCGCCAAAGCCAGTCCCAAGAAAAGCACAACCATCGACATCTCAGACTTCGTACAGGAAGAAGAAATAGAAAGCATCTACTTCGAAAGCCCCTATTATCTCGCCCCCGAAAAATCCGGCCTGAAAGCATATGCCCTACTCCGCGATGCGCTCAAAAAAAGCGGCAAAGCCGGCATCGGCAGTTTTGTGTTACGCAGCAAAGAACACCTTTGCGTACTAAAACCCATGGACAACATCATCGTGCTCAATACCCTTCGCTATGCCGAAGAGATCCGAAGCCCGAAAGACCTGTCCATACCGAAAACAACAAAGGCCAAACCCGGTGAGCTAAAGATGGCCATGGCCCTTATCGATCAGCTCACCACATCATTCAACCTCGATAAATTCAAAGACACCTATACAGCCGAGCTGCTCCGTCTCGTAAAAGCAAAAGCCAAAACCAAAGGCAAAAAAGGAAAAGAAGAAGAAGAATTCCCCAAACTCAAAATAACCCACCGCAAAGCCGAAGACCTCATCGCCCAACTCAAAGCCAGCCTCAAAAAAGCATCATAACCTTCTTAAGCTGGTGCAAGTCCTGTCATAAAAGTCAAGCCTTACGCATATAGATTGGCCGCAAGGTCCACCCAACATATCCTAAAAACCAAATATAATTTGCTTCCCATTCACAGACAGCCAGTCTGCTCAATACAGATCAGATAAAGATTGATCACATATACTTCGTAGATAAGTGCCGGATACTCCATAGATACTCCCTATATAACCTATAGATACCCCCAGTATTCTCCACTCATCCTCCACTCGTTCTCCACTCACGCTCCACTGACGGTCCACTAAACTTAGTTGAAATTTGAATCACAGAACCAGAACAGCCCAGGAAAAGACACCACAAAGATAACGTCCGAAATTGGCTCAATAATGCTAAAACAGAATATTATTTTGTAGCAACAAAAAACGACGCGATCTCTCGTAAGAGACCGCGCCGTCAGAATGGACATATATATCTGGCCTGGAAAAATTAACCGCGGCTGTTCATAGCCACCAGCGCCTCTGCCGGCGACTTGCGGGATAGAGCATAAATATCAGCAGTAGCGCCTACGTGAATCTCATACGTGTCGTTGTCAAAAGCATTCACAAGATCCTGGGCAACCTGGCTTGGCGGAATGCCAGCAGCGCCACCGATGGCTTGAGAAAAGTCTGTATTGACAAGAGGAGGCATCAGCTCGAACACCTTAACAGGAGTAGATGCCAGTGCCAGACGAAGCGTTTGAGTGTACGAGTGCAAAGCAGCTTTCGTAGCAGAGTAACCAGCCAGCGCGATAGTAGGCGCGAAAGCCACAATAGAGGTTACGTTAACAATAGCCGATTCTTTCTGTGTCTTAAGAATAGGAAGCAGCTTTTCGGTAAGACGGATAATCGAGATATAGTTAGTATGAATCTCGTCAGCGGCTTTTTCAAAGGCCTGCGAATCGTCTTCCATGCTGTAAAGAAGAGCATGACCGGCGTTGTTGATCAGAACGTTGAGCGTAGGAAAATCCTTTTTAACACGGGCTACAAGAGAATCTACAGATTGTCCGTCCGTAACGTCAAACACTATTGGAGTTACATTACGAAGCTTGGCGGCAGCGTTTTCAAGACGTTTGGCGTCACGGCCGGTGATGATTACGTGGTCACCACGTTCAGTTAAAAGACGGGCAATTTCAAAACCGATACCAGCGCTACCGCCGGTGATAAGTACTGTGTTGTTAGTTGTTTTCATATTGTTGTTGAGAATAAATGTTGTTGAGATCTATTTGTTTAATTGTTGATATACCAATTGGTATATCAAAGGGTAAAAAAATTCAGTGACTTACCGGGGTTATGGTGATGCTTTCATGGGATATGCCAGGGTAAATGTTCATGATATTACTTCAGTTACAGGATTTATATTTATATATACCAATTGGTATCTGAGCACGTAAAAAAATATGAGATCGCTACGGGCTCAT
>Ga0247762_1000219_pt1 | contig 21773 bp, 25 predicted proteins | sample UWRJL081202R4_FD_181016 | JGI IMG/M metagenome (GOLD analysis project Ga0247762, IMG submission 181016) | Plant litter microbial communities from Arlington Agricultural Research Station in Wisconsin, United States - UWRJ-L081-202R-4 | ecosystem: Environmental > Terrestrial > Plant litter >...
ATTTCTTTTTCTCCTCTGCGGCGCATTGTATTTCCCATTTTTGACCACTTGACGTGAGTGAATTCTTACTGACAAGTGCAATGACGCCATCGGATCTTTTAATTCGGGTTCGGACCTTTTCTTTCCAGTCTGACTCGTATGCCTCTTTTACCGACATATCAATATATTCGAATGGCGAGTCTATAAGCAATGACTGCCCTTTTAAGAAATTTCTTTGAGTTTCATCTTCAATAGCGAAGGCAACAAATATTACTTTTTTATTAGCCATAATGGTTAAGAGTTATTTTAGATTTGGTAGAATCGTAAGCGTTACATTTTCTTGATAGTCTCTGCTAAATTATCCCATGACCATATGATGACTTTTTTTCCTTTTAGTTCTGGGGGAATAGCACTTTTATCATTCTTTTTAACATGCATTCCAATTACTGGAATGCCCTCCTCTACTGCACATTTCACCTCCCACCTTGCTCCGCTTGAGTGCCAAGTATTATTGCTTAGCAAAACGATCACTCCATCACACGATTTAATTTTACTTCGGCATTTAACCTTCCATTCCTTTTGATCCCAAGGCTCCTTAACGGACATATCAACAAAGGAGAACGGTGTCTTATCATTTTTAGATTGCGCGACGAGGAAGTCCCGATACCTTGAATCCTCAATTGCAAAGCTTATGAAGATTCTTTTCTTTGTTATTTTCTTTGGGCTATGTCCAAGGAGCTTATTCAACAAGATAGCTGCACCTCCGATAATCAATAATGGCCACACTTTGGTTTTAGTTTCGTTATTCAAAACGTCTTATTCTGTAATACATTAGTTCAGCGCACCCCGAGTTCTCAGGAAAGTTGAATAAAAAAAGCCCATCTGTCTGTCACTATTAGTGGCAGCTAGATGGGCTTACTCTTCGAAAGTAGAAAATTGAAAGAGTTTAAACAAATATTTTTTCCGAATCCGGGTATTGTGCTTCCGAATTATGTGCGTTTGTCCGGACTTGGGTAGGGGAATGAATAGAGGTTGAACATTTCACGCATACGACTGCGAATACGGGGACCGTAGGAGTCGTCTATTTCCGTAGCCGATAGATTGGTGGTTATGTGGGTGATCATGCTGCTGTGAGTATAGTGGTCATAACGGGATAGGATGACTTCAGCCAGGACATTGCATTCATTTCCGAAGTATTTCAATGCTCGTTCGGCTCCGAGGTCGTCGAAGCAGTAGGTTTTGGGGCCGAGGTCGTGGTAGGATAGTTTGCTATAGCGGTGGATTACTTCGTATCCATCCTGGATAAATTCGAAGGTGACGTCGCGGGTGGGCTTGATGGTGAAGTTGCGCTCGGGGAGCGCTACCAGTTTCATCAGGCGCATGAGGGACGTCTTGCCGCAGCCTATAGGACCCGTTAGGGCAATGCCTTTGGTGAGGTCGATGCCGAGCTTGTCAGCAAGGGGTTTGTCGGCAAGGAAGTATACGAGGAGGCGGTAGACAATGTCGTGGTCTTCTGGGCGGATTTTGAAGTGCTCACCGAATTGGCGTTGGCCGTGCTTCTCCAGCTGCTGAATGAGCCAGTTGAAGTCGTACCTGCCGATTGGGCCACCCAGGGCAGTTCCCCCGGATGGGGGAACGCTGGGCGGGGTAGGCGGGTTAGAAGGGCTCCGCGTAGTTTTTTGGGCCTGTGTTGAGGCGTCCTGGTTTGGGTTGTGAGGTGTGGTCATGGTTGTTGTGGTTGAAGTTTTTTGCGTTTAAGATCCAGTTGCGGGCGGCGGCGCGCCAGTCTTTCATGGGCGTTTTGCCGCCTACTTGCCAGCCGTTGGATTCGAAGTAGTTGAAGAAGCGTTCTGCTTCGGTGACCGGGCCGTTGATCTCGAGGAAGTAGGCTTGGACTTTCTCGAGGGTGTCGGGGACGGCTTCACGGATGGCGCCCCCGAATCTTTCGGCCGCCCCGCGCCGCCGCCCCCCGGGTGCTTTGGTTTTTGTTAGGGTTTCGGCTTCTGTTCCATCAGGACCAGGGGAATGAATTGCTTCACTGTCCGCGTTTGTTTTCCCACCGTCAATGACATCTGAAATTTTATTGTTGGGCTCATGTCCGTTTATACCGTTTAGATTGTTTATACCGTTTAGACTGTTTGGAATGTTTATATAGTAGGTCGCACCCGTTTGATCAGTAGTTTGACTGGCACTCTGCTCCGTACTTTGATTAGTGCTTTGCATATTACTCTGAATGGTACTTTGCTTACTACTCTGAATGGCACCTTGACTGCTACCTTGTTCACTACCTTTATCAAATCTGTACAGATAGACCTTGCTACCTACCTGTGGATTATGTGATGGTTCATAGCGGATATAGCCCCATTGGGTTAGCTCTCTCAATCCGTTGGTGTAGGTGTTGTGAGAGCCGATTTTTGCTATGTCCATAATCTCATGGCGAAAGATGGTAGTTGGGTTGCGAAACCGATTTGTGTTCCAGTAGTAGAATAACGCATTGTATAAGCTGACGTGATGAGACTTTAATCGGTCGTCAGCTGCTACGAGGGTTATCCAGTTTTTGAAGTGTTTTATGAAGTTCATGACCGTAATCTGTTTGCGGTTGGTCTGTCAATTGGCTTAACAGTTTTGTCCGGAATGTTAGTAATGGTTTTGTGCTGGTCGAGCATCTTCTTGATGTCGTCGTAGTCGTAGTAGATTACGCCGCCGATCTTGGTGTACGGTAATGCCCCGCGCTCACGTAGGGACTGCAGCGTGTTGGGTGAAATGGTAAGCAGGCGCCGGACTTCGTGTGACTTGAGCCATTTCCTGGCCGGGGTGGTTTGGCGTTGCTCCAGGACGGCGATGAGCTCTTCGAGGAAATCTTGCTTGAATGTCTGGAGGTCGTCGATCGTGATGATGTTTGCTATCATATATCTGTGATTTGTTATTGATGGTAGCAAAGCAAGGATTTTGTGCGCTACGAAAACAGGGACAACTTTTTGTCCCTAAGTTGTCCCCTGCTCAAAATCTATCAATACGACCCAATGAAACGCTATTATGTAAGAGAGGTCCATAATATTTCTACCTCTTTACTGCTTTTTAAGTAGTAACTTTTTTTTCTACTTGCGATCATTTTCCCCGGTGTCGGCATCTATATACTGAATGCACCTGACCAGGACGGCGCGAACTGCCTGGCGAACACCGTCATTTTTGGCGTATAGTTTCTTGCGGGCATTGCTGTCGGACATCTTGTCCTTGGTGGTGGCCTGGAAGATCACCGCCGTAAATCGTGTTAGCATCGATTTGTTTTTATTTAGAATCGCGCCGGTCTGGACGAGGACGTGAAAAAAATAGCTCAACTGCGTTATGGTCATTGCCATGAGTATCTTAAATCCAGCGGTCACGCCCTGCACCGACGGGACTGCCATGGCTGCCGGAATATTCATTTCTATATATTCCCTTTCTGCCCGAAGCCATTCATCCAGGAGGTCAAATAGAGCTGGCCGCGAGGGGTCCAGCACTGCGCCGAGCTGCACGGGTACCTGGTGCAGGTATTTGTAAAACCTTGACAGCACATACAACTCGTCGGTGTCGTTGCCTTCGGCCTTTTTAAGCTCCTGCTGTATGAATTTTGTGCAATAAGTAAAATACTCGGGTGAGTTGAAGTTAAGCCCATTAAGCAGGATATGGAGCGTTTTAGTGACGTTGCCAGTGGCGCCGTTTTTAATGACCTTCTCGAGCTCGAGCTTCAGATGTTTGAGGTAGCTTGTGTGGCTGTAGGTTGTGCCGCCAGAATTGGATTGAGCTACTGCAAACTTCCAAAATGGCTGCATAATAATACCCGCAAAATCCCGTTCTACACCGATGGCTAACAGGTTTAAATGTAGATTGTCGAGCTCGGTGTGGAGCTCCGCCGCGGTGAGGCTGAGGTAATTTTGCGGTAGCCAGGTATCCGGATCAAAATACCTGGCGTAACGTGTCTCTACAAATGAAAGAAGATCTTCCAGCGCCAGGAGTATGTGATATGATAGTAACTCAATACCGGAGTTATTGATTGATGGCGGCGCGGGATTGGGTACTCCATACGTTGTAAGGTATACGGTGAGGCGAATAATAGCCTGTTGGTGATATTGAATATATTCCTCGCGAGTATCGTCCTTATAGCCGATAATCGATTGTTGCATATTCATTTTTATCTTCTCCGTCTTCCGTTTCAAGGCTTCTTTGAAATCGTCGATTAGCCAGTCGTCTACACGCGACTCGTCTTCAATGAAGGTTGAAAGGTCGATAACGATAATGTTCTCGAGCTCCTGGAGCTCGTATTTGAATTTCGGGGTGCTCATGGTTGGATGGACTAAATATTGGGCAATAGGGTATTGCTCCAGGACGAAAATGCCTGGAGTACAAAAGTCAGCGAATCGGTTTTGACCTACGGCTTTGCGATGAGCCAGCTTAGGGCCTCCTGGTAGTTATAGAATGATTTCACGATGTTACCGGTGGGCGTGGCTCTCCTGGCTGATAGATCTGCAAAAATATTGGGTGAGTATACCCATGCAAAATGTTTCAGGCCGGAGTCGATCATGATCGGGAACCAGTGATTGAGCGTGTAGGGCACAGCGGTATTCCACGGGCCGGTTACGCGCGCATTGTCGTTTAGTACCTTTTTGAAATTTCCTTCTCTTACTATCTGGATTATGGTTGCTCCGGCTTTGGTGATTGATTCCGGTGTTTGAGGTCCTACCCAATTACAATAAAGGATGTGGTTTGAAATCTGAGTGATCTCGATGGTCGGTGATGTGTGTAGTAGTTCCATGAGTATGTTGGGTTGTTTGGATGGGGCGCATACTATATGGGGCTTTTTTATACTATATATATCCTGTATTGGGATATAGGATATATAAGCTAACGGTTGTTGCAACGCAGGAATTGCGGGTTGGGTTTACTTTTTTTGAGTAATTATATATGAATTGATACGATTTGAAGGAGTATATATCCTCCTAAAGGATTAGAAGTTCGATGCAATACCTATAAAGTAGGATACGAATTGAAGACATTCGAAACATCATTTAGCAACTTCAGGATGGTAAGCGCTATAGGCAAATGACGTTAATTTTTAATATAGCCCGGCAGTTGTTTGACTAGTGATACGGCCGCGCGGGCGGACGCTTGACATTGCGAGGTTCCCGCTTTATGATGTATTCGCAGAGTTTAGAAAAAGTAGGGTGGCTACTGCGTCGAAGTAATAGACCGTTTAACACCGGTTCAATTCTTTCGTGGCCGAATCTTAGGAAAACGCTGACCTCATTCTGATTTCCTGGTTGTTTACTCAGGTGGGCCTTCCACTCTGTTTTCCATTTCTTTTCTGGAAAGCCAAAGCGGAGCGCCAGCTCTTCAAGCACTTTGGCAATGTGAATAGCCTCCATTTGATCGAAAATGTTGTCTCCGCTGCGCATCCCATCTCTCATGCTCAAAATTAAGCAATCCAAATAAAAACTAATTAAATTAGTTTTTAACTGTTTTTCGATTAGTGATAAATCGCGTCAAAATCCCCGCTTTCTAACGCTGGAATGATATTTTTTACAGTATTCAAAAAAACGAAAAATATGCCTTGGTATAACGGTGATTACCCTCCCTCGTATAAAAACCAGCCGGTAAAATTGCGCAACAAGGCTGTGGAAATTGCCAATGCACTGCTAGAAGAAGGTGTGCCGGAAGGGGTTGCGATTGCTACGGGGCTTAAACGCGCGCGGGAGAGTTTTAAGCCTAGAGCTGGCAAGAAGCCATCCAAAGGAAGCTCTACAAAGCAAACCAGTGGAAAGCCGGAATGAAGATTGCGACCTACAACATTAATGGCGTGAATGGTCGGCTGCCGGTATTGCTGCGCTGGCTAAGTGAAGCCAAACCGGATGTTGTGTGTCTGCAGGAGTTGAAGGCGGCGTCCAATCAATTTCCGATAGAGGCGATCAATGGGGCCGGGTATCAGGCTATATGGCACGGGCAAAAGTCGTGGAACGGCGTAGCTATTCTTTCGCGTAAGCTGCCTATCCAGGAGCTGCGCCGTGCGTTACCAGGTGATCCAACAGACGAACACAGTCGATATATTGAAGCGGTGGTCGGGCAAATGGTAATTGCTTGTCTGTATCTGCCGAATGGGAACCCTGTTCCTGGACCGAAATTCGATTATAAGCTTAAATGGTTTAAGCGCCTTGAGGCGCATGCTAAAGATTTGCTGGCGCATGACGTGCCTGTTGCTTTGGTGGGCGATTTTAATGTGATGCCGACTGAGCAGGACGTTTACAAGCCGGAGAAGTATGTAAATAACGCTCTATTCAGTAAGGAGGCAAAGGCTGCATATGCTCGCTTGCTGAAAAATGGTTGGACAGATGCGATTCGGTATCTGCATCCGGAAGAAAGGATATACACGTTCTGGGATTATTTGTATAGGGCTTGGGAACGTAATGCGGGCCTCAGGCTGGATCATTTTCTGTTGAATGAACACTTGCTGCCGAGGCTTCGTAAAGCTGGGGTCGATGCGTCGGTGAGGGGTTGGGAGAAGAGTAGTGACCATGCGCCGGCGTGGATTGTTTTGAAATAATGATTCAACTAACCTGCACATATGTTTGAAACTAACCGTTTCTGTCGCTAAATCTCAGATCCTGTATGTTCTTTGAGCGATAAGCTGTTTACCTATTCTTTATTTTCAGGATTATACTTTAGAATGAGATCTTGAAATAAATCCAATACTTTCTGTCGATAACCTCTTGTGTGCACAGACGTGTTTATTGTAAAGTAAAACGGCGGAATAAATTTATTTTTACAGTTTGAGTCCAGCAAGGACCAAATTTCTTCTGGCGAAACTTCTAGGTGTTCCACGAGGCGCTCCAAGTCACTAATATGAATTAAACTAAGCTTCTTAACCTTAATTTTCCGCTGATCAAACCCAACTAAAATTTCCTGAAAACGCTTATTAAAGATATCAGCCATTAATGGTGTTTGGAGAGCCTTATCATTAACTATAATGCAAGGATATATATGAAGCGTTTTGCCCTTGGGAAACCGTTCGTCAATTTTACTTCCGTTGTTATTGAGCGCGGCTATAGACTCAAATAACTGATCTACTCCAAAATTTTTAAAGAAAGAGCCTCGGTCCGTCTTGTATAAAGATTCGATCGTACCGCCGTATTTCTCCTTGTCGTAAATACTTCCTGACTTCGCCTGACATAGTAGAATCTTATTTCCATATCGAAGATATACGTCTGCGATCTCAACATTACCGTTCGCAGTTGGGATCTTGAGTTCATCAAACACACGCAGCACGGAATATTTATAACTCGAAAAACATGCTTTCAGTATTTCAGATATGTATTGCTCAAAAAAGTAACCAATATCACTCCGATACTTGTCTATTGTAAATAGGGGTTTGTTATTAAAATCACGCAAATCTTTGATCTTGTCAAACCAGACGTCGTTGATCAATTGTGAATAACATTTATCCAAAAGGAAGGCGTTATCAGTGATCAAATACTTTCCGTCACCGACCTTTATAAACGGCGATTTTCTTATGCTTAATAACTTGTATGTATCTACATTCGAAACTCGAAAACTCATCTTATGAAAAAGCTTGTCGTTCTCCTCATCAACTTGATAGAAAAAATTTAGCAGCGGATCTTTTGCATTACTGTTTCCAAGATACATATTCATCATTATAAAAATGAATTTCTCGGGCTCGACTCCGTAGACGTCCTTGAAATAGGCGATGACATGTTCGCGCATTTGCGGTCTACTAAGAAAATAAGCAATGAGTTTGTATCCCCTGTAAGGGGTCAAAATCATGTCGGTTTCGATATTTAATTCATTTAATGGAAGTAGTTTGGGATTCAAAGATTCTAAAGTCGGTTTTCCCTCCGCCTCTTCTTCTTGCACTTGTGTAATGGCGTAGTTAACAGCAAGGATATAATCAAGTAGAGACTCCCATTCTCGAACAGTCCCCATTTCAAATCCATCAATGTTCTTGATTCTCTCTGAATTAACAATCTCTTCGAGGGCAAATACGCAAGTCTGTCTAGTAAAGATTATTGGAAAATCTTCTTCACTCTTTGTAAACCTACTCGCCACGCCTGAATATTTGAGAAATTGCTTTTCCGTTTTAGTGAAATACTTTAATTCTTTAACCTGCGTTTCAAAACTTGAGTCAACACGAAGTTGATTAGTTGGTTTTAATCGATAGTTGAGGCCTGCAAGCTCAAAAAGTAATGCATCTCTTGATATTCCAGCTACGATTGAAATTCTGTCAATCGGGGGTGCGGTGTTATAAACCAATGAATAGTCGAGGATAATTTGAGGTTGAGGTAGTGCCTTCATAGGTGTGTCTAGGAACCGTCTGGAAGATATTAATTTATCGCTTGTTTCACAATTCAATAAAAAGCGCGCTAGCTTGGTGCCAACGGTACTATGGATATAATTCGATAAATAAACGTTACTGACGAGGTGATCACTCATCGGATATATCGTAGCTGTAGCAATTAGATATGCAAAGATGTGATTAGTCGTATTTACTACGAACAAGATGCAGTTTTATTTGTACTGACTGGCTATATAAAAAATGACCTTTTGAGTCATTTGGTCATCCGCAACGAGAGCGTAGAAGTCTATTTTTAGCTATTTCCGTTGCCCGTCAGGGCAACGGGCGGGACTTGACCAAATCCTACCTGTCTTTCTGATTCAGGAGTCTTTCGAGCAGGGCGATTTTTTCACGTTCTACCCTTAGTAGCTCCTCATACAACCTCTTATTCTCTTCGTATAATTTCTTATTCTCTTCCGTTAACTGATCACGCTTATCTGAAGAATTGATTGTATTGGTTCCGCCGAAAATTGGACCTTGTGTATTCGCCCCTTCATAATTATGCTGAATATTATATATCGCTTTCTCCTCATCGAAGTTTAGAATGGCTTCCGCAGGAACCTTTAAGGCATCGGCAAGTTGATCAATAAGATCCTTTTCTATTACTTCCCTGGTCTCTATGTATGAGAGCTTTCTTTGCGTCCAATCGCCTCCGAGTTTCTCAGCTAACGCTTCTTGTTTCAGGCCCATCATTTCGCGGAATCGCTTAACGTTTCTGCCCTGGTGAATGGTCTTATCTGTATTCGATGTCATAATACAAATATAACATTTTTGAACTGTCATGCGCTGAATATCAGCACTTTTAGTTTGATATACTATATCACGCTAAAGTACTCACAACGGTAGCTACCATAGTCAACGGTATGGTAATATAGACAATACACATTGTATAATTTAGAACTATCACAACAGAATGATGGTGCGCACATTAGGCTGTTTGAACTGCTTGATCATGTAACTAAAATACCAAAATGTACATGACCGTTGTTGTCTAAAATACTTAACTGCGTGTAGGTTTTAGTCATGATCGGATGGTTCAAGATGTTGGAGATTTTAACCTTTTAAACCACAAGAACATGAAGTTAGTTGAATTGAAATTAGGCGTGGTGAGGCTGCCGGCGGATATAGAAATACCGTTGTATTTGATCCGCGAAGGGCTCAAGGCACAGAAGCTATTTAATGACCTGGCTAACGTTGGATTTGATGAATCGCGGTTCTATACGGATTTCAGTGATGCCGTATTGAAGGCGGTAGGCTTTACGGAGCTGACCGACGAGCTGCTCGGCTGGTACCTGGACTTAATGGAAAAATACGGGAAAGACCTGGAGGAAGACAACGACGAGTACACACGCATAGCGTTTCAGGTTTACATGGATGTATTGACAGAGCGGCGCAAACGTAAACGTTAGGCGATATGACGAACGAGACAAATACAAAGAATGAGGCATTACGTGAGCTAACGGTTTCGTCAAGATACTCCGTAAGGCAGTTAAGCTTTGGCGTTACCGTGCCTTATATACGGATCAGCGGCAAATGGCTAAACGAGGCCGGTTTTGATATAGGACAGAAGTTTACCGTGCAGCGTGATGGCGGTAAGCTCATTTTGAAGCCAGTAAAAGAGACATTTTAACCTGTAAAATTATATGGATAAAAATAATATCGCAAAACAGTTTTTTACGACGATCTCACCGATAGAATATGGTAGAAAGCTCCCCATTTCAATCAACCTTAAGTATGTAACACATTTTCATCCCTGGTTTGGGAAGGAAATTGGTGAGGAGCAAGACGACGACGAGGAAGAGGAAGACAAGGAAATAAAGGGAGAAGACAGAACGAAAGTATATCTATGGAATGGAGAAACGTTAATTATCAAAAAAACCTTTGAAGAAACCCGAAAAATAATGGGTATCATTGATTAGCCAGTGTCCTTTTTGATTCTTCTTATATACACCCTCCGCAAGTGTTGACACTACGGAGGGTTTTACTTCAATCCAATTATATGAACTCAATTCTTCAAATACTTCGTAGTTCGCATCAGTACAGCTCCCTAACGATTTCTGAGCTTTTAAGTATGGCAGAATCCGAATACAACAAACTCGAGACCGGAACCACGGCACTAACCCGCGAGCAGGCGTTTGTGCTCGCTAAGTTTTATAAAGTTGATATAGATGATATTATTCCTGCGGGCGATGTGAATTACAACACCGGCGCACACAGTCGCGGAATCTTCAATGTGACAAATTATTACGAGAAGATTGTTTTTACTACTAAATCGGAAGAGTAGTAATATAGTAACAAAAAAAACACCTGGATTCTAAACCGCAGGTGTTTTTTTGTTTATGTCGCCTGGCTATTTGCCTTCGGCTTTTTTTCTCTGCTGCTCGTAATAAGCATCAGGCATTTTGACTTTGCTCAATAGTCTGTTAGTCTCTTCCATCCGTTCAGTACTAGCCCAACGAATTTCGAGATTATCAAGATCAGGATTGTACCTACCTCTGAGCTTCTCAGCGTCGTCAAAGAGATTCTTCGGCTTTTTCATCTATATATGTTTTTGCAATGAGCTTCGCCAGAAGATAGAGGGGTAATAAAAAAACACCTGATGCAATTTTCAGGTGTTTTTACTTATGTGCGCCTGGTTATTTACCCTCGGCGTTTTTTCTCAGTTGTTCATAATAAACATCAGGCATTTTAAGTTTGCTTAATGTTTTGTTAGCCTTGTCAATCTTCCTGTGAAACGCAGGGCTGACATCGACACCGTTTAGCGCGGGGTTGTATATAACCTTGATTTTTGCAGCTTCTTCAAGTAGGTCTTTCATACTATTACTTTGGTAATTTTACCTTTCGCAGGAATTCGTTCGCTGCCTTTACTTTTTCAGGCGCAATTTGAGATAGATCAACATTGTTCAGTTTTTTATTGATCCGTACTTTCAGTTTTGCTTTGTTCTCCATAATTATTGTATAGAGTCTTCTCGGGTCATGTAGGAGTAGACATAAAAAAAACACCTGGTGGGATTGCCAGGTGTTTTATGCTTTATTGGTATCAGTTATTTGCCCTCAGCTTTTCTTCGCTGCTGTTCATAGTACGCATCAGGCATTTTAATGTTGCTTAGCATCTTGTTTGTCTTCTCCCGTTGTTCAACGAAAAGTTTATCGATATCGATGTCGTTTAATGCAGGATTGACGATACCCTTTATTTTTGCGGCTTCTTCGATCAGATTTTTCATACAGTAAAAATACTCATTTTTTCTTGAATAGGAAAGCGGTAAAAGGTGCCCCTTTTTGAAAGGGTATGACTTCATCTCCGGCCAATAGGCCATAAATATCGAATAAGGAGCTAAGCTCCTCGTGATGCAGAGTGATCGCCATTCGGTATAACCGTGTTCGAGAGTTGGTGCTACCCTGAAAGAGAACCCATCTATTAGGATATCTCTCTGTGTATCGATATAAAACCACCACAATTGTAGCCAATACTTTATCTCTATCACCATTATCGCTAACGACTTTATCATCGACATCGTCAACATCATCGCCTATGACATCGCCAAAGCCAAGCTGGTAAAGCTCGTCGACGGTAGAAGGTGTGAACGCAATTATTTTTTTAATCTCGCCTTTCTTGCCAGTACTAACAAAGTAAAAGCGGCCGAAGTCATCATCGTTTTCGATGACTTCGGCATAAGAATCATGCATCATTCCTATTACCGCTTACTTGGTACCTGTTTTGGCGTTCTGCCTGGCTCCCTTGCCTGCAATCTTTTTCCTCAGCGTTTTCATATCTGCGCTTACCTTAACCGGCACAGCCTCAGCATAAATTTGCGTTGTGCGTATATCATCGTGCGCAAGCAACTCTTTAACGGTTTCAATAGGCACGCCGTTAGTAATACATATTGTGGTAGCGAACGTATGGCGCGCAACGTGCGTGGTGAGGCGCTTGTTTATGCTGGCCAGATCAGCAACCTCTTTCAGGTACTCATTATAATGTACATTCGACTTAATCGGCAACAGCCGGTTTTTCGAAAGGCAATATGGGTGGTCTTTATACTTTTCTATTATCTGTAACGCCTGCGGCAGCAGCGGTACGTTTTCTGCATTATCGGTTTTCTGACGGTCGCGCAAAATCCATTTGCCTCCATCGATACCTATGGATATACTTTCAGGCGTGAGCGCCTTGGCATCCGAAAACGCGTAACCGGAATAACAACTGAACAGAAAACAATCGCGCACCTGCTCCAGGCGCTCGGTGGAAAATTGAACGCTGGCAAGACGGTCGAGCTCGGCCTGATCGAGATATGTACGCTTAACCTTTTTGGTTTTGCACCGGAATGCCCTGAGCGGATTGGCTACCAGGTAACGCATAGTGGTGGCGTATTCAAGGACTTGCTTTAAGTCCTTGGCGTGCTTCATGGCGGTGTTATTGCCGAGGTTATCCTCTGTAACCAGGTAATGGTGAAACTGAACAATAAACGGGTGTTGGACCTGATCCAGTGGTAAATCTGTTTTCCTGTACTGGTAACTGATAAATTTCTCGCACTTACCGTAGGTGATTTCCAGACGTTTGAACCGGCCGGGCGACAGTTCTTTTTTCTCCATGCGCTTCTCATGGAATTTTTTAAACTCGTCGTACACCTCGAAGAAGGTTTTTATTTTAACCTTATCGCCCTTCAAATTTTCCTTAACATCTTCGGCGCTAACGTACTCCATGGTGGTTAGCAAAATGTTATAGCGCTTGTTTATCTCTGATTTGAGATTGAGCAAATAGTCATTGATAACTTTTGCGTCAGGACATTGTGTTTTTGCCTCGCCTTTTTCGGCATCCCAGTGCTCGGGTAAAATATATTTTTTTGTTGAGCACTCGGCACGCCGGCCATCGATGGTAATGCGAGCCCAAATAGGTGCAAGACCCTTGCTGTTCATCTTGGCTTTGTGTAGCCAAAAGAGAGTTGAGAATGTTTGATTTAGATTCATTGCTGAACGGGTTATTGGTAACCGAATACCGTTCTGTTTGCGTGTAAATGAGTTACTTTGATCGCTTGCAATTCACTGTTTTACAGTGTGTTACATTGATCGGTTACCAAATATATAATCACAACATTGGTAACCGAGTTGGTCACCGAAGACTTGAGTTTGTAAGTGTTTCTTTGAGTGTATAAAAACAAAAAAACCGCTTAGATTATTACTCTAAGCGGTTTTGATGTTTGTTGACTTGTGTCTTGTGATCCCGCTGGGATTCGAACCCAGGACCCATACATTAAAAGTGTATTGCTCTACCAGCTGAGCTACGGAATCTTCTATTTTCTTGTCAATTTGCCGGTGTTTTCCGTAATTGAGGCTGCAAAGGTAACAGGATATGAAGACAAGTCAACGGGTGAGCCCAAAAAAAATTGCGAATATTTTAGTGATATTCTTTTTAGCTGTAACAGGCGCTTTCGGACAGCAGGTTTCGGGCTTCAGACTCAAACAAGCCGACTCACTTTTTAAAGCACGGCAGTACGTCCAGTCGGTAGAACACTACCAGGCTATACTCGATAACAAACAATATACACCCGCCATGTTATTGAAAATGGCGTATGTACACGAAGGACTCAAACACACCGGACAGGCCCTTTACTGCCTGAACCTGTATTACTTAGCCACTAAAGACACCAGGACACTCGACAAAATGGAGGCGCTCGCCACCAAGTTCGGCCTCGAGGGTTATAAGAATTCGGACTTCGACCGGGCCCTGGCAGCGTACCAGGATTACCACCTGCCAGTATCCGCAGCGTTGGCCGCGATAATAATATTTCTGCTGAGCTTTTCTTTTTACCTCCGGAAACGCAACCGTAAACCAGTGGCTTTAATGACGCTGGGCGTGCTATTTATGATCCTGATGGTCGCACACGTCAATGCAGGCGATAAGCTGGCACGGGCCATCCTGGTCAATCCACGGACGTATGTCATGAGCGGACCGTCGTCTGGCGCACAGGTGGTGAGTGTATTGCCCGAAGGACATCGTGTGGAGGTCATAGGCAAACACGACGTGTGGCTCGAGGTAAAGTGGAACGATCAGAACGTGTATATACGGGAAGGCAACCTGTTGCCGGTATCGCTTTGAGCTACTTCAACCGCTCCAGCTTCCCTTTTCTTTTAACAATGTTTTTGTAGTCCCATTGAATGTCGCGGGCTTTCTTCAGCCAGCGGGTAAGGTCTTTTTTGTTGATCTCTGTGGCGAAGTGATAGCGCATCTCGGCGGCTTTGAACGTGCCTTCTTTCTGTAGCGTGTCCTCATCAAAGGATTGCCCGCTCCAGAAAAGGAGCCTGACGCTGTCTTTAAGTTTACTATACCCTACAACCGGGTTGCCATCCAGGAACCACACGGGGTGGGCATGCCAGATCTTGTTTTCGGCTTCTTTAAGAACATGGTCTATCTCCTGGGCCAGCAAGTTGCAGATCTCCTGGTCGGAGGCGGCTTGCTTGTCGTTATAGGCCTGAATGTCGGTATGCATAAATTGAAAGGGTTAGAAGTAGCTTTCAGTGGAGGCTGTAAGCGAAAGCAGGTCGAGTACGGGCTCTACCTCCAGTTGGCTGGCGTGGAGTTCGGATGCGAACTTCTTAAACGAGTCAAGGCCCTGAAGCACCAGGTGCGCTTCTTCGTTTAAGAATTGATCGAAGTGCATAAACGTTTTCCCATCGGGCAGCACCCAGGCCGTGTATTTAATACCCGGATGACCGAGGGCTTTAAGCTCGTCGACGATGGCAGCAATGTTCCGCTTGTTTGTGGCGGCATACTCCGGTCTTACCGTGTATTGAACTCTTACAACTTTCATACATCAAATCTACGGACAGTCCCTGCCGATAAAAATGGTCTAATGCGGCAATGATGCGGGGTGAATACGACAGGCAACTTATTCCGACCGGAGACTATTCACCGGATTTTGACGTGCAGCACGTATCGATTGGAAGCTGATGGTCAAGAATGCTACTACCACAGCAGAAGCTCCGGCAAGCGCTACAATCCACCACTGCACATTTGTGCGATAGGCAAAGTTCTCAAGCCAGCGCTGCATCAGGATCCACGAGACAGGAACCGCGATCATAATAGAAACTACGATCAGAACAAGAAAATCCTTGGAGAGCATAAATGTAATACTGCCTACGCTCGCGCCCAGAATTTTGCGAATGCCGATCTCTTTAACTTTGCGTTGAGCCGTGTAGGTGGCAAGTCCTAATAGCCCGAGACAGGATATAACGATAGCGATAACGGTAAAAACAGTAAACAGCTTGCTGATGCGTTGCTCTGCCTCGTAGTGTCTTCCATAAGCTTCATCCAGAAATACATAGTCGAAAGGAAAACCTTCGTTATACTGTTTCCATACCTTCTCTACCGCCCTGATCGCTTCCGGCGCATCATTACGGCTGGCCTTTACAAATAATTTTGAGCTGACAGGCTGATAATAGAATACGAACGGCTGTATATTTTGCTTCAGCGATACAAAGTGAAAATCTTTTGCCACACCTATGATCGTGCCCTCTACCCCGGCCAGCCTGAACCTTTTTCCAATCGGGTCTTTAATGCCGCTTTCTCTCACGGCAGTTTCGTTAAGAATAAAATGAGCCGAATCGGTTACCGAACCGGAAAACTTCTCGCCTTCGGTCATTTCAATTTTAAACAAAGGAATAAAGTCCTTATCGACACCCACGGTGTGGACAAAGAAACTACCATCCGGATTCTTTCCGTCCCAGTCTACATCCAACGTAGCCCCTGGAACATTAACAATAGCCCGGGTTCCACTGGTTACACCGGTAATACTTTTCTCGCTTAGCAAATCGGCTTTGACCTTATCGAAGTGACCCTGCATATTGTTCATGCTCATCGAGAATACGAGGGATTTATCATAGCCAAGCTCTTTCTCCATCACATAACCGAGTTGCTTGCTGATCATCAGCGTGGAAATAATCAACCCCACCGAAAAGGTAAACTGGCAAACCACCAGTACTTTCCGGAAAGTTGTACTGCCAATACCAAAAGCAAGCTTCTGTCGTAACGCATTGATCGGATGGAACGACGACAATAACAGCGCCGGATAAATACTGGAGGCTATCAGGGTAAACAAAAGAACAACGCCTGTCACCTGCCATACCATGGGATCCAGCAGATCGAACTGCATATCCTTGCCGGAGATATCGTTATACAAGGGCATAACTACCGCAATCAGCGCAAAAGCAAACGACAGGGCAATCAGGAAGAACAAGAGGGTCTGGATAATGAATTGAAAGAATAGCTGCTTCCTCGATGCGCCGATAATTTTACGCACACTTACTTCTTTGGAACGAAGCATGGCGCGTGCTGTAGAAAGGTTCACATAGTTTATGGAAGCTATCAGAAGTATCAGCAAAGCCACAATAGAAAATATCTTCACCGTTTGGATGCCGCCAGGATTTCCGTCCGGTTCATACAAGTGAATATCCCGGAGGGGCTGCAGCGTATAGAAACCGACGTCAACAGGCTTGAGGTTGGGCTGATGGGTGATGTTGATTTTTGTGAGCTGATCTTCAATCGTCTTGATCGAAGCCCCCGGTTGCAATTGCAAAAAGGTAATCCAACCATAGTCGCCCCACGACGACTCGTCAAAAGAGCTCCAGCCTCGTTCCTTATAGAGTTTACTGGCAAGGCTTGTAGAGAACAACATATCACATTTGATCCAGGAGTTACCGGGAAAGTCAGCAACAATCCCGCTCACAACAAAGTTGTACTTATTATCCGCCAGAAGAATTTTACCCATCGGATCTTCATCGCCAAAAAAGCGCTTCGCCGCCGACTGTGTAAGGATAACCGACTCCGCCACCGGAAATGGATTATCGACATTACCCTGAAGCAAAGAATAGTCGAATACTTTAAATAACGATGGATCGGTATAGACCGCCAGGTTGTCTTTTAGGGAAGTATTCTGATAACGAAAGACGGAGTAATCGCCGCAGTCTGTCACTCTTACGGCCTGCTCTATCTGCGGCACTTCACGCAGTCCATAGTAAGCCACCGTGGGCTGCACGACCTGTACGGCAAACTTATTACCGGCCGACTCCAAATGCACGTTAACACGATATATCCGGTCTGCATTTTTATTGAAGGAATCATAATGAAGCTCGTCGTTTACCCATAGCAAGATCAGCAGGCCCACCGTAAGCCCAAGCGTAAGCCCCAGCAGATTAAGGCCGCTATAAAATTTGCTACTGGTGATACTTCTCCAGGCGGTCTTGAAATAATTTATAAACATGTCGTAAGCATTTAAATCGTTGTGACTTTGCGAGGGCTTTATAATCCCCGGTCTGAATAGCAGTAATACATCAACACAGAATTGCAGGTCTGCCCTTCTTTTGCCCAGCGCTTCATACCGTTCATAATATAACTCCATCAGGTCACCCTCTATATACTTTTTCAACCGCGGGTGACAGAACCATCGGAAGAAGCGCAGAAAAAGCAGAGGCGGTTGGAAATTCTTCATCCACCAAATAATTATTTCCTAAATGTAGTATTAACAATCATGCCAGATAAAAATCGCCAAAATCCATGCATTTAGGAAGCTCGGCTTCACGGCGGTGTCCGCCTTCGCACAAGTTTGAGCGGAGCCGACCAAGGTGACTTCCTGTTCGATCCTTTGAGCCTCCACCCCACGGAATCACGCCGTGCGCTTAAAAAACGGGCGTTACAAGAACTACCAGTCAGATTTAACAAAAGTACTTTTAAATACAAAGTACTTTTACATATCTTCACATTAGCGACAGAGATATCTCTTCTGTTACCAGTTTTTGATTTTCCGGTCGCTGACCGAAAACTTTGGCATCGGGAAATCACTGTCCGGCAATATCGTTCTGAAAATTACAAGCAATAAAAACCTATGGCATTACAGATCACCAACGTCTCAAAAACCTACACTAACGGTGTTCAGGCTCTTAAAGATGTAACGCTCACCATCCCCTATGGCATGTATGGCCTGTTGGGGCCAAACGGCGCGGGCAAGTCCACATTGATGCGCATACTCGCAACGTTGCAGGAGCCAGACCACGGAAGCATCCGGTTGACCGAACCTTCATCCGAAAGAGGTATCGATGTGATCAACGAAAAGCACCATGTGCGCGAAACACTCGGCTATCTTCCGCAGGAGTTTGGCGTTTACCCAAAAGCCAGGGCAGAAGATCTCCTGGAACATTTCGCAATCCTCAAAGGATTTCACGAACGCAAGTCACGCAGGGAAGTGGTAGAAACGTTGTTGCGTAAAACCAATCTTTGGGATGTTCGCAGGCAAAAGCTCGGCAGCTATTCCGGTGGAATGCGTCAGCGCTTTGGAGTCGCTATTGCATTGCTCGGCAATCCGAAGCTTCTGATCGTTGACGAGCCTACCGCCGGGCTTGATCCGGCAGAACGCGTGCGGTTCCTGAATCTACTGAGCGCACTGGGTGAAAACAGCGTTGTGATCCTTTCAACTCATATAGTAGAAGACGTAAGCGAGCTCTGTACACGCATGGCGATAATCAACCGCGGCGAAATACTGCTCGAAACGGAGCCCATGCGTTCGCTGCAGGAAATACGCGGAAAGATCTGGCAACGAATGATCGAAAAAAAGGCACTGGCGGATATAGAAAAAGATCATTCCGTGATCTCTACAAAACTATTCGGAGGAAAAACGGTAGTTCATATTTTCAGTCGTGAGAAACCAGGCAGTGACTTCGAAGCGATTGAACCCGACCTGGAAGATGTTTACTTCAGCACGATGGCAGGCCACATCGGGAACCATAAAACCGAGACGGTACTATGAAGTTCCGGGAGATCTTTCATTTCGAATTAATGTACCAGGCGCGCCGTGCCTGGCCGTGGCTCATCATCGTCGTGCTGATGTTCCTGGTGTTTCTGTTTGTGCGTGATGGCTCCATTGCCGAGGCGATGTATACGGAGTTCTTTATAAACTCGCCGTTTATGGTAGCCATGGCCACCGTATTCGGAGGCCTCCTTTGGCTGATGATGGGCGCGTTCGTTGCCGGCGAAGCAGCCTCGCGCGATACAGCCGCAAATATGTATCCTATCGTCTATACCACGCCGATAACAAAAACACAATACCTCGGAGGGAAATTTCTGGCAGCCTTCACGCTGAATGCATTTATGCTATTGATGGTACAGGTTGCTATACTGCTCGCCATTTATCTTCCCGGCGTACACCCCACATCGATCGGTCCCTTCAGACCCGCGGCGTTTATTACAGCATATAGTTACATTGCTCTGCCGAATGCTTTTATAGCCACGGTCCTGCAGTTCGTCTTTGCTTTACGCAGCGGCCGCCCCATCGTGGCCTACATGGCCAGCCTGCTGCTCTTCTTTGTTTCCTTTTTCATCTCCGCATTGATAACCTTCAAAAAAGGCCCGGGACTGCTCCTGGACTCGATAGGTATTCAATTTATATGGAGTAACCTGTCACACTTGTGGACAACGATTGAAAAAAGCCAGCGACTGCTCACATTAACGGGTACTCTGTTGCAGAATCGTCTTATCTGGATCGGGACTGGTCTGGCTGTAGGTCTACTGACGTATATACGTTTCCACTTTGCTCATCATATTTCCGAAGCAAGCCTGTGGAGTAAGATCTTTCACCGCAAGAAGTCCATATCGGTTATCGACGCTGACCGCTATCAGGATCTGTCCGATAGCGGATTATCCATCTTGAACCTCGCGTCCGCAAAGCGAAAGTTCGGTTTTTCGTTCCACCTGCGCCAGATGGCGTCGATCGCATGGGCATCGTTCAAAATGATATCAGGAAGCGGAGCCGGATTAGGCTTGCTCATCTTTATTCCGTTACTCGCCATACCGGTTGTGCTCGATCAAATGGCCGCGCTGGGATATCCGCTCACACCGACAACCGCGCGTGTGGTAAAAGAACTCACGGGCCCGCTATCGGCCGCTATGAGCCGATGGATGGTTGTTCCCGGCTTCATCATTTATTTTGCTGGCGAGCTCGTATGGCGCGAGCGCGATAACCGTGTGAACGAAATTACCGACACGATGCCCGGGTCAGAGTGGGCTCCCGTGATTGGAAAATTTGCCGGACTGTGCCTTACGCTTATACTCTTCACGGCGTGCCTGATAGCATCCGGTATGGCTGCACAGCTGGTGTCGGGGTATGACAACTTTGAGATCGGCCTATATCTGAAAATGATGTTCGGTCTTCAGCTTCCGGAATACATACTGTTCGCTGCGCTGGCGCTCTTTGTTCATGCGGCCATAAACCAAAAATATGTCGGGCATCTTATCGCCATCATAGCCTATGCATTCATCGCTGCCCTGGCAACCATGGTGGGCATCGAACACAATTTATTGATCTATGGGGCCGGCCCCGGGTGGTCTTACACAGAGATGCGCGGATTTGGGTCGTCTATAGAACCGTGGCTGTGGTTCAAGCTATACTGGGCAGCGTGGGCGTTATTACTTATCGTCGGCGCCGTGCTGCTTTGGACACGGGGCAAAGAAAACACCTTTGGCGTACGCATCCGGTTAGCAAGGCTTCGCTTTACACAACATACCGCCTGGGTAGCAATCATAGCGATACTATCGACCGTGTCGCTGGGTGGTTATATCTTCTATAATACCAACATCATCAATCAATATCGTAGTTCCTCAGAAATCGGAAAGCCACGCGCCGGGTACGAGCAACTCTATGGAAGCTATGAGAATATACGCCAGCCAAAGATTACCGGAACAAAACTACATATCGAGATCTACCCCGAAAGACGCGCCGTCGAGATCAAAGGCTCATACCAACTCACAAACAGCAGCACGATGGCCATCGACTCGATCCACGTGTCCACGGCAATAGGCGCCACGAACAAGGCGATAACATTCGATCAGGAAGCTACACTGGTCATTGACGACGACCTTCATCACTACCGCATATATTCACTTAAAAATGCATTGCAACCGGGCGATACGATGCAGATGAATTTTGAGGTGACTGTCGGTTCCCACGGCTTCGGGAATCATGGCATCGATCCGTCGATAGAGGAAGGGAGCAGCTTCTTCAACAATCAGAACTGGTTTCCGTTTATAGGTTATCAACAGACGCGAGGCCTCATCAATCCATCAGAGCGAAAAGAACATGGCCTCGCGCCACGCCCCGTAATCGCGGCCCTCAGCGAAGCTCACGATGGCGAACCTGTATCGATAGGCGGCGGGATCCTGTTCGACGTCGTGATCGGAACCAGTGCAAACCAGGTAGCCGTTACGCCAGGCAGCTTACGCAAAAGCTGGAACGAAAACGGGCGCCACTACTTTCACTACAGCAGCAGCGCGCCGATAGGCACAGAATGGTACTTCTTCTCGGCCAACTATGAAGTATATGAAAAAGTATATACGCCTTCGAACGACACACTAAAACCGGTAACCGTCCAAATATAT
>Ga0247762_1000220_pt1 | contig 21730 bp, 19 predicted proteins | sample UWRJL081202R4_FD_181016 | JGI IMG/M metagenome (GOLD analysis project Ga0247762, IMG submission 181016) | Plant litter microbial communities from Arlington Agricultural Research Station in Wisconsin, United States - UWRJ-L081-202R-4 | ecosystem: Environmental > Terrestrial > Plant litter >...
AGCAGCAACCTGAGGGATGCTGTGATCCGTCTGGGTGGTCAGCCGGCTACAGATACTACAGCGTCTGGTAAGGTCTATCGTGTATGGATGGACGTGAAAGCAACGTTCTCCGGCGACGATACAACGGCCGCGCTGAAGTCATGCGAATTCGGAGAGGATGCTGCATTACGTTCTTACAAAGAAGCTCTTAAAGAGGATGTTGCGTGGCCCGTGGGCATTTCAAGCCTTATTGAAAACCAGCGCGAACTTCTTCAGGCATCGCATGACCGTATCAAACGCTACCGCGATGAATATGTAGCCGCTCACTAAGCGACTGCATGACAAATTTATAACGATAAAAGAAATGGTCATGGATAAGGTCACCGCATGGGTGCCAGCCCCATGACCATTTTATGTTTTACCAAAATTCGAATTATTATGAAATACAAATATGCTATAAGTGTGCTGGTTATGTTCGGCGCTTTGACTTTTTCATGTAGCACGGGATCACGTCATGAAGATCCCGCTACGGAGGAGGCCGCTAAGGAGGCTAATGATGATAAGTTTCAAACTCACGACGCAGAGGCTGATGCGAAGTTTGTAGTAGAAGCGGTGGCAGCGAACTATGGGGATATCGAGATGGCAAAGCTTGCCGCTCAGCGATCTGACAATACTGAGGTGAAAGAGGTTGCAAAGTCTCTTGAACACGAACACAACAAGCTGCTGAAAGACCTGCAGGCATTAGCCGGCAATAAAGCTATATCGGTTCCTGCCGAGAAGGATGCAGGTTCGAAGCGTACAATTGAAAATCTTAATGATGAGAAAGATATCAAAGACTTCAACACGAAATGGTGTAGCGAGATGATAGATTCTCACGAGAAGTGTATACGTTCATTCGAGGCGCAGCTTGAGAAGACCACTGACGAGGACCTTAAAGCGCTGATAAACCAGTCGCTACCGCCACTACGTGAGCATCTTGACAAGATCAAGGCTTGTCATGAGAAAGTAAAGAATGTTTAGACTCTGAAATGCGATCTATACACAAGAGGAAGGGTGGTTTATGAAACTGCCCTTTTTTATGCCTTCTGTAGAACAAATTTCTCATGGAAACGTATTTTAAGAAGGCTTATAAGGGTATAACTTTTTAGGTTGTTGGGAGCAGTACGAATGTTTCACCTCAAAATGATAAAATTATGACGACAACAACAAAGGTTATTGTAGGTGTTCTTGGCGCTGCTGCGGCAGGAGTAATCGTTGGTTTGCTAATAGCGCCTGAGAAGGGATCCGATCTGCGCAAAAACTTACGGAAATCTGCTGATGATCTGGCTGATGAAATGTCTAACTGGGTGGGAAAGGGAAAGAGTTTCCTGGCGGAGATGAAGCACCGCGCGGAAGCTGGGTCTGAAGAGCTTCAGGCCGATGCTGAAGGCACCCTGAGTAATGTAAAGGAGAATCTGTCCCGTAGAAATAAGCTTTAGAAGCTTAGTATTGATCGGAGACAAGCTCACCACCAAAATCCACGACCATGAATACTTCAGAGGATCCGCGCCCGGGCGATAAACCCGTGACCAATACCGATGACCAGGATGTTGCCGTAAATCATTCAACCGTGCAGGAGGGTGGCTACGACGAACCCCGGGAGCAACCCGCTTCCGAAGCAGCCCCGAGCAATCGGGACATGGCTCCTGAAGAGCCGAAGCCTGCTCCCGCACCGGAGATTGATCTCCCAACAGCGACGCCATCGGTTACCCGCAAGGATACCGGCAAGCGTATTTATGAAGAGGAAGAAATGAAATAATACTATTTCTGACAACGTCGGCGTTAAATGATAAAGCATCGTCCGGCAAGACTTTCAATAAGGGCTCTGATTTTTTAAGGGCCCTTATTTTTGCTTCGACCATTACACACCTGTTATATGAACGATACCCTACTCAATAGCATTGACCTGGTTTGTTTTTCACACCAGCGGTGGAACTTTGTTTATCAACGCCCGCAGCACCTGCTTTCGCGCTTCTCGCGTTTCTTCAGAATCTTTTATATCGAAGATCCGATCTTTCACGCGAACAGCGATCGTTACGATATCACACTCGAGTCCGACAACATCGCGCTCGTTGTTCCGCACTTACAGCATGGCCACAATCATCCGGATGTAAATGAGCGGTTGGAAAGCCTGCTGGTTGCTCTCTTCCAGGAAGAAGGCATACTGGATTATATTTTCTGGTACTGCTCCCCATCGTCGATCAGCGTGAGCAGATCGTTCCGGCCTCGGTTGGCCATTTATGACTGTATGGAGGAGTTCTCGCGAAACCGGTTTGCGTCGCGCGAGATTCAGTTACAGGAGACCGAGCTGCTCTCTATAGCCGACCTGGTTTTTACAAGCGGTTACAGCCTGTATGAAAGCAAGAAGAAGCTTCACCCGCGAGTTTATCCTTTTCCGAACAGTATTGACAAGGATCATTTCCTGCACGCGCGGCACATCAGTTTCGATCCACCGGATCAGCAAGCGATCCCTCATGTGCGAATAGGCTACTATGGCGTGATCGATGAGCGTATGGATATGCCGTTGCTGGAGCGTGTATCGCGACTGCGGCCGCACTGGAGATTTATACTGGTCGGACCGGTCGTAAATATCGATCCGGATATGCTGCCGAATTTTCACAACATTTATTACCTGGGATCGAAGCTCTACGGCGATCTGCCGCATTACCTGGCGGGTTGGGATATCGCGATGATCCCTTTTATACGCAACGAGTCTACACGATTTATAAATCCGGCCAAAACGCCGGAATATCTGGCGGCCGGTAAGCCGGTGATCTCGACGCCGATCAACGATGTGATCCGCTACTATGGCAATAAGGGTCTGGTGAAGATAGCAGGCACGCCGGAGGAATTTGTGCGGGTGGCAGAGGAGGAGCTGAACATGAGCGCGGAAGACCGGAACCGCTGGCAGGAGAAAGTAGACGATTTTTTAGATACAAACTCGTGGGATAAGATCTCGGCCGAAATGCTGAAGCTTATACGAGCTTTGCTTGCCAGTAGGGAAGCGAAGCCCGAGAAGCAGATGGATGTGGCCGGTTAAAATACGGAGTCATGAGAAAGAGAAATACTATTCGCAGAAGGTTTGACCGCTTTTCGACGCGGATCACAAAGATCACCGGCAGTCCGGCGGCGTTTATCGTTGCCCTGGGTATGATCCTGATGTGGGGGATAAGCGGGCCCATATTCCATTATTCGGACACATGGCAATTGGTGATCAATACGTCCACTACGATCATCACATTCCTTATGGTGTTTCTTATTCAGCAATCGCAGAACAAGGATACCGTGGCGCTACAGCTTAAGCTGAATGAATTGATTGCGGCCACTCAGGGGGCGAGCAACAGGCTTATCGATATCGAAGACCTTACTGAGGAAGAGTTAATGGTGTTGAAGAAGTTTTATGTAAAGCTTGCAGACCTTTCCCAGCATGAGGACGACCTGTTGTGTACGCATTCTATCGACGAGGCTTCGGACATCCACGAGGAAAAAATGAAGCGTGTCAAGAAACCGGTAAAGCAACCGGCGAAGGCTGCATCATCGCAATAAAAAAATGCTCCTGTGTGCCAGGAGCATTTCGGTTTTTGAACAGGTGAGGAGTATTGTATCATTCGTCGTCCAGCATCCTAGATCTTTCGGTTCGGATGCGGTCCAAAGTGCGGCCTTCGCCTTCCAGAAGTTCATCGTTATCGAGCTGGTCCATGTCGTTACTTTCAAAGGCGGCATTGGGACCCCAGGGATGACGTTGTACATGATAACCGCCACGGCTTCCCGGATAGGAATAATGTTGGGCGGCTACAAAACGTGCCTGGTTCTCATTTCGATGATAGGAGCGAAGTCTCGGGTCTTCTGCAGGGTGGTTTTCAGAAATTCCCGCCCCGTCAGTATGACGTGGCGATGCAGGAGGCGGCGCCTGGTGATTTGTCATGCGGCGGTTATGCTGCATGTGCAAACCTGATTTTCCGATGTTCTTTTTTACATGCTTCATCGCGCTTCTGTTTATCTGTATTGAAAACGTTGATATCCTGAGAAAAGTCAGTGCCTGTAAACGGCTAGCGAAGTTCGGGGATATTAGCCTTATTTCCTTTTTTTTACACGTGGAATTAGTTGCCCTCTAATCAGATATTTTTGTGTTTGACCAATAATCCTGTAGAGGATATTGCCCTACGCAAGATTTTTTTCGGTCACTGTTTTTTATCGCTTGTCTTTTTGTTCCTGCCTTCTTTTTTATCCTTGCCCGTCTTCTTGTTTTTGTCTCCCTTCTTTTTGAAGATCCTTTTTATAAAGCCGTCTTTTTTCCTGTCGTCTTTCGAGTCGTCTTCTTTTGAAGTCACCGCGCTGTTGCTCCTGGCGCTTCTCTTGTGGCTTACCGATCCAGGCGATACGGAGTTCTCAATACACGGGATCAACGCTTTGACAAATGCGTTCTGCAATGTCTCGCCTATTACACCCCAGGTGCCTGTATAGGGTTGCTTCATACTGCCTTCGAATTTTACCTGGGTAGCCGGCCTGTCCTTAGGATGATTCCGGAATATCCATGCAACCCTACCGACAGAGTCGTTCTGCACGTTACTTTGAGCGGTGCCTTCTTCTTTCCACTTCAGGGCATCAATGTCTTTTATCACAGGCTTTGCATACCCGACGATCTTGTTCTCGCGGGCGGAGGCTTCCGCGTACAGGCTCAACGTGCCTTTTTGGACATCGAGCTTTTCATAAGCTTTCATGAAGTCGTTGAGGTTCTTCAGACTCATCGTTGTGAGCTCAGCACTCATATCGAAGAGCGGCGTTTCGTTCAACGGATTGAGTCGCATATTGAACGTTACGTTTCCCTCGTATAATGTACCGGATCCATTGACGGTGGCGGGCAGTAATGTTCCTTTGTCATCCGCATTGGTGAGGTTGGTGGCCAGGATGTGGACATTGTTCAGGACCAGATCTATTTTAGGGCTGCTATTATAATCATGGTACTGTATGGCGCCATGGCTTATCTCGAACCGGTTTATCCGCAGGGGGATCAGCTCATTTGCTACCTGTGTCCAGCCCTTATCTATGGATGTTTGTGTTGTAGCTTTTGTCGGACCTTTTACAAAGTTGAGCTTGCCCTCGTCTACTTCTATCTCACCCACGACATCTCCTTTAAACAAAGCCTTCCACTCCACAGACAGCTCCATGGCTTTCGCTGTAAAGAATGGAACGGGGATCTCGCCGCCGGTCTTTTTAATCTCTAATTCTTTGATCGTGTAGGATCCGGCTAAAAGAAAGATGTCTATATCCTGCGCAGAGCCTTTGTAGCCGTCGATCTCGGTCAGTTTTTGATTTACTGTACGGAGTACAATGGACGGCAACATAAGGCGGAAGACCACAAGAATAATAAGTATTACGAGCGCAACGATCCAGAGGGTTCTGCGTTTCCTGGGTGACTTGTTTTCCATAATCATGTAGTATTTAAGCCGGCGCCTTTCGCCTGATAAAGTTGGGTAACGGGTTCAAGGGCCTTATTGTATACCGGGGAAAATGTTATACCGCCGATCCAAGCCCGAGACGACCTTGCGCCTTGTGGTGCATTTTATCTACACTATCGTGATGGGGTGCTGAAAATCAATACTGATAATACTTTTACGCGAATTGCCGTGGCATGTGCTTTTAAATTTCTGGATTTGAATTCTGTATGACGGCACTGTTGTAACGGAATGATAATTCACTCTTTGACATATACTATATGAAAATAGCACAGGTTTCACCGTTATTCGAGTCCGTTCCGCCCAAACTATACGGGGGTACCGAGCGGGTTGTTGCGTATCTTACCGATGCACTTATCGACCTGGGACATGACGTAACACTGTTTGCTTCTGGCGACAGTACTACGCGTGCCCGGCTTGTCAGCGCGGCTCCGGAGGCGCTGCGTTTAAAGGGCTGTGTCGATCCTTTTGCGTATCATTTCGTGCAGCTGCAGCAGGTTCTGGATATGGCATATCAATTCGATGTGATCCATTTTCATACGGACTATTTTCATTTTCCAACGAGCAAACAATCCACCTATACGCACGTCACTACGTTGCACGGTCGATTGGATCTGCCTGAGCTACGGCCTTTGTATAAATCATTCAGGGCTATGCCAGTTATTTCCATATCATACAGTCAACGTAAGCCGTTGCCACATGCCAACTGGGCGGGCAATGTGTATCATGGTCTGCCGGACGATCTTTATTCTATGGGTAATGGAGAGGGCGGCTATGCCGTATTCCTCGGCAGATTTTCGCCTGAGAAACGGCCAGACCGCGCGATTGAGATCGCGCGGCGCGCAGGGCTGCGTATAAAACTTGCCGCTAAGGTGGATAAAAGCGATCAGGACTATTTCAAAACAACTATAGAGCCGTTACTGTATCAATCGCACGTCGATTATATAGGCGAGGTAGGAGAGAGCGAAAAGGCGGCGCTGCTGGGTGGTGCGAAAGTAATGCTTTTTCCCATCGACTGGGCCGAGCCCTTCGGCATGGTGATGATCGAGTCATTGGCGTGTGGTACGCCGGTTGTTGCGTTCGGCCACGGCTCAGTTCCCGAGGTGTTGGACCATGGAAAGACCGGGTTTATCGTATCGAATGTAGACGATGCGGTAGAGGCGGTTCGGAAGGTCGATACCCTGAGCAGGGCCACATGCCGTCGTGTCTTCATGGAACGCTTCACCAGCATGCGCATGGGCAAGGACTATGTGCATTTGTACGAGCACCTGATGAAAGAAGGCCGGCGTATAGACCTGCCTTTATCTTCCAGTGGCCCGGACGCAGATATGATCACAAAAGTATTATCAGCTTAAATTCTGTATTATGATTGAAAGCAAAGAAGCATTACGCGAGTTGTTTCACGACGAGGAGTTTGTAAAGCTTGAAAGCGATCGCTATTATATACTGGCCACGTCATCGTACGCGGACGATCGTACCAAGGTGCTGAATTTCGGCGATACATTCGCCATATTCGACCGCTGGGGCGATAACAAGCAGCTTGGTCAGGGCGTGCAGGGCATTTACCACGAGGGTACGCGTTTTATCAGCGATACCGAATTTCGTATAAACGGCTACCGGCCGTTGTTACTCAGCTCGAATATAAAGATCGAGAACGAAATATTTTCCATAGACCTTACTAACCCGCGTATCGAGCTGGATGAAGGACGCGTGTTAGAGAAAGGTGTTATACATATAGGCCGCAGCAAGTTCCTGCAAGAGGGTTCTTGCTACGAGTCTATCGTGTTGTATAATCATGATATCCGAACGCATGTGCTGGAGACATCATTCTTTTTCCGCAGTGATTTTCGTGACATTTTTGAAGTTCGCGGAATGAAGCGTGAGAAGCGTGGTACTGTTTTGCCCCCGGAAACGAATGCCGAGGGCCATCTGAAGCTTGCGTATGAAGGGCTTGACGGGATAAGCCGTCGGGCCTGGATCCGTTTCGAGACGCAGATGGAATGGGTTGAAGGCAGCTCTGTAATATTTCCGGTGCGACTGGAACCCGGCGAGCGTGTAGAGATACGGTACTCGATACATTTGCAGGTAGGCGACGAAGACCGGGCGCCCGATCCGTATTCGGTAGCCTTTGATAAGATCATGCTTGGCCTGCAGGAAGGCAAAAAGAGCCTCGCTACGATCGAGACAGACAACGAGCAGTTTTCGAATTGGCTGGACCGGTCGAAGTTCGACTTGCTCTCTGTGCTGCGGCAAACAGAACATGGTCCATATCCTTATGCCGGAGTGCCGTGGTACAACACCCCCTTTGGACGCGACGGCATTATTACCGCGCTTGAAACCTTGTGGATAGCACCGCAGATAGGCAAGGGCGTATTATCATTTCTCGCGGCCAACCAGGCGACCACTATCGATCCCTTCCGCGATGCGGAACCGGGCAAGATATTGCACGAAGCCCGTGGCGGAGAGATGGCAGAGCTTAATGAGATTCCTTTCAAGCAATATTATGGCACGATAGACGCCACGCCGCTGTTTATTTCACTTGCTGGCAGCTATTATAAGCGCACGGCCGATATCGATACAATACGCGCCATCTGGCCAAACATTACTTTGGCCCTGGACTGGATCGAGAAGTATGGAGATATTGATGGGGATGGTTTTGTTGAATATAAACAAAAGATGGAGAGCGGCTTGCTCAATCAGGGCTGGAAAGACTCGCACGATTCTATTTCACATGAAGATGGCCGGTTGGCAGACCCTTCCATCGCCTTGTGCGAAGTACAGGGTTATGTATATGATGCTTACCGCCAGGCTGCGTACCTGGCCCAGGCGTTAGGCGACAGCGAGCAGGCGCGTATGTTGGAAAACAAGGCCGAGATCCTGAAGACCCGCTTCAACGAAGTTTTCTGGGACGAGCAGATGCATATGTATGTGCTGGCACTGGATGGCGAGAAGAAGCCCTGCCGCGTAAAGACATCCAACGCCGGGCAATGTCTCTTCAGCGGTATTGTGCCGCCTGATCGCGCCGCTAAAATGGTAAAGGTGCTGATGCAGCCCGATATGTTCTCTGGTTGGGGGCTTCGCACATTGTCGTCGGAAGCAAAACGCTATAACCCGATGTCGTATCACAATGGTTCGGTATGGCCGCACGATACGGCGCTGGTCGCGGCAGGCATGGCTCAGTATGGCTTTGTGAAAGAAAGTATGCAGCTTATGCAAGGCCTCTACAACGCGTGCCTGTTTATAGATCTGCAGCGTCTGCCGGAATTGTTCTGTGGTTTCCCGTTCCGCCATGGAGAAGCGCCAACGTCTTATCCTGTAGCGTGCGTACCGCAGGCATGGTCCGTGGCGGCGGTGTTTCTGCTGCTTCAATCTTGTTTGCAGATTACCGTGGACGCGCCGCAGAAGAAACTGATCTTCAACAATCCCCAATTGCCGGATTATTTGAAACAGGTTACGTTACGCAATCTTAAAGTAACTGGCGGCGGAGTGTTTGAAGTTGAGTTTGCCAAGCACCGTCGGGATGTGGGCATCAACACGATCTCCAAGCCCGAGGGCTGGCAGGTTGTAATCTATCAATAATATATACAGAAAGCCTAAGCGGGTAGCTTCCGCGTTGAGTTACGGATGACGAGCTCGGTGGGGAGTACTTTGGTGACGGGTGTGGCGGTTTCGCTTTGGTCAAGCTGTTGAATAAACAGTTTGGCCGTAGCCTGCCCCATTTCGTATGCCGGCTGGGCGATGGTTGTGAGCGATGGTTCGATATATTGTGATACGGGCTCGTTTGTAAAGCCCACCAGGGAGATCTCATCCGGTATGCGGATACCACGACCTTTCAGTACCTGCATAACGATGATGGCCACAGGGTCGTTCATACAGAATATAGCATCCGGTCGTTCGGACATATCGAGGAGCCTTTTCGCTACCTCTATAGGTTCGTCGTGAAGCTCGTAGCAATGGGAAATGAGCGTGGGATCGGGCTGTATGTTATATGACTGGAGCGCATCGAGATATCCTCTCATCCGCTGGTTGCTTACGTAAAGATTCTCGGGGCCACCAATGTATGCAATGCGGCGGCAACCTGTTTTAAGCAGCAGCTCCACACCTTTAAACGCGCCGTCGCGATCGTCGACGATCACTTTCGATACGTCCAGCTCGTCGGAGATCCGGTCGAAGAGTACGATCGGGATATTCTTCCGGATAAGCTGTTCCAGGTGCTCATAGGTCTTGGTTTCGCTCGACAACGAGATCAATAGTCCGTCCACCCGGTTGGACACCAGCATTTGTATATTCGATTTTTCGGTCTTGAGCGACTCCATCGACTGGCAGATCATGATGCTGTAGCCGTGACTGGCTGCATATTCCTGAATGCCGCTGATGGTGGAGGAGAAGAAGTGCAGATTAATTTCAGGAACGATAACGCCGAGTGTATTGGTCTTTTTGATCCGGAGGCTTTGAGCAACGCGGTTTGGTTCGTAGTTAAGCGTTTTGGCGAGCTCCAGGACGGCCTTTTTTGTTTCCGGATTGACGTCGGGTGCGTTACGGAGGGCTCGTGACACCGTGGATATGGATATGTTCAGCTTGAGGGCAAGGTCGCGTATCGTTGCTTGTGCGTTTCGCATGTATAGGAGGGTCTCTGAGGTCCAATAGTACAGTGCCGGATAGTAATATCAAAGCGTGATAACCGAGATTCTCGAAAATAGGTTCGCAAACGTTTTCAGTGGTTGAAAAAGGCTGTTTTTGGCCTGGATCGTCTGTCATTATGAGGCGAACGAGGGATAGGTTGGACGGGGGCAAAGACAAGAACTGGCAAAGGTTGAACGGCCGAGGTATGCTGTAAGGATGAACCTTAATTCAACCCGTTCTGGTCTTGATGAATCCTGGTTTTTGGGGGTGAATTGGGGGATTTTGAGAGGATAGAAAGTATTTGATGTGTGAGAACGTTGCCGGAATCGTTATTTTGGCGCCGGGGCGGTTCGACTATTCCGAATGTAGCAGGGAATGCTGTATTTCGAAACATCATTTAACGTTTGGGTTAATTGATTGGTTAATAGTCAACCGGTGGCATGGCGATAAGCTCTCTGTCACCGGTTGCTGTTTTTTTAGAGGATCTTAAATTTTTGACACGGTGGATTTCAATTATCATCACGTTCTCGAAAAGTTTACAGCATTATATGGCAAACAGCCGTTATTGGTTCGCTCGCCTGGTCGTATTAATTTGATTGGCGAGCATACCGATTATAACGATGGCTTTGTAATGCCGGCAGCGATCAATCATGCTACTGTTTTTGGTCTGGCTCCGTCGGACAATGGGAAGTCTGTTATCTACTCGTTAAAATACGACGAGTTTTTCGAGGTTGATCTTGTTAATCCGCAGCCGGTTGAGTCGCCCAAGTGGGTGAACTATCTGTTAGGGGTGATCCGTCACCTGGTAGATGACGGACATAAACTGAAGCCGTTCAATTGTGTGTTTGGGGGAGATGTGCCGATGGGCGCGGGGCTTTCGTCATCCGCGTCGATGGAATGCGGGTTTGCGTTTGCGTTGAACGAGCTGAATCAGTTGAATGTACCGAAGGAGAAGCTGATACTGATCGCGCAGTGGTCCGAGCATCATTATGTAGGTGTGAAGTGTGGTATAATGGATCAGTTTGCGAGTATGATGGGCGCTGAGGGCAAGGTGATCCTGTTGGATTGCCGTTCGCTAGAGTACCGCTATTCACCGCTGGACATCAAGGATTATGATATTGTGCTGTGCGATACAAAAGTGAAGCACTCACTGGTTGATTCAGAATATAACACCCGTCGTAACGAGTGCGAGCAGGGTGTTGCGATATTACAAAAGCATTATCCTGCTGTTAAGAGCTTGCGTGATGCAACGATAGAACAGGTAGAGCGCCACCGCAGCGAGATGCCGGGTAAGGTATATGACCGTTGTCTCTATGTTGTTCAGGAGATCCAACGCACGCAGGACGCGAGCCGTGATCTGGACCGGAACGACCTGAAGGCTTTCGGGGAGAAGATGTATGATACTCACGAAGGTCTTTCGAAGCTGTACCAGGTGAGTTGCCCGGAGCTGGATTTCCTGGTGGAGCAGGCACGTGCGTATGGCCGTATTCCGGGAGCGCGTATGATGGGCGGTGGCTTTGGTGGATGTACGATCAACCTGGTGCCCAAGAAGGATACAAAAGATTTCCTGGCTTTTGCGGGCAAGGCTTATCGTGAAAAGTTCGGACATGATATGGGCTCGTATGTAGTTGCTGTAAAAGACGGTACGGGCATAGTCGACCAATCGGTTGAAAACATTACCTTGCCATAAAAATAAGATTCGGCATGAAAAAAATCCTAGTTACGGGAGGCACGGGGTATATAGGTTCTCATACCGCCGTGGAGTTGATCAGGGAAGGTTTTGACGTGGTTATCATCGACGACCTTTCGAACTCCCGCGAAGACGTCCTGGACGGTATTGAAAAGATCTCGGGCAAGCGCCCGTTGTTTTATAATTTCAACTTATGCGATGAAGCCCGCCTCAGCTCATTTTTCCGTGAGCAGGGTGACATCGCAGCGATCATTCACTTTGCGGCCAGCAAGGCCGTGGGTGAGTCTGTGCAAAAGCCGCTGCATTATTACAAGAACAATGTAAACTCCCTGGTGTTGCTGCTGGAAGCGATGAAGAAATTCAACGTTCCGAACATCGTGTTCTCGTCGTCATGTACGGTATATGGTCAGCCGGATAAGCTTCCGGTTACGGAGCAGACACCGTTTAAACCGGCGGAGTCGCCGTATGGCAATACAAAACAGATCGGCGAGGAGATCCTTCGTGATACGTGTAAAGCGGTGCCGGAGCTTAAGGCTATTTCATTACGTTACTTCAACCCGGTCGGTGCTCACGAGAGCGCACTGATAGGCGAGCTGCCTAACGGTGTTCCTGCCAACCTGGTACCTTTTATCACACAAACTGCCGCAGGTATACGCGAGCAGCTGCTCGTGTTCGGCAACGACTATGATACTCCTGACGGTTCGGCTATGCGTGATTATATCCACGTTACCGATCTGGCGAAGGCCCATGTGGTAGCACTGAAGCGTTTGCTGGAAGCGAAACAGAAAAATAACTATGAATACTTCAACCTGGGCACGGGCAATGGTTTGACGGTGCTGCAGATCATCGAGGCGTTCGAGCGTGTCAACGGGGTGAAGCTGAACTATAAAATTGTAGCTCGTCGCGCTGGCGATGTAGTGAAGATCTATGCCGATACATCGCTGGCCAACCAGGAGCTTGGCTGGAAGACGGTGCTTACGGTTGATGATATGATGCGGTCTGCGTGGAAATGGCAGCAGCATGTAATGAGTACAAACGCTTTAGCAGAGCAGAAATAATAGTATGAGCAGTACGTTTGATGTAAGGGATCATTCCCATCGCCGTTTCAATCCGTTGACAGGAGAGTGGGTGCAGGTTTCGCCGCATCGTTCGAAGCGGCCGTGGCAGGGACAGGTTGAGAAAGTGAGTGGCGACAAGTTGCTGTCATTCGATCCCACCTGCTATCTGTGTCCCGGTAATGTGCGGGCGAATGGCGAGGTTAATCCCCCATATACATCGACGTATGCGTTTACGAACGACTTTGCCGCGTTGGTTGAAGATGTGCCGGCGGGTACTGTAGCGGAAGACGATCTGTTGCTGGCCCGCAGCGAGCGTGGTCTTTGCCGCGTGGTCTGCTTCTCGCCGCGACATGATCTGACGATCGCTGAGATGACCACCGAGGGTATACGCTCCGTAGTAGACCTTTGGGTTGAAGAATATAAGTCGCTCAGTACAAAAGATTTTGTGAATTATATCCAGATCTTCGAGAACAAGGGTGCTGTGATGGGTTGCTCCAATCCTCACCCGCACGGACAGATCTGGGCACAGGAGTCTATACCGGTAGAGCCGCTGAAGAAGCAGCAACAGCAGGAGCAGTATTTTGCCAGGAAGGGCAGAACGCTTCTGGCCGATTACCAGGAGCTGGAGTTGCGTCGTGGCGAACGTGTGATCTTTGAGAATGAGCACTTCGTGGTGCTTGTGCCGTTCTGGGCTGTGTGGCCGTTCGAGACGATGATCATACCCAAGCGTGCGATGGCGCGTATTACGGATATGACAGATGCGGAGCGCACCAGCTTTGCGGATGCGTACCGGCGCATGGCGAGCCGTTATGATAACCTGTTTGAAGTGTCGTTCCCGTATTCGGCGGGGATACATCAGGCTCCTTCGGACGGTGCGGCTCATGCGGAGTGGCACTGGCACATGGTGTTTTATCCGCCGCTATTGCGCTCGGCTACGGTGAAGAAGTTTATGGTGGGGTACGAAATGCTGGCCAATCCGCAGCGTGATATCACGCCGGAGTTCAGTGCGGAAAGATTGCGGTCGTTGCCGGATGTTCATTACAAGCATCGCTCCGTTGTAGAATCATCGAACCAATAATCGACCCATTAATATGAAACGAGTACTGTTTTATGCATTATGCGCAGGCGTGGCCTGCGCGTCGTTTTCCTGTAAACCCAAAACCGAGGAGAAAGCTCCCCCGGTTGATTCTGCGGCCCACCCGGCTGCGGCAGCTCCTGCTCCAATAAGCAAAGAGCCTTTCGGAACATTACCGGATGGCCAGGCCGTTGATCGCTATACATTGACGAACAAGAACGGTGTGGTAATGCAGGTGATAAACTACGGCGGCATAATTACGTCCCTTCGTGTGCCTGACAAGAACGGTGTTTCTGAAGATGTGGTGCTGGGTTATGACTCGCTGTCGGGTTATCTGAAGGCTACACCTTACTTCGGTGCTATCGTAGGCCGGTATGGAAACCGGATTGCTAACGGCAAGTTCAAGCTGGATGGAAAGACCTATACGCTTGCGCAGAACAACAACGGTCAGCACCTGCATGGTGGTCTGAAAGGTTTTGATAAAGTATACTGGTCTATTGAAGAAGCACAGTCTGCCGAAGGGCCGTCGCTGCGGTTGAAATATACCAGCAAGGATATGGAAGAAGGTTATCCGGGTAACCTGACCGTAGAAGTGGTATACACGCTGACAAACGACAATGCCCTGAAGCTGGACTACACGGCCACTACCGACAAGAAGACGGTGCTCAACCTTACGCAGCATTCGTACTTCAACCTGACCGGCAACGGTAAACGCGATATCCTGGAGCATGTGCTTACCCTTGCAGCGGATAAGTTTGTGCCTGTCGGCAAGACGCTTATTCCTACCGGAAAGCTAACGGATGTTGCGGGTACGCCTTTCGATTTCCGTACGGCTACTGCAATCGGCGCGCGCATCAACGGCAGCGATCAGCAGCTGGTTTATGGTGGCGGCTACGATCATTGCTGGGTAATTGGCGGCGCTGACAGTACGAAGGCGATTGCCACCGTGTTTGAACCTGCAAGCGGCCGTGTGTTGGAAGTATATACCACCGAGCCAGGCATTCAATTCTACTCAGGCAACTTTCTTGACGGCACGATCACAGGCAAGGGTGGTGTAGTGTATACAAAGCGCTTCGGCTTGTGTCTTGAAACAGAGCATTATCCGGATTCTCCCAACCAGTCTTCGTTTCCAAGCGTGGTGCTGAATCCTGGCCAGACGTATAAAACACAGACGGTATATCGCTTCTCTACGCGGTAGTTTCGATAAAATTTTAGCAGGCTCATGCAGGAAGGTGAATTGTACCTTTTTGCATGAGCTTGTTTGTTTGTAGGGGCGGGGATGTTTCTCCTGGCTGCCCAGGCAAATGAAATCGCCAATTCAAGGCCCGTGCGCACGCATCCTGGGTACCTGGGACAAAGGGATATAGTCGAAATGACCATTTATTTGGGGGATTTGAGAAGAAACAAAAACTCAGTGCAGAAATAATTTTGTGCTTTCGAAAAAGAGCGCCATTTTTATCGATTGAAAGGCCTGGAAACAGGCTTTTCGGTATGTAGATCAACCGATGTTAAGCATAAACTTTTGACTGGTACAGCAGACATTTCCGGATATTCCAGCGTGTGCCTGGTTTTGATGGTTGGGTTTTGGAGTAAGGAGTTTGTGTGTAGGCCGTCGAGTTCATTTAAACCCTGTTCGTATTATCATCATGTATAACCTACCTGGAACCCATGCAGAAATTACAAACTGAAGATTACATTATCTTCTTCATCTACTTTTTTATTGTAGCCGCGTATGGTTACTGGATCTATAACCGGAAGAAACGTTTACAATCCGATTCGAAGGATTTCTTTCTGGCGGAGGGATCTCTTACGTGGTGGGCTATCGGTGCATCGCTTATTGCGTCGAACATTTCGGCGGAGCAGTTCATCGGTATGTCGGGTTCCGGTTTCAAGATCGGTTTGGCCATTGCCACATACGAGTGGATGGCGGCTGCGACGCTTATCGTTGTGGCGGTATTCTTTATGCCGATCTATCTCAAGAACAAGATCTTTACCATGCCGCAGTTTCTCATGCAGCGCTACAATAGCGTGGTGAGCACTACGATGGCGGTGTTCTGGTTGTTGCTTTATGTTATTGTAAACCTCACGTCTATTCTGTACCTGGGTGCCGTGGCGATCACGACCATATCGGGCATCAACATCTGGATATGTATGTTCGGCCTGGGTATTTTCGCGATCATCATTACACTGGGTGGTATGAAGGTTATCGGGTTCACCGACGTTATACAGGTGTTCTTCCTGATCCTGGGTGGCCTTGCCACGACATACCTGGCTATCAATCTTGTATCGGATCATTTCAATGCGCCCGGTATAGGCAATGGCTTTGCGTTGCTTCAGGAGAAGGCATCGGACCACTTCCACATGATCCTCGATCAATCCAATCCGAACTACCTGAGCTTGCCAGGACTTACCATCCTTATCGGCGGTATGTGGATTGTGAACCTGAACTACTGGGGCTGTAACCAATATATTACGCAGCGCGCGCTGGGAGCGGATCTGCCTACAGCACGTAACGGTATTCTGTTCGCCGCGTTCCTCAAGCTGCTTATGCCTGTGATCATCGTATTGCCGGGTATTGCAGCGTATGTATTGTATAAGGAAGGCCAGTTCAGCGCGGAGATGATGGACGGCGGCAGTGTTAACCCTGACCGCGCCTACCCTGTGTTGCTAAACCTGTTGCCTCCGGGTCTTAAAGGTCTTTCTTTTGCCGCGCTTACAGCCGCTATCGTGGCGTCTCTGGCGGGCAAGGCCAACAGTATCTCGACTATCTTCACACTGGATATTTACAAGAAATTTATTCGTCCTGACGCCAGCGAGAAACAACTGGTCAATGTAGGCCGGATCACGATTGTTGCTGCGGTTCTTATAGCGGGTATTATATCGCCGTTCCTGGGTATCGATAAGAAGGGCGGTTTCGAGTTTATCCAGGAATATACGGGCTTCCTGTCGCCTGGTATCTTCGCGATCTTCTTCCTTGGATTTTTCTGGAAGCGTGCCACATCATCGGCGGCTCTTTCTGCTGCATTGATCACGTTCCCGCTGTCGCTGTTGCTTAAGGCGCTGCCTACGTTTGCCGATCTGAAGTGGCTTAGCGCATTCGGTTTCTCTGCATTGAATGCAGAATCAAACCGTTATGAAATTCCATTCCTCGATCGTATGGGCTTTGTGTTCCTGATCTGTGTGGTGATTATGGCCATCGTAAGCCTGCTGGATCCGAAGAGCAAGAACAACCCGCAAGGATTGGAAGTGGATTCGTCCATGTTCAAAACGCGTACGGGTTTTGCGATCGGGGCGATTATCGTGTGCGGGATTCTTTCGGCATTGTATATACGATTCTGGTAAGAAGTTAAAACTGGAAATATTAATGGGAAAGCCTTCCGACGTTTCGGGAGGCTTTTTTATTTGCAGTCTCCAGAAAGTTTACCAGAGTACAAGACTGATGTGAAATACCCTTTTTCTTTGCCTCCGCGCTGTTTTTGTTTGCTCTCGCGCTCACACTCGCACTGATTTCTTATCTTGGGGTATGAATCGTATTGACAGGCTTACGGCTATTCTTATTCATCTGCAGACGAAACGTGTGGTTAAGGCTGAGGAACTGGCGGAGCGTTTTGAGATGAGCCTCCGTACGGTTTACAGGGACGTGAAGGCTTTGATGGAGGCGGGTGTGCCGGTAGGGTCGGAGGCTGGCAAAGGATATTTTATTGTCGACGGTTATCATTTGCCCCCGGTTATGTTTACACAGGATGAGGCCAGCTCGATGCTGATGGCCGGAAAGCTGGTGGAAAAGATGACAGACAAGTCTATCCGTACGGCTTTCGAATCTTCGCTGGCAAAGATCACATCTGTGTTGCAGGCTTCGGAAAAAGACAGGCTCGAAAACCTTCATAAACATATTGAAGTGAGGCACACGCCGCGTCATGAAGAAAGCCCTTTTCCGGATCATTTCCTGACGGATATACAACATGCTATCGTCGACAAGCAGGCGCTGCGTCTGGAATATTTCAGTGGCTATAGCGAAGAAGTTACTTTGCGGGAGGTAGAACCGATAGGGTTGTTTTATTATAGCAACGCGTGGCACCTTATTGCCTGGTGCAGGCTTCGCGGCAACTACCGCGACTTCAGGGCCGACAGGATCAAGGTGCTGGAGAAGTGCGGCGATCACTTTGATGCCCGAAACCTGATATCGCTGAAAGAGTATCTCGCCACGCTAAAGCAGGGCAACCGCGAGCTCGAGCATGTTACCGTTGTATTCGATAAGTCAGCAGACCGTTATTTAAACCACATGAAGTATGGCTACGGTTTTCTGTCGCAGGAAAACCTGGGTAATACCGTGCGGATGACGTTTCTTACGGGATGCCTGAATTATTTCTGCCGCTGGCTTCTGCCGTGTGGCAACCTGATTACGCTGGAGTCGCCCCCGGAAGCGCGCGCGATCATGCGCGAGCTGCTGGAAGAGCTTATGACACACTATGGAGTAGAGCCTGCTTATGCGGAGGCTGCTACAGGTAACTGAGCCACCAATGCGTATGTGTGCTCTTATAGCGGTTGTACGCGCGACACAGCGGGTATAAAAGCAGTACGATAGACGCCCATGCGAGATAGGCTATACCCAACGAGTAGCCGCCATCACCCGATACTATTCCCCCGAAGCTTTTGCTGAAATGAAAATCCAGGTCATTCCAGGATTTACCTGTAGTATACAGATAAGCTGTCAGCGCGAATATGTGTATGAAGTAGAAGTGCAGGATGTAGTAGAACATCGGTACACGTCCGAATACCACAAAGGGCTGGAATATTGTAGTCTGTATTTTTTCTACAATCGCCAGCACGATAAGCACAGGCCCGAGGGTCATCAGTGTGTATAACAGGGATGCCGGATATTTAGTTGTGTTCAGGAAGCTCATGAATGTATACATGCCATTCTTCTGAACGCTCCATGGGGCGGGATCGCCGTAGATGTTTACAGATCGCAATGCGATGAATAATAGAATTGCTGAAGTTCCGGCGATCACGAGGTAGCGTTGACGGTCAGATGCCGTAACGGTGGGGCGATACAACCTGCCCAGCACATAGCCGCCGAGCATGATGCTCAGCCAGGGTAGAACAGGGTAGGGGACCAGTATAGCAGAGCCGTTGGCAAGTGGCGTGAAGCCGAATTGATAGAAGAACATCCATGGCCAGTATCCTGCGTCTTTTGGTGTGAGCTGTATAGCATCTAAAAGATTGTGACCGAATAAAAAGGCTGCGGCCAGTATTATAAGCACGGTCTCGTTCAGGTAGATAAGGCCGGCCATTACGATCATTGAAGCGCCGATGGCCCAGATCACCTGGAAGATAATGAGGTCGTAGTAAAAATTGAACATGAATCCGAAGCGGATAACGACGAGCTCTATAAAGATGAGCCATATGCCTCGGGTGATGAGAAAAAGAGCCAGCTCGCGTTTGGATTTACGTTGTGCGCTGATATAGATGGACGTTCCCGCCAGCATCACAAACGTGGGGGCGCAGAAGTGGGTTATAATTCGCGTGAAGAAGAGCGAGGGATATGTTTTTGTAAGATCGGTCGGATCCATCTGCAAACTATCATGATGAAAGAAGTCGCGGGTATGGTCAAGCGCCATAATGACCATCACGATGCCTCGTACGATGTCGATGGACGATATCCGGGGTTTAGTAGCTAAGGGCTGCAGCGTCATAGGGTTGGATGCCGTTGAAAGATTCCCTAGTTACGCTTTTTTGAGGAAATGAAAGTGTCAGACAACAGACTTTTTAGACCGATAGTTTTTTACAACGCTATAAGGCGTCCGCGGAAAGATTCTTCATCCTTTCAACTCCTTCCTGCCGGCATCTTTCCGCGGAACCTTATTGTATATCGACTGGAGCTTAAGCCAGCCTTTGCCATCCCGGCTTTTGCCGGAACTGTTCAATTATGCTTTTGCAAGCTCTACGTTCAGGTGAAGTTTCACATCATCACCTACGACCATACCACCAGCTTCGGTTACAGCGCTCCAGGTGAGGCCATAGTCTTTGCGGTTGATCTTGCCGTTGATTTCGAATCCGGCTTTGGTATTACCCCAGGGATCTTTTACGATACCACCGAACTCTACGTCCAGCTCCAGGGGTTTAGCTACCCCACGTACTGTAAACGTACCGGCGAGCTTATAATTGTTGCCTGATACTTTTTTCAGGGTGCCGTTTGAAAATGTGATGTTGGGGTGCTGAGATGCGGCGAAGAAATCGTCTGATTTCAAGTGGCCGTCGCGGTCAGCCTGGTTGGTATCGATGCTGTCTACGTCTACGGAGAAGCTTACTTTGGCGCCGTCGAAGTCGTCGGTTTCGCTCAATACTTCACCAGCGAATTTTTTGAATGCACCTGTTACGGTAGAGATCACAAGGTGTTTTACTTTGAACTGTACTTCAGAGTGGGTTGTATCGATTACCCATTTGGTTTGTGTTGCCATGTTTTATGGTTTTTAAAGTTTTAAAATTTAGATCGTTTCGTTTCGAATTGATATGACAAAGGTATAGTGGTGCCGGTGCAGAGGCACTTGAACTAGGTTAAGAAAAAACGGGAAGTTTCTTGAACCAGGTTAAGATTGTGTTAAGCGCCCGGCCCGGGCGAGGCTATCCGGATTCCTACCGGTACTGACGATGGTGCGCAAACCTCATTTTTCCATGATTTTACGGCGTATTTTGCTCAGGAACTCCGGAGTTATGCCGAGATATGAGGCGATGTATTTCAGCGGTACGTATTGCTCCAGCGAGGGGTATTTTTCGCGGAATGCCTGGTAGCGTTCTTCTGCGGTAAAGGTATAATGCTGTATGATGCGGGACTGATGTGTTACCAATGAGTTCTGGAAGGTGATCCGGAAATAGCGTTCGAGCCTGGGTATTGCTTCCAGAAGCGGTTCCATGGCCGCCTGGGGCAACAGCATGACGTGACTGTCGGTGAGGGCGCGCGTGGAGTAGATCGAAGGCACGTGACGGAAGAGGCTGTGGATATCGCCGGTCCACCAGGCGGCTGTCGCAAATTGAATGACGTGGTCGGTGCCGGTATCGTCCGTATGGTAGCTCATGAGGCAGCCTGCATTTACGTATGTAAAATATTTTGCGAAGTCCCCGGATCTCTGAATGAATTCACCCTGCGGCACAGTCATGGGAACGAAGACAGACAGGATGTGATCGACCTCGGCAGGCTCCAGCGTGATGTGGCGGTTTATGGTGTGAATTACGCTCGTATTCATGTGCGTGTAAAAATAAGCGGATTTTGGTCTGTTCCTGTACGGAAATGCTGGCGGCGAGTATGCCGTAAAGGCTGTATCTTTGCCCGGTAATGGATCTAGATAAGTTCAGAGAACGGGCAAAGCAGCGTGGGCCGGAAAATAAAAAGTTCCTGGCCGGATTGAAGCGGAAAGATCCGCGCAGGCTGGACGATGCGTTTCACGATTTGCACGACGATGTGTTTGCCGAAACCGACTGCCTGGAGTGCGCTAATTGTTGCAAAACCACGAGCCCTATCTTTTATCAGACGGATATCGAACGTGTTGCCAAAAGCCTGCGGATGAAGCCGGGTGATTTTATAGAAAAGTATCTGCGTATCGATGAGGATAAGGATTATGTGCTGAAGTCGTCGCCCTGTCCGTTTTTAGATGGCGATAACTATTGCAGCGTGTATGAGGATCGCCCCAAGGCTTGTCGTGAGTATCCACATACGGATAGGAGGAAGATGGTTCAGATTCTTGATTTGACGTATAAGAATACGTTGGTTTGCCCGGCGGTGCTGGAGATTGTGAGGCGGTTGTCAGAACAT
>Ga0247762_1000221_pt1 | contig 21678 bp, 16 predicted proteins | sample UWRJL081202R4_FD_181016 | JGI IMG/M metagenome (GOLD analysis project Ga0247762, IMG submission 181016) | Plant litter microbial communities from Arlington Agricultural Research Station in Wisconsin, United States - UWRJ-L081-202R-4 | ecosystem: Environmental > Terrestrial > Plant litter >...
CCTGATCATCGGAAAGGTGAAGGTGAAGCTTGTTGAATTTATAGAGAGCCATGGCATCGATCAGCTTGTGCAGGTGGTCGATAGAGAAGAAGTGGCGCGATACGTCGAAGTGCATTCCGCGCCACGTATAGGCAGGATAGTCTTTTATACTTACGGCAGGAATTGTTGTTTCCTTAAGCACGGTGGTCTCTACCGTAGCGGGCAGAAGTTGTCGTAATGTTTGTGTAGCACGAAACAGGCCGGCGTCGGTTTTCGCGGTTATGTTGATGCTGGATGTTGTTACTTCCAGGTGATAGCCTTCAGCTTGAAGAGTCGAATCGTATTGCAATACGATATTATGGTCGGCCGTTTCTTCTGTCAGCGCGGGGCGTTGGCCGGTAGCGTGCTCGAGGAGGCTTTGCAGCTCTTTTATGCCGGAGTCGAAAACGCCGTTAGGCGCGGTGATGAAGAGAGGTGTTTCTCCCGATAACTTGAACGAGCCTTGGCCGCCGGTCAGTTCCTGTGGATAAGGAATTATTGCATAACGCGGGCCCTGTACGGCGTCGGGACTTTTGCCCGGGCCGCAGGCTGTCAGCAGAACGACGGTCAGTAGAAATGAAAACGCCTTGATTAAGGCTGGAATGCAATGCACCAGGAAGTGCGACGTGTGCCGGTGGGCCATAGTTATCAGTTTTAATAAAGACACCTAACCTGCCCTGTTACCGTAAACCGATCCGGTCTTTGTGCGGCCTTTCGTGGAAAAAATTTGCTTAGGGCTCCATTTCCTCCAATAAATAATCCTGACCGTGACCGTACCGGATCAATTCTTTGAGGTAATAACGCTCCAGGGTGAGCAGGTCCTTAACCTTAAAGTCGCCGTTCGGGAGCACGCTTTCGATGACGAATTCGTGCCTCTCGCCATAATTTGTAAGACGGTATTTTTTGCCCGTCCGCAATACATCCAGATGAAGTCCTGCCATACACTCCCTACGTTATACGTTTTCGATTGGTTTGTCTTTATCAGAGATCCTCTTCACGCTCGAGCATGAGTATGGACGCCTGGGGTACGATAAAATATTTGTCACCTTCATACAATACCTCGATGGCGCCTTTCTGTAAAAAAATCGCCAGGTCGCCTTCCTGGGCCTGTAGCGGCAGGTATTTTACCTGGTCTTCCTTGCCCTTCCATACATCGTCTTCATCTGCGGGCAAGGGCAGCGGGTAGCCGGGGCCGACCTTTATTACGTAGCCGCTTTGGATCTTCTCTTTTTCCTGTACGCCTGGTGGCAGATACAATCCGCTCTCGGTTTTGTCCGACTGTTTGGAGGGCTTGATGAGCACCCTGTCGCCAACGACGATCAGTTTTTTCAATTTGTTGTCTGCTGTCAATTTCATAATTTCTTGTCTACTCCGGAAAATCCGCTCTCACTAAGCTATCCCGGGTTTGTCGGGACGGAGGCATTAAGCTTAGACTACAATGCAAATTTGGTATAAAAAGTTTTTTCATGTAATAATCCCGGCCATTGATTGCTGATTATCGTTTACTTTCAGCAGATTAAAAATTACTAACCTTAAAATTACCCTATGCCAAAATCAGTATTGAGCGTGGCGCTATGGCTTTTGTCATTTACAGGCGCCATGGCCCAGATTCACGCCGGCCTGTTCCGTTACCCGGATGTTTCCCAGACCCACATTGTTTTTACGTATGCGAACGACCTGTGGGTTGTTCCTAAAACCGGGGGGCTTGCGTATCGCCTTAGCTCGCCTGCAGGCGTCGAAAGCTTTCCTAAGTTCTCACCTGACGGCAAATCCATTGCCTTTACGGGTAACTATGACGGTAATGACGATGTATACCTTATTTCTGCATTAGGAGGTATTCCTACCCGTATTACATACCACGGTATGACCGACCGCGTGGTGGACTGGTTTCCCGATGGCCAGAATATACTCTTTGCCTCCGGCCGTGAAAGCGGACGTGAACGGTTTAATCAACTCTATAAAGTGAAACCTACCGGCGGTATGCCCGAGAAGCTGCCGCTACCGTATGGCGAGTTTGCTTCCATTTCCCCTGACGGTAAAAATATTGCCCTGACGTTCCGGTCACAAGTGTTCCGTAACTGGAAGCGCTATCGCGGCGGCTGGAATGCAGAGATACACACATTTAATTTCCAAACCCTTGGCTCCGAGAATATATCCATAGCAACCGATGCCGCGGATGAGCTGCCCATGTGGCACGACAACAGCATCTATTTCTTGTCGGACCGCGGCTCTGAAAAACGGATGAACCTCTGGGAATACAACACGACCTCCAAAGCATTCCAGCAGCTCACAAACTTTGCCGACGCAGACATACATTTTCCATCGCTCGGTCCGCAGGAAATTGTATTCGAGGTTAACGGTAAGCTATACCTGTACAACCTGAGCAGCCACACGCAGAACGAGGTGAAAATAGATGTTGTTACTGACGGACTTGCGCTTAAATCTTCTGTTAAAAAAGTATCGACACTTATCGAGCACGTATCGCCTGCCCCGGACGGAAACCGTATTCTGGCAGAAGCGCGTGGTGAGATTTTCTCGCTGCCCGCCGAACATGGTTTTGTGAAGAACCTTACGCAGTCGTCGGGTGTTGCTGAGCGCTATCCTACGTGGTCGCCCGATGGCAAATATATTGCATACTGGAGCGATCGTTCCGGCGAATATGAGCTAACGATACGCGACACGAAAAACGAAGGTAACGAGCGCAAGCTCACGACATACGGCCCTGGTTTCCGATATAAGCTTTTCTGGTCGCCCGATAGCAAGAAGGTTGCCTTCATCGACAAAGCCATGAAGGTGCGCATCTATGATCTGAGCGCCAACCAAACCGTGGAAGTAAGCCACGGACTTCGCATGATGCACGGCAACCTGGAAGGATTCTCCGCCAGTTGGTCACCCGATAGTCGCTGGCTTGCCTTTGACCATGATCTTGATAACTCACACCAGGGTGTATTCCTGTTTGATTACCCAGCTCGCAAGCTGCACCCCGTTACCAGCGGCTACTACAACGCAGCAGACCCTGTGTTCGATACAGAAGGAAAATACCTGTTTATCCTGACAAGCCAGCATTTCGAGCCGGCTTATAGCGATCTTGACAATACTTTTATTTATCCGAATGCTACCCAGATAGCAGCTATCGTACTGAAGAACTCTACACAATCGCCGCTCCATGCGCGTAACGACGCCGTTGGTGTGAAGCAAGAAGACGAGGATGACTCGAAAGACAAAGAAAAGAACGATAAGAAGACTGATGACAAAAAGGCCGACGAGAAGAAAGACACCAAGGTAAAGCCTGTAGACATCGATATCGAAGGATTGGAGTCACGTATTGTTCTCCTTCCTCCTGATGCGGGTAACTACGGATCATTGTCAGCTGTGGAGGGTAAGGTGATCTATCACCAGCAGCCCAACACCGGCGCTGCTGAAAAGAAACGCCCGTTGAAGTACTTCGACCTGAAAGAACGCGAAGAAAAGACAATTGTTGACGATATAGAGGGCTACGAAGTAACAGCTGATGGCAAGAAGCTGCTTATACACAAAGACGGCTGGTATTTTGTAAAGGCCGAGGAGAAACAGAAGCTTGAGAAGAAGATTCACACCGAAGAGATGCAGGTATTGGTAGACCCGCGCGAAGAGTGGAAGCAGATCCTTACCGATGCATGGCGCCTGGAGCGCGACTACTTCTATGACCCCAACCTGCACGGTGTAGACTGGAATAAGGTAAAGACTCAATACCTGGACATGCTCAGCGGAGCCTTTACCCGTGAAGAAGTGAGCTTTGTGCTTGGCGAAATGCTGGGCGAGCTAAATGCTTCGCACACATACAAGAGTGGTGGAGACGAAGAAAAGCCCCGGCAGCTGCAGACCGGCTACCTGGGTATAGACTGGCAGGCAGATGGTGAATACTATAAAGTTAAAAAGATCATTCGTGGCGCAGTGTGGGACGCAGAGGTACGGTCGTCGCTTGACCAGCCAGGTATTGGTATTAAAGAAGGACATTATATTCTTGCTGTAAACGGTATCAAGCTTACCACAGCGACCGATCCGTATGCAGCCTTCCAGGATCTTGCGGGTAAGACTGTAGAGATCACGTACAATACCACGCCGTCATGGACAGGCACTAAAACAGCAATAATCGAAACGATGCGTGATGAGTCACGTCTTCGCCACCTGGCGTGGATTGAACAAAACCGCAAGCGTGTGGAGGAAGCTACTAACGGCGCCGCTGGTTATATCTATGTACGCAGCACCGGCATCGATGGACAGAACGAGCTTATTCGCCAGTTCAATGCGCAGATGAACAAAAAGTCGCTCGTTATCGATGAGCGTTTCAATAGCGGTGGTCAGATACCCGATCGCTTCATTGAGTTGCTTAACAGACCCCCCGTTGTATTCTGGGCTATACGCGATGGTGCCTCATGGCCGTGGCCTCCGGCGGGACAATTCGGTCCAAAGGTAATGCTCATCAACGGTTGGAGTGGTTCCGGCGGTGATGCCTTCCCCGACTATTTCCGTAAGGCAGGTCTCGGTCCGCTTATCGGTGCACGCACATGGGGTGGGTTGATAGGTATCAGTGGTGCCCCTTCACTTATCGATGGTGGTGGCGTTACCGTGCCGACCTTCCGAATGTATAACCTGGATAATACCTGGTTCAAAGAAGGTCACGGCGTAGATCCAGATATTGCTGTGCCGGAGGATCTGACAACGGCCGCGCAAGGCAAGGATATACAGTTGGAGCGGGCTATAACAGAAATTCAAAGCCTGTTAAAAACAAAGGGCTTTACAGTGCCTAAGCCACCGGCTTACGAAGTGCGCTAAGGCCATTGCGTAACATAAAAAAGAGCGTTATAGATTTCCATCTGTAACGCTCTTTTTATGTTACGCATTTTGTTAGCTCTTCTCGAATAGGTCCGCGGGGTCGTCGGAGCGTTGGAGAAGACCGGTATTGATGGTTTTACTGGCTTTGGCGCCAAGCTTTTTGAGATCTTCCACGCGGCGTACAAGATTACCGCTGCCGATAGAGAGTTTCTTCATGGACTCTTCATATGTTTTCTTCGCGGTGTCCATCTGGCGCCCCAGGTTGATGAGGTCTTCGGAGAAGCCTACGAATTTATCGTAGAGGTCTCCGGCTTTAGTGGCGATCTCGATTACGTTTCGTGTTTGCAGCTCCTGCTTCCATACGTTCTTGATCAGCTGAAGCGAAGGGATGAGCAGCGTGGGACTTACAAATACAATACGTTTTTCAAGTGCCTCTTCGTATAGTGTCTTCTCGGTTTGGATCGCGAGAATATAAGCGGGCTCAATGGGTATGAACATAATAACGAAGTCAAGGCCGCTATCGGTGATGTTCTTGTGATAGCTTTTTTCGGACAGGTTCTTCATGTGTGCCCGTACAGACTGAAGGAAGCCCTTCAGGTATTGAACTTTCTCAGCTTCGGTTTCGCAATTGACAAAGTTGTTGTATGCTGTCAAACTTACCTTGGAGTCGATGATGACGTGCTTTTGATCGGGAAGGCGTATGATGATGTCAGGGCGAAGGCGGCCTTCAACGGTAGTGAATGACTCCTGTACGAAATATTCACGATCTTTTTCGAGCCCTGATTTTTCAAGAATGCTTTCAAGTATGAACTCGCCCCATGCGCCCTGGGTTTTGCTGTCGCCGCGGAGCGCACGTGTGAGGTTCTCGGCTTCGCGCGTCATCTGTACATTGAGCTTCTGTAGATTCTCCAGCTGCTCGCGTAGCGCGGAGTTGCGGGAGATGTTGTCCTTATGGGTGTCTTCAACACGCTTTTCGAACTCTACGATCTTTTCCCCAAGAGGTTTGAGCATGTCAAAGATGTTCGACTTGTTTTGCTCAGTGAACTTCTTGCTTTTTTCTTCGAAGATATCGTTTGCCAGATTTTTAAACTGCGCGGCAAACTTATCGTTCATGGATTCCAGCTCCTTTTTCTGGTCCGTCAGTTTTTCCTGCAGGTTGCGGTAATCGGCTTCCGTGGCAGCGAGGCTGTTGTTTAATTCCAGTACACGGTTGCGTTCGTGCGACAAGTCATTCTTGAGCTCGCTCAGCTGATTTTGTAGTGTGCGGTTCTTTTCCTGTTCCACCGTAACGGCAGAAGTGATAACGGTGGCTTTTTCGAGGTTTTCTGCCGAGAATTTGAAACGGGCAACAAGCCAACCGGCGGCAGATCCGGCAGCGAGCCCCACCAAGACCAATAAAATTTCCATGTGGTAAAGGTATAGGCAATTATGCCACAGTGCAACGGCGGAAACTTCGTTGTGGAGCCCTTCTATTTAACATTTACTGATTAGATTTGTAATGGATTGATTCCCTGTTAAAAAAATCCGCCATGATAGACGCCATTACATCCAGTCGCGACGCGATATTACTTGAAGACCGCTACGGTGCGCACAACTACCATCCTCTTCCTGTGGTGCTCACGCGGGGTGAAGGCGTTTTTCTGTGGGATGTGGAAGGCAAGCGCTATTACGATTTCCTTTCGGCCTACAGCGCCGTAAACCAGGGGCACTGTCATCCGCGTATTATCCAGGCGTTGACAGATCAGGCGAAGGAACTTACGCTTACTTCACGGGCCTTTTATAACGATAAGCTCGGACTTGCCGAAAAATATGTTTGCGAAACGTTTGGCTATGAGAAAGTGCTGTTTATGAACAGCGGCGCCGAAGCCAACGAGACTGCTATTAAACTCGCTCGTAAATGGGGTTACCTGAAAAAAGGAATACCTGATAACGATGCGGTGATCATTGCCGTCAAGAAAAACTTTCACGGCCGTACCACTACGATAATCTCCGCATCGTCAGATACATCTGCCCGTAAAGGCTTTGGGCCTTTTATGCCCGGCTTTGATGTGGTAAACTATGATGACGTTGCCGCCCTCGAGACGGCCCTGGCTAATCCTAACGTATGCGCTTTGTTAATAGAGCCTATACAGGGCGAAGCCGGTGTTTATGTTCCGGCCGAAGGATATCTTAAGGCAATCGAAGCAATATGCCGCAAGAACAACGTGCTGCTGATAATGGATGAGATCCAGACTGGCATAGCTCGTACGGGTAAGATGCTGGCTTCGGAGCATGAAGGCGTTCGCGCGGATCTGCTGGTGTTGGGCAAGGCGCTGTCGGGCGGAACGATGCCAGTATCGTGTGTGCTCGCTGACAACGAGGTCATGCTGCTGTTAAAACCCGGCGAACATGGCTCCACCTTTGGCGGCAACCCCCTGGCTGCAGCTGTTTGTATCGAAGCATTGAAAGTAATAAAAGATGAAAAGCTTGCTGAGAATGCAGACCGTCTTGGTAACGTGTTTCGCGAGAGGATGAATGCGCTGATGCGCAAAGCTCCACTGATCACGCTGGTACGTGGAAAGGGATTGCTCAACGCTATTGTGATAAACGATACACCACAGAGTGATACAGCGTGGAATCTTTGTATGGACTTTGCGGCAAACGGACTTCTGGCGAAACCTACGCACGGTAATATTATACGTCTTGCTCCTCCCCTGGTGATTACCGAGGAGCAGATGCACGAGTGTTGCGATATCATTGAGAAGTGTGTGCTTGCCTTTAAGAAACCGTAAGCAACACAATCCTATATAAATAGCAAGACCTTCGCTTAAAACGAAGGTCTTGCTGTTTATGGCTTTGCGGCCAGGCTATTGATTTCTTAACGCTTCAACAGGGTTGGCCATGGCAGCCCGCAGTACCTGGAACGCCACGGTGAGCAACGTAAGCCCTGTAATGAGTACTACGGTGATAACGAATATGCCCCAGCCAAGATCTATGTGGTAGGCGTATCCGCTAAGAAACTGATTCATGAGATAATAGGCTATAGGGCAGCCGATAATCGCGGCCACTACACTAAGCTGCACAAAGTCTTTCGACATCATGGTGACGATGCCCTGTACCGATGCGCCGAGCGTTTTGCGGATGCCGATCTCTTTCTTCTTACGTTCTGCTGTATAGGCAGCAAGGCCAAGCAACCCCAGGCCGGAGATGATAACAGCCATTATGGTGAAGCCCAGGGCAAGCGCGCTGGTAACCCGCTCGTTGTCGTACAGCTTTTCGAAGTCGTCTTCGAGGAAGGTGTATTGGAAGGGAGAGCCCGCATTGAATTTCTTATAGACAGCATCCAGGTGTTGGATCGTCTCCTGTGTTTTGCCGGCTTCGAAGCGAACATGTACCTGTCCGGACCAACCGGGCTGATAATAGAATATGATAGGGTCAATAGCTTCGTGCATCGAGCGGCTGTGAAAATCTTCTGCAACACCGACAATGGTGCCTTTGTGACCCCACTGCTCTATTCGCGTCCCTACAGGGTTCTTCAGCCCCATGATATCGACAGCTTTCTGTGTAACGACGAAGCTGGTGGAGTCCGCAAACTCTTTTGAGAACGACCGGCCATCAACAATGCGGATGCCCATGGTTTCGAGGAAATCATTGTCTACCGTAATCGTGCGGAAAAACACCTGGCTGTCTTCGGGTTTGCCAGGCCATGATACCGAGTTGTTTTGGTTCACAACATTTACAAGCGCCTGATTGGCTCTCGATACATGGGTGATACCAGGAAACTGCAGCGCTTCACTACGGAACGATTCAAAGTTCTTGTTTATATCGCGACCCTCGAAATATAGCACTGCGCTGCGATCGTAGCCAAGGTTCTTGCCACGGATATAGTCTATCTGCGTATAGACCACCAGCGCGCTCGTGATGAGTACCACGGTGAGTGTAAATTGAAACACTACAAGCACACGACGCAGATTGGCGCCCGTAAAGCCGGGAAGAGTACTGCCTTTTAATACACTGACGGGGTTGTATGACGACAGGAAAAATGCCGGGTAGCTTCCAGCTAATATGCCGGTGATCAGCACAATCGCTATCACGGTCATTGTAAAACCGGGACTGGCGAAAGGCATAACGATTTGCTTCGATACGATAACGTTGAACAACGGCAGCAGTGTGTATGTTATACCCAGTGCGGTGATCATCGATACAGTACTGAGCAATATAGATTCGGCCATGAACTGAGCGATAAGACCTTTTCGCTGCGCGCCGATAACTTTGCGAACTCCCACTTCCTTACTGCGGTTTGCAGCACGTGCCGTTGCCATGTTCATGAAGTTGATGCAGGCAATGCCTAAAATAAACAGCGCTACAATAGAGAATATCTGAACATATTTTATGCGTCCACCTACAGGCACACCGTTTTCGAACGTGCTGTTGAGGTAGCGGTCCGCGAAAGGTTGCATGTAATAGTTGGTGTAGTTGGTATCACCGTTCTCGCCGGCAGCTTTTGCCTGTGCCAATGCCACTTTATCTGCCTGCAGGTTGATCTTGTCTATTGCTGCGCTGGCACTTGCGCCTTTGTTTAGTTTAACATACAGACTGAAATCTGCATTACTCCATTCGGGTTTGCGATAATCGGCAAGTATGGCATAAGGCATAACGAACTCGAACTGGAGTGACGACTGCGCCGTGGGGTTAGCAAAGACAGCCGTTACGGTCTGGTTGAATTTTTTCTGTACAGTTACAGTCTTGCCAATAGGCGAATCATTGCCAAACAGCTTGTGCGCAAGCGCTTCGGATATGGCGACAGAACTCTTATTTGTAAGCGGGTTGATCGTGTTCCCCTGTACTATGGTAAAACTGAAAATCTTGAAGAACTCCGGGTCACCAAAGTATCCTTTCTCCTGGAAGATGTTTTCTCCCACCTGAAAAAGCTGCTCTCCATCGTTGGTTGTGCGGGCAACGTACTGGGCTTCGGGTACGGCGGCACGGATTTCGTCGGCCAGCGGACCAGGTGTTTCGTTCCACGTTAGTGTGGAGCCGTCCCACTGCAGATTGGTTACAACCTGGTAGATACGGTCGATGTCGGTATGAAAGCGATCGTGTTGTAGCTCATCGCTCACCCACAGGTATATGAAGAGGGTACATGCGAGGCCGGAGGTGAGACCAAAGATATTAATGAATGAATAGAACTTCTGCCGCATAAAGTTACGGACAGCGACACGGAAGAAATTGCGGATCATAAGACTGAGTTTAGATTAAAGACCTGTGGGGCAGCACAGGTTGCAGAAATATACACAGAATGCCCAAAAGAATTGCGCCGCTGCACACTTTGCCCAAAGTGTCCGCCAGCGGTCTATAGTAAGCAAAAAAGTATGGATATAGGATATATGCTAACGAGAGAGAGCCTGTTGTATACGCGTATATACGGCGTCTGGTGTTATACGGGTCTGACAGGCGAAGTCGCCACGGTAGCAGGTTTCGCGCCCGTATACCGAGCAGGGCCTGCAGGGCAGCTCTTCGCGACTGATCTGTAATATACTTTCCGCGCCTTTACCCCAGGGGCCGAAACCAACATCCGGATGCGTACCGCCCCAGATAGAAAGCAGCGGTACATCCATGAGCGATGCCAGGTGCATGTTGGAAGAATCGACGCACAACATGAGGTCCAGCTGTTGCATCAGCGCCAGCTCCTGCTTGAGCTTCAGGTGACCGGCTACAACGATACATTGCTCCGGAAACTGCTGACGAAGGCCTTCAAAATATTTTACTTCTTTTTCTCCACCGCCGAAAAGAAAGATGCGCACATCAGGATCCTGTTTGAGCAGGGCGATAAGCTTCGGGTAGTTTTCCAGTGGCCATAGCTTCGAGATGTGCATGGCAAATGGAGCGATACCGATCCAGTGGCCCTTTTTTGTTACGTCTTGTTGCTGTAGCCAGGTCGTTACCTCTTCTTCTGTAGAGGTCTTAACGGCAAAGTACGGGGCGGGCTGCATATTTACCGGAAAGCCCGCGCGTGCGGCAACCTCCTGGTAACGTTCAACCGTGTGCATCAATGGCGTAGTGTCTTTGTTCTCCTTTTGGGTGAACCGGTGTTTTTCGTTACGGCCCTTGTTGAATACGATGACGGGCGTGCCGAACAGTTTGAAGAGGCTTCGTAATATTATAGTGCGAATGTGGTCGTGCATGTCGATGACCGCGGTGTAGCTGCCTTTACGCAACAATTTGCGGAACAGGTCGCGCATGCCGAAGATGCCGGTATAAGTATAATCAACATCGGCTGGAAAAGGTACAACCCGTTCAATATCGGTAAAAAAGGATGCGAACTTGGGCCGGGTAACAACGGTAACCTCAATATCTGGATAAGTTGCCACCAATGCGCGAACTACCGGAACGAGCAGCACCACGTCTCCCATGGCGGAAAAACGGAGTATCAATATTTTTTTGAGAGACACGTATTAATATAAGTTTCTATACCTAAAACTGCAAGTGGTGTGCCGTGTCATAACGGCAGTACCGCGGCCGTTACAAGTAGGCTAATTGGATGATGTGTTGTTTTTTTGACCGTAAAGTACCGGGTTCAGAGAAGCGTCATTATACATTTTCATCTGGCGATATACTTTGAACCGGCGGCTGCCGGTGCCGATGTCCTCCATGAGCTCATCGAATGCCAGGCGCATATCTTCGCGCTGTTCCGTCAAAATCCGGAGTTTAGCCTCACATTTGGCCAGGTGCTCGGGGCTGACGTCGGTCCGCTCGGTTTGCTCTTTCATATGGTAGATCTTGAGCAGCAGAATGCTCATGCGGTCCAGCAGCCATGCCGGCGTCTCGGAGTTGATACGCGCGCCGGCTTTTGGCGTTATACCCTTGAATTGTTCCAGGAAGTAATCGTCCACACGTTCCACCATATCGGTGCGGTCCTGGTTAGACTTATCAATGCGCCGTTTTAGCTGGATGCCCTCCGCCGGGTTTATTTCGGGCAGGCGGATAATGTCTTCAAGGTGCCACTGTACAGTATCGATCCAGTTCTTGGCGTATAGCAAAGCCTCAAAGCTGCCGGCAGTGTAGGGATTTTTTACGGGAGCATCCACATTGTCATGAATATGGTAGTCGTCTACACTTTTCTGAAAGGCCTTATAGCATTCTTCGGCTGTGAGCATCGTTTAAAAAAATTAGGGTGCAATTTAGTTTAATTTGATTTGACGGTTTGTTGTAAAGTACGATTTGTTGGCTGTAATTTTCGCCGATAGCCTTGAGGTATAAATGTCATCACATCACTTTGTAAAAGAGGGGCAGGAGCCCGCGCTGCTTATTGTTGATCCCGTAGCGGTTGACCACGTGGAGGCGCTTCTGGAATGGGCACCTCTTGTCGTGGTGCTTCATACAGCGGTACACGAGGTCATCCTTCGCGGTACCAAAGTGGATGTCGTAATTGCCCCTTCAGCGGATGCTGATTTGTTGCGTCAGCAGCTTCTGGATCAGAGCCCGATTGAGATTATTCCCTCCGCTCAAGGACAAGAACTTGTGGCCGCCCTGCGTTATCTGGATCAGAAAGGGCAGCGGGCGGTAAACATTGTGGCAAGTGAACCCAGGGAAATTTTCGAACAGGCCGTTCCGTTTGCCGGAAACCTTCGTATAACCGTGGTGGACGGTCACCAAAAATGGTCCCTTGTGGATAGCCGATACCGTAAATGGATGCCCGCCAACCAAACGCTTCACATTGTCAAAACAAATGAACATCAGCGCATTAGCTACGAAGGCCTGCAAGGCGGAGACACCGTTTTCTCAACCGCTGCTGCGGGCATGGCAACCCTTTCCGGTAACGGGTTATTCTGGATTGGAGAGTCACTCTGAAAATCTTTTTTGGGGCATAGGGGTAAATCTTTTGCCGATTGTCATAACCTCAACGCCACAAAGCCGTAAATTTCGCTGTTAGATATGGTAAAAGCAGTGGACTTTCCGGAACAACAGCTCCTTTCGACGCTGAAGGCGGGTGACATAACTGCTTTTGAGATGCTTTTCCGTACGTATTACCAGCCGCTTTGTAGTTATGCCTACACTTTCGTGCAAGACCGGGATGAGGCAGAGGAGGTCGTTCAATCAACTTTTACTTCCGTTTGGGAAAAGAAAGAAGGTATCGAGATTCATACGGCCATGAAGCCATATCTCTATGCCATGGTGCGCAACGCATGTCTTAATCTCATCAAACATCAGAAAATCAAAAAGCAACACGCTGAGGTAGAGCTTGCTATGGGCGAACGAAGCATAGAATCCGTTTCGCGCACAGTAATGGCTTCTGAGCTCGAAACACGTATTTTCCGGGCTATGGAAAAGCTGCCCGAGCAGTGTCGCCTTGTCTTCAAACTAAGCCGGTTTGAAGAATTGAAATATGCTGAAATAGCAGACCAGCTTGCTGTATCCATAAAAACAGTTGAGAACCAGATGGGGAAGGCATTAAAAATAATGCGGGAAGAGCTGAAGGATTATCTGCCACTAATACTGGTGCTCATGAACGGTTTTTTAAATTAAGACTTTGGACAACAGAATAGACCATATCGACGATCTTATCGGCAAATACCTGGCAGGTGAAGCTGCCGCCGATGAAGCCGCGCGGCTGGAAAATTGGTTGGGCCAGGATCCATCGAACCGCCGGTATTTTGAGCAGTTTCAGACCATATTCGCCAGGGCCGCTACCGTTAAACAATGGCAGCAGTTCGATACGGATGCTGCATGGACCAGGCTTCGCTCTACGCTCAAGACTCCGGCACGCACCGTGCCCCTTACGCCACCAGAGACAAACCGCCGGACACTGGGAATTGTATGGCGGGTGGCAGCCAGCATTATTGTAGTGCTCGGCATCGGTCTTTGGATATATCAAAGCAATACACCATCGCAGGTAAATGCAGTGAAAGTCGTGGCGGACCAGAAGCTTATAACCGATACGTTGCCCGACGGCAGCGACGTAGTGCTCAATAAAGCTACAACACTGGCTTACGTTTACGACAAGAAGACGAAGGTTCACGAAGTAAAACTCAAGGGAGAGGCTTATTTTAATATACATCATAATGGCGACGAAAAATTCGTTATCGATGCAGGTGACGTATTTATTCGTGATATCGGCACATCGTTCAATGTGCGCGCTTATCCTGAGTCTGACCTTGTAGAGGTTATGGTTGAGGAAGGTGAAGTGATATTCTACAGATCGGAGACATCCGATGATTCCAGCTTGTACCTGCGTGCGGGAGGTAAAGGTGTTTACAATAAGAAAACGAAGACTTTCACAGTAGAAGATCCGGAGCCGAATACGCTGTCGTATAAAACCAAGTTCTTTACATTCAGTGGCCAGACCCTGGAAACGATAGTAGAGACACTCAACAAGGTCTACGACAAAAAGATCACAGTCAGCAAAGCGATAAAGAAATGCCCGCTCACGGTCTCCTTCAACGACGAATCGATAGAGGAGATTACACAGGTAATTGCCGAGACGCTCGGCCTTACCGTAACCGAAGCAAACGGCCGCATAGTACTTGAAGGCGAAAGCTGCCGCTGATATGCAACGGCTACTGTTCTATATGATCCTGCTGGCGCTAGCCTTGCCCGCCGCAGCACAACAAGATCGTAAAACACCGTTATTGGAGCGTGTCATTACCATTACTTTTGAACGGGAGTCTCTTGAGTCGGCTCTTAAAAAGATAGGGCGCGAAGGCGGATTCTCATTTTCCTACAACTCATCTCTCATGGAGAAGAACCGCGTAATAACGTATGCGTTCTATAACAAGACGGTGCGCGAAGTGCTCGATCAGCTCTTCAAGGGTACTATTCAATATAAGGAACGCAGCCGTTATATTATCCTTACACGGGCCGAACCGCGTACCTCCAGTCAGCCGCGGGTGGTTACGGGTTATGTTGTAGACGAATCCACTGGGCAGCGTCTTAAGAACGTTAGTATCTATGACCCAGTAACACTATCGTCTGCCGTTACCGATGCATATGGTTATTTCCAGATCAAGATAGACAATCCCTCAGCCGACGAGATAAAGCTCGCCATAAACCGTGTAAACTATACAGATACTGTTGTGTCTGTCGTGGATAATCAGGGGTTGCTGAATATCCCGATCAAGGTCAATACTGATAAGGTCGCTGCTTTTGCCGAACAGGTTGGCCAAAATCTGAAACGTTTCTGGACACACACGGTGCTGATGAACCTCGAGAACATCGACGATTCTCTGCATCGTAGGACGCAGATTTCCATTATTCCGTTTGTTGGCACTAACCATAAACTGAGCGCGAACGTGGCGAACGAATACTCTTTCAATTTACTGGGAGGCTACTCACGCGGAGTAGATAAGTTCGAGCTTGGAGGGTTATTCAATATGGTGCGGTATGATGTACGCGGTGTGCAGATTGGTGGTGGCTTCAATGCTGTAGGAGGAAAAAAAGATGGCGTTCAGGTGGCGGGTTGGGTAAATACAAACCTTGATTCGGCCAGGGGCGCGCAGGTGGCGGGTCTGCTGAATTTTAACTGGAACTCGAGCTCGGGATTCGTTCTCGGGGGGTTTTTGAATTTTACGCGACATCGATCGGAGGGAGTAAGCATAGCGGGATTGGCCAACACAACGCTTGGAGAACAGCGCGGCGTCCATCTCGCAGGGTTTTACAACGTGGTCACCAGAAGCGGTGGGCCTGCACAAGTAGCAGGCCTTTTGAATTTTACGGGAGGCCATATGCGTGGCGCCCAGATCGGTGGCCTGGTGAATTTTATCGGAAGAGATATGCGTGGCGGACAGGTCGGCGGTCTACTCAACGTAACGATCGGATCGCATAACGGCGGGCAGGTGGGTGGCCTTGCAAACTTCGTAGCCAGGGATATGCACGGTGTCCAGGCCGCCGGTTTGCTTAACGTAACGACGGGTACACACACCGGCGTACAGTTTGCCGGCATACTCAACTACGCAACGCGTATAAAGGGTATTCAGTTTGGTCTCGTAAACGTCAGCGATACTATAGACGGTGTGCCTATCGGTATCATGAGCATTGTTCTAAAGGGCTATCATACGCTGGAAATTTCGGCCGACGAAGTATTTTATACCAACGTCGCCTTTCGTACAGGTGTACGCAAATTCTATAACATTCTAACCGCAGGTATTAAACCCCAGGAGACCGATCCCGTTATCTGGTCGTTTGGCTATGGACTGGGTACATCGCCGCGCCTAGGCCAGAAGTTATACATGAATATCGATGTTACCTCGAACCAGATCGTGCGTGGTAATGTGGATAAAATGAGGCTTCTCAATAAACTGTATCTCGGTATAGATTGGCAGGTGGCGCGACGGATGGCCTTGATTGCCGGAGGCACGTTCAATGCCTATGTTGCCGATAAGGCCGTTGCCAGCGACGACATCTTTACAGACTATCGCCCGCACCTATGGCGTGATCACACCTATTCTGACGGTAAAAACCTAAAGCTTTGGTTTGGCGCCAAAATAGGTGTGCGATTCCTTTAGCAATTTCTTAAGCTGTTTGCAGTACGGGCTTTTTACCGAGCTCCTTTAGCAATCGTGCGTGACCCGATAGCGCGTGTATAAAAGTCGGCTCCGATTTATAAGGGAGATCGAACTCATGCGCGGTCTGTTTTACAATGCCTGCGATCTTACGATAATGCACGTGGCATACGTTAGGGAACAGGTGATGCTCGATTTGGAAATTGAGGCCGCCTACATACCAGGAAAACACGTTGCTGTTGTTAGCAAAGTTAGTGGTAGTATAAAGCTGGTGGATAGCCCAGGAGTTATCCATCCTTCCGTCTTCATCGGGAAGCGGATATTCCGTTCCGTCGATAACGTGGGCAGGTTGGAAAATTACCGCCAGTATGAAACCGGCTACATAGTGCATCAACAAAAAGCCGATAAGCCACTGCCACCATACTATTTGTAATATGATCATGGGAATGACCAGTATATAGGCGAAGTATAACACCTTGGTAACCAGAAGAACGGTCCATTCCTGGTGGATGTCTGCCTTTTGTTTTTTAACAAGGCCATCGCGTTCATAGCGTACAATGCGCACGAAGTCTTTTATAAATACCCAGACTAACGTCATAAGCCCGTACAAAAACCAGGCATACATATGCTGGAACTGGTGGATGGGTTTCCAGTCACTATAAGGAGTCATGCGCAGAACACCGCGAGGGCTGATATCCTCATCCACATCGTGAATGTTTGTATAGGTGTGGTGTAGTACGTTGTGTTGTACTTTCCAGTTGAAAGCGTTCCCGCCTACGAGATTCAGAGAATAACCCAGCAGATCGTTAACCCAGCGTTTTGTGGAGTAAGAGCCATGATTGGCGTCGTGCATTACCGAGAGGCCTATGCCGGCTATACCGGTGCCCATCAGAAAACACATGGCAAGCATACCCCATACGTTAGACACCACGCCCGTAAGCATGAGGACATATGGTGCTAAGTATAACACATACATAAACACGGTTTTGATCCGCATCTCTGTATTGGCATGGCGTGCTATTTCGGCGCTTTTGAAGTAGTCGTTTACGCGATGGTTAAGCGTAGTGAAAAAATCAGCACGCTCAGACGAGAATCTGATAGTGGGAGTACTCATGTAAGGGAATATGGTTGTTTTTTAACCTTTCCCTAAATGAATAGCAGGGGTTACCATGTCGGGAAAGACATTGCAATAAAACTACGATATTTACGCGGGGTAACGCGCGTTAGTACACACGCCTTTTAAACACACGTAAGAATAGTCGGCAAAAAGAATATATGTGTCGTCCAAATGGACGTACGGGTGTTAGCTCAGTTCGGCAATTATGGTTCTTCCTCCCTTGGTAACGTCGCCTATCTTGCACGTTACTTTGGCATCCAGCGGCAGATATATGTCAACCCGCGAGCCGAATTTGATGAAGCCGAACTCCTGACCCTGCTCCAGCTGCTGTCCTTCTTTTACATAACATTTGATACGACGGGCAAGCGCGCCGGCGATCTGACGGAACAGAACTTCCACGCCTTCTTTTGTCTTTACAACAACCGTGGTGCGCTCGTTCTCAGTGCTGGACTTAGGATGCCACGCAACGAGATATTTACCAGGGTGATATTTTGAAAAGCTTATCGTGCCGCCTACAGGCATACGGTTTACGTGTACATTCACGGGCGACATGAAGATGGATATCTGCTTGCGACGACCTTTGAGATATTCTGTTTCTTCCGTTTCCTCTATCACCACCACTTTACCATCTGCCGGAGCCAGCACGTGATTATCGTGTTTGGTAATGTTGAATATGGGGTTTCTAAAAAACTGGAGAACGATCAGATAAAAAAGAACGCTTACAAAAAGAACGCTGTTCAGCATGACGCTGCTTCCCGGGAATTTCGAAAAAAGAAACACATTAAGTGCCACGAAAACAATAAATAAAACAAGTAACAGAACCCGGCCTTCGCGATGTATAGTCATAGCGCTATTTGATATTTAGATCGTTAATTAAAAAAATGAGCAGGCTTTTAAGACCTGCTCGGCAAAGTTAGGAAATTCAGCTCATTTTCCGCGTATCGACTACGCGAACCGTTGCGGTTAGTAGCCGCCGCGGAATTTATAGGTTTTAGCCACCTTGTCGATCGCAACCATGTAGGCCGCGATACGGAGAGGTACCTTATACTCCTGGGATGTTTTGAATACGTTGTTGAAAGCATCCTTCATGATCCGGTCGCTGCGTCGGTTCACGCGGTCAGCTGTCCACTTGTATCCCAGACGGTTCTGCACCCATTCAAAATATGATACGGTAACACCGCCGGCATTCGCAAGAATGTCAGGCACAACGGTGATGCCTTTTTCGTTGATAATGCTGTCTGCCTTTGAAGATGTCGGACCGTTTGCACCCTCTACGATAAGCTTCGCCTGAATCTTAGGGGCGTTTGTGCTGTTGATAACGTCCTCCGTGGCAGCGGGCACCAGCAGCTCTACCGGCAATGTAAGCAGGTCGTCGTTGCTGATTTTCTCTGCGCCTTCGAAGCCTTCCAGAGAACCTTTGTTTGCGTCGCGGTATTTAACGGCCTTTTCAATATCCATGCCGTTTGCATTATAGTATGCACCTGAAAGGTCGCTCACAGCCTGTACAATAAGGCCACGCTCATGCAGCAGCTTGGCGGCCCATGAACCCACGTTGCCAAATCCCTGAACGGCGCACGTTGCCTTGTACGGGTTGATCTTCAGTTTTTCCATTGCCGCCATCGCGGTAACCATAACACCGCGGCCGGTAGCTTCGGTGCGGCCCAGTGAACCACCCATAACTAACGGCTTGCCCGTTACCACGGCGTGTGTGGTCATACCTTTGTAACGCGAGTACTGGTCCATCAGCCAGGCCATTTCACGCGGGCCTGTGCCCATGTCCGGGGCAGGAATATCCTTGTCAGGGCCAAAAACGTCGGCCATGGCCTGTGTGTAGGCGCGCATCAAACGCTCGATCTCGCCAGCAGACATCTCACGTGGATTACAGGTCACGCCACCTTTGGCACCACCATAAGGAATGTCTACCACCGCGCATTTCCAGGTCATCCACGCAGCAAGAGCCTTTACCTCATCGAGGTTTACAGCAGTATCGAACCGGATACCGCCTTTTGAAGGTCCAAGAATAGTGGAGTGGATAACACGGTAACCTTCGAAGACCCGGATGCTGCCGTCGTCCATCGTAACCGGAAGGGATACGATAACCTGACGCGCCGGATTCTTCAGTACATTATAAATTTCTTCTTCCAATCCCAGGATTTGGGATGCCACCTGGAACCGGGACATCATCGCTTCAAAAGGATTCTCTTTATCTTTTAGAGGGGCCGGTTCAATGTAATGGGCCATAGAGCAGCTTGTTTGGGTTAATCAAATTATTCGCCTTACCCGGATCATCTTTCGATCTGAAAAAAGCGATCTAAAACGGTTGCAAAGATATATAAATTCGTTTTACACCTCGCTTTTTCGAAATAAATGCTCCTGTATTTGAATTTAAGACACACAGTCTTTTGATTTTGATCACCGCCATGATTTTTTTTCCCGTCCGCCATTCGTTTGCCGAACGAATATTCCGACGTACCGAATATAATGCTCACCTCCGTTGAACATCATCAAAATCAAACGCAATGATGCAGCATCGATTATGCTTTTATGTAGACAAGGGTTTATTATAACCCTGCTAAAATAAAATGCATCTCGTCATACGAACGCATAAGGCTTTCGTGCGAGCAATGATGCCGCACACGTGTGGATAGAAAAACAGCTGCCGGTTAAAAAAGCTTGAGATATGCGGCGATAAATGGTGCCGCCAGAAAAAGGCCGTCGAACCTGTCCAGGAAACCGCCGTGACCGGGAATGCTCGACCCCGAATCCTTAATAGCGATGCTACGCTTTAAAAGAGATTCCACCAGGTCGCCAAATGTTCCGCCGACCATGATGATAACCCAAACGACAAGCCACTGTACTATAGTTAGCGATTGGAAGTAGTGGGCAATGCCCAACGCGAAAACGAGCGCTAACAAAGCACCGCCAAAAAAACCCTCCCATGACTTTTTGGGAGATATACGCTCAAACAGCTTGGTCTTGCCCAAATAGGTACCCGCAAAGTACGCGCCCGTATCGCTCGCCCATAAAATAAAGAGGCAGCCAAAGATGATCTCAAAATTATAGGTGCCGCTGCTGAACGCGGTTATATTCAGCAACGCAAAGGGTATGGCTATATAGAATACCCCAAGAAACGTAAAGGCAATGTTGGTAAACGGCTTGCGCTCTTCCTTTTTATACAGCTTTATTATATAGGCCATGGCCATCAGCGGGAATATGACGATGTACCACACCGCAGATACCTGCCCCTTCTCCACCAGAAATGAAAGGATAAACACAAGGATACCACCGACTGTACCCAGCACACGTTCGGGAACCACGCCGTCCACCGCCGCCAGCTTGTAAAATTCCAGCAACGAAAACAGACATATTATAAAGAATACAAGGAAATAGGTCCAGTCGCTGTAACAGACCGCGGCGATGATGCCTGCCGAGCCGAGCAAACCGGCGATGATGCGTTGAGTAAGATTACTGTATTTGGAGATAGAAGAAGTCACGCGCTTGTGTACTGAAGGGTTAAAACCAAAGAAGTTATAAAACTGTCGCTATTTTTCAGAAAGACGATGCAGGTCGCTATAATATTTTTTAAAGCCAAATAATAAAACGAAGGTCAGGACTGTTGCCGAAAGTACCGCCGGCAGAGGTGCCGCTTCCGGCTTCTCGATGTCGATCGGTATCTTACCTTGCTGGTAGAAATACAGGGCCATCACAGAAATGCCATTGTTAAGGAAGTGAGCCAACACGGCCAGGGAAAGATTACCCGACCAATAGTACAGGTAACCAAAGAGCGCCCCCAGCAGCATACGGGGCACAAAGCCGTAAAACTGAATGTGAAACGCGCTGAAGATTATGGCTGAAACCCAGATGGCCACGTGGATATTTTTAGTGCCGCGGTAAAGCTCGTTCTGGATTATACCCCGGAAAACGATCTCCTCACCAAACGCCGGGATGACGGCGATAACCAGGATGCCTATTAAAAATTGCCCAAAAGAGTCGAAATGAGTCATAAACTCCGTTGTCTCGGCTAGCTTATCTTCCATTTCCCGCATCCATTTCTCTGCGCCGGCCATAAAATCCGGAAAGGTGATGTTCTGATTCCATTCGATAACCACAGAAATCATCACCATAAATGAACCCAGGATAACAAAAGTCAGGATTATGGGCAGCAGGGGGATTTTTTTATTAAAAAACTGGGTTAGAGGTTGACGCCAGGCCCGAAGCATAAGCGCCGGTACCAGAACAAGCCCAAAAAAT
>Ga0247762_1000222_pt1 | contig 21662 bp, 16 predicted proteins | sample UWRJL081202R4_FD_181016 | JGI IMG/M metagenome (GOLD analysis project Ga0247762, IMG submission 181016) | Plant litter microbial communities from Arlington Agricultural Research Station in Wisconsin, United States - UWRJ-L081-202R-4 | ecosystem: Environmental > Terrestrial > Plant litter >...
AGCTCCGCTTCGCCATCCGTGAAGGCGGACGCACGGTTGGAGCAGGGGTTGTTGCGAAAATCATTGAATGATTTGAGCAACGGGCCCGTTAGCGACAACCGAATCTAAAATGGCGCGAAGGCGGTAAACCGCCCGCGCGCCCGGTGCCGGCGTCGTCGCAAAGATCATTGAATAAGCCGTTCGCAGAATCGGCAAAAAAGAGGGGCGCCTTTTGGGGCGCCCCTTTTAGTTTTGGGGGTACTCGATGAGATGGTGGGGGTTCATCGATTGGGGGAAGGTACTGAAATCCGCCGGTCGACAGTGTGATGCCCGTCACAAAACGTCGCTTTTTCGGGGGCTTCCGCAGTCGCCGGACCGGGGTTCAGCGGGTCCTGAAGGCTCCTCGAGAAAAGCCCTTACAAATGACCGAATCGGCTCTATATTCAGCGCCGTAACCCTTGCAAACGCTGACTTGATACTGCATTAGTCCCCCGCGGCGGGCCTTATGGCCTTTTTGCCGCCTTTCCCGCTTGCGGAGGAGTGTAGCTCAACTGGCTAGAGCACCGGTCTCCAAAACCGGGGGTTGGGGGTTCGACTCCCTCCACTCCTGCCAGCCGGCGACCGGCGGCACGAGCAAGCGACGCAGGGCGTAGAAAAAAGACATCGCGCAATACCGCGCGGGACTAAAGGGCGACGGCGAAGAACATGGCGATCAGACCGTTCGAATTTTTGCAGCAGGTACGTGCCGAGACCTCCAAGGTCACCTGGCCCACCCGCCGCGAGACGATTCTCACCACCATCATGGTGTTCGTGATGGCGACGGTCGCTGCGATTTTCTTCTTGCTCGCGGATCAGATCATCCGCTTCGGCATGAATTTCCTTCTGAACGTTCTGCGCTGACGGAGAAGCAAGTGGCCAAGCGCTGGTACATCGTTCACGCCTACTCGAACTTCGAGAAGAAGGTGAAAGAGTCGATTCTTGAGCAGGCGCAGAGTCGTGGCCTGACAGATGTGATCGAAGACGTGCTCGTGCCGACCGAGAAGGTCACCGAAGTGCGCCGTGGCCGCAAGATGGAGACGGACCGCAAGTTCTTTCCGGGATACGTGCTCGTGCGCTGCGAGATGACGGATGAGATCTACCATCTCATCAAGAATACGCCGAAGGTTACGGGCTTTCTCGGTGACGGCAAGAAGCCGAGCCCGATCAAGGATTCCGAAGCGCAGCAGATTTTGCAGCAGGTGCAGGAAGGCATCGAACGTCCGAAGCCTTCGATCACTTTCGAGATCGGCGAGCAGGTTCGCGTTGCAGACGGTCCGTTCGCTTCGTTCAACGGCACCGTGGAAGAAGTCGACGACGGGCGCTCACGCCTGAAAGTCGCCGTTTCGATTTTTGGCCGGGCCACCCCGGTCGAACTGGAATTCGGTCAGGTCGAGAAGACCTGATCGGCATTGTGGGAGGCAGGGCTTACGCATCGCCGCGTTTGTCCGGAGCCGCACCACGACACTGAACGCGAGACCTGGGTCTTCGCGTAACTGGAGAAGACGATGGCGAAAAAAGTAACTGGTTTTTTGAAGTTGCAGGTGCCCGCGGGCGCTGCAAATCCGGCACCGCCGATCGGCCCTGCATTGGGTCAGCGCGGTCTGAACATTATGGAATTCTGCAAGGCGTTTAACGCGAAGACCGGTCAGATGGAAAAGGGAATGCCTGTTCCCGTCACCATCACGATCTATCAGGACCGCTCCTTCACGTTCGAAATGAAATCTGCGCCGGTGTCCTACTTCCTCAAGAAGGCGGCGAAGATTCAGTCGGGCTCGAAGACGCCGGGCGTGTCGGTTGCCGGTTCGGTGACTCGCGCACAGATCAAGGAGATCGCCGAGAAGAAGATGGTCGATCTCAACTGCGACTCCGTCGAAGCCGCCGCGAGCATGATTGAAGGCTCTGCGCGTTCGATGGGTCTGACGGTGACGGGGTAAGCGCCATGGCAAAGAACAAACGATTCAAGAGGGCCGCTGAAGGCATCGAGCCGCTGAAGCTTTATCAGCTCGACGAAGCCGTGAAGATGGTCAAGGACCGCGCGAAAGCGAAGTTCGACGAAACCATCGAGATCGCGATGAATCTCGGCGTCGATGCGAAGCAGACCGATCAGATGGTCCGCGGCGTCGTCACGTTGCCGAACGGCTCGGGCCGCACCTCGCGCGTCGCGGTGTTCGCCAAGGGTCCGAAGGCTGAAGAAGCAAAGAAGGCGGGTGCCGATGTCGTCGGCGCCGAAGACCTGTTCGAGAAGGTGAACGCGGGCAACATCGATTTCGATCGCTGCATCGCGACGCCGGACATGATGGGTCTCGTCGGCCGTCTCGGTAAGGTACTCGGCCCGCGCGGCATGATGCCGAACCCGAAGGTCGGCACGGTGACGATGGATATCGCGAACGCGGTCAAGGGCGCGAAGGGCGGTTCCGTCGAATTCCGTATCGAGAAGGCGGGCATCATCCAGGCCGGCGTCGGCAAGGCGTCGTTCTCGGCCGAGCAGCTTTCGCAGAACATTCGCGCTTTCGTGGACGCGGTTTCCAAGGCGAAGCCGACGGGCACGAAGGGCACGTTCATCAAGAAGATCGCCGTCTCATCGACGATGGGACCTGGCGTTCGCGTCGAGCCGAATACCGCGCTCGCGTAAGAGTTTCCGCACGGCACTTCGGTGTCGTGCGGTGAGACACCGGCAGAACTTCGGTTCTTCCGGTGGTCCTGTCCGAGACTGCCGGCGCTCGCGCTTCTGACGCACGAGCTTAATCCGCAAGAGCCAGCAATAGACGGGGAAGACCGGGATTTTCGCTCACATATATATGTGCGCGCTTTGAACGGTTCGAACCAAAGACCGCGCGTTCGGGCAACCGGATGAACGGGGACAGGGCAGTAGAGCGCCGATCCGCTCTTCTTGCCTAAGTGCTTGAAGACGGGCCGGCATTGTCGAAGCCGGCGGCGCGGGAATGATCCCGCACCGTCAACCGGAGAAGTGAAAGTGGACCGAGCGGAAAAGCGCGAGTTCGTCACGAGCTTCAACCAGACCATGAAGACGGCTGGTGCAGTCGTGGTGGCTCATTATTCCGGTCTCACTGTTGCTCAGATGTCGACCCTGCGTCGGCAGATGAAGAAGCAGGGAGCCGGCGTGAAGGTCGCGAAGAACCGTCTCGCCAAGATCGCTCTTGAAGGTACCGACGTTGCTCATGTCGCGCCCCTTTTGAAGGGGCAGACGGTCATCGCCTATTCAGATGACCCAATTGCAGCGCCGAAGGTTGCAGTCGAATTCGCCAAGGCGAACGAAAAGTTCGTGATCCTTGGCGGTGCGATGGGCGCAACCTCTCTGAACCCCGACGCGGTGAAGGCACTTGCCTCGCTGCCGTCGCTCGACGAACTGCGCGCGAAGATCATCGGCCTCGTACAGGCGCCGGCGACCAAGATCGCACAGCTCGCCAACGCACCGGCTGCGAAGCTGGCGCGGGTGTTTGGAGCCTACGGAGCAAAGGATGCCGCGTGAGGCGGTCCGGGTAGCAACATTCTGGTTCGAACCTAAATAAGGAAACTGAGAAATGGCCGATCTGGCAAAAATCGTTGACGATCTTTCGAAGCTCACCGTCCTTGAGGCGGCTGATCTCGCAAAGATGCTTGAAGAAAAGTGGGGCGTTTCGGCTGCTGCCGCGGTTGCGGTTGCAGGTCCGGCAGGCGCTGCCGCTGCTCCGGCGGAAGAGAAGACCGAATTCACGGTCGTGCTCACCGCTGCGGGCGACAAGAAGATCGAAGTGATCAAGGAAGTCCGTGGTCTCACCGGCCTCGGACTGAAGGAAGCCAAGGACCTCGTCGAAGGCGCGCCGAAGACCGTCAAGGAAGGCGTGAACAAGGACGAGGCCGCGAAGATCAAGGCCACGCTCGAGAAAGTCGGCGCGAAGGTCGAACTCAAGTAAGTGCTTGCGTAAACCGGGCGGCGTTCGCGCCGCCCGGTACTGCCGCTTCAATTTAGCGGACGAGATTCTTTTCCGTTCGTTTCGAACGGAAGCAAATGCGGAAAAAAGGCGAGCGGCGCGATTGACGCGCGGCAGCCAACCGGAGCGAGGAAAGAAATGGCGCAAACTTTCACTGGCCGGAAGCGGGTTCGCAAATTCTTCGGGAAAATCGCGGAAGTGGCGGAGATGCCGAACCTCATCGAGGTTCAGAAAGCATCTTACGACCAGTTCCTGCAGATCGACGAACCCGAAGGCGGCCGCCCGGACGACGGATTGCAGGCAGTCTTCAAATCGGTATTCCCGATTTCGGATTTCGCCGGCACGTCGATGCTCGAATTCGTGAAATACGAATTCGAAGCGCCGAAGTATGACGTCGATGAATGCCGCCAGCGCGGCATGACGTTCGCGGCTCCGCTGAAAGTGACGCTCCGCCTCATCGTGTTCGATGTGGATCCGGAAACGCAGGCGAAGTCGGTCAAGGACATCAAAGAGCAGGACGTTTACATGGGCGACATTCCGCTCATGACGTCGAACGGTACGTTCATCGTGAACGGCACCGAGCGCGTGATCGTCTCGCAGATGCATCGCTCGCCGGGCGTGTTCTTCGATCACGACAAGGGCAAGACGCATTCTTCGGGCAAGCTGCTGTTCGCTGCCCGCATCATTCCCTATCGCGGTTCGTGGCTCGACATCGAGTTCGACGCGAAGGATATCGTGCATGCGCGTACCGACCGCCGCCGCAAGATTCCGGTGACGTCGCTGCTCTATGCGCTCGGCTTGGACGCCGAAGAAATTCTGCGCACGTTCTATGAGATCATCGCCTACAAGCGCACGAAGGACGGTTCATGGCGCGTGCCGTTCGACCCGCGCCGCATGAAGGGCTTCCAGGCCGTCGTCGATCTGCATGACGCGGACACCGGCGAAGTCGTGATCGAAGCGGGCAAGAAACTTTCGGTTCGTCAGGCGCGTCAGCTCGCCGACAAGGGCCTGAAGGCGATCAAGCTCACCAACGAAGACATCTACGGCCAGTACATTGCCGAAGACATCGTCAATCCGGAAACCGGCGAAATCTTCGTCGAAGCCGGTGCTGAAATCGACGAGAAGGTCATCGCGACGCTCGACGAGGCCGGTTATGACGAAATGCCGATCCTCGACATCGATCACGTCACGGTCGGTGCGTATATCCGCAACACGTTGATGGTGGACAAGAACAACACGCGCGAAGAAGCGCTGTTCGACATTTATCGCGTGATGCGCCCGGGTGAGCCGCCGACGGTGGACACCGCGGAAGCTATGTTCAACTCGCTGTTCTTCGATCCGGAGCGCTACGATCTCTCCGCGGTCGGCCGCGTGAAGATGAACATGCGCCTCGATCTAACTGCCGAAGACACGATCCGCGTGCTGCGCAAGGAAGACATCGTTTCCGTCATCCGCACGCTGCTCGACCTTCGCGACGGCAAGGGCGAAATCGACGACATCGACCATCTCGGCAATCGCCGCGTGCGTTCGGTCGGCGAACTGATGGAAAATCAGTATCGTCTCGGCTTGCTCCGCATGGAGCGCGCCATCAAGGAACGCATGTCGTCGGTCGATATCGACACCGTCATGCCGCAGGATCTGATCAACGCGAAGCCGGCGGCTGCCGCCGTGCGCGAGTTCTTCGGCTCCTCGCAGCTCTCGCAGTTCATGGACCAGACCAATCCGCTCTCCGAGATCACGCACAAGCGCCGTCTTTCGGCGCTCGGACCCGGCGGTCTTACGCGCGAACGCGCGGGCTTCGAAGTGCGCGACGTGCATCCGACACATTACGGCCGCATCTGCCCGATCGAAACGCCGGAAGGCCCGAACATCGGCCTCATCAACTCGCTCGCGACCTTCGCGCGCATCAACAAATACGGCTTCATCGAAACGCCGTATCGCAAGGTAAAGGACGGGCGCGTCACGGAAGAGGTGATCTATCTCTCCGCGATGGAAGAAGGAAAATACTACGTCGCGCAGGCGAACGCGGTCATCGACGCCAACGGAACGTTCACCGAGGAGCAGATCATCTGCCGCCACTCCGGTGACGTGCTTCCGGTGCCGGTCGAGCGCGTCGACTTCATGGACGTTTCGCCGAAGCAGCTCGTCTCCGTTGCCGCGGCGCTGATCCCGTTCCTCGAGAACGACGACGCCAACCGCGCGTTGATGGGCTCGAACATGCAGCGTCAGGCGGTCCCGCTGGTCCGCGCCGAGGCGCCGTTCGTCGGCACCGGCATGGAAGGCGTGGTTGCTCGCGACTCGGGTGCTGCGATCGCAGCGCGCCGTACTGGTGTGATCGATCAGATCGATGCGACCCGTATCGTCATCCGTGCGACGGAAGAAATGGATCCGTCGCAGTCGGGCGTCGATATCTATCGCCTGATGAAGTTCCAGCGTTCGAACCAGAACACCTGCATCAACCAGCGTCCGCTGGTGCGTGTCGGCGATCAGGTCAAGAAGGGCGACATCATCGCTGACGGTCCGTCGACCGAACTCGGCGAACTCGCGCTCGGCAAGAACGTGCTCGTCGCGTTCATGCCGTGGAACGGCTACAACTTCGAAGACTCGATCCTGCTCTCCGAGCGGATCGTGAAGGACGACGTGTTCACCTCCATCCACATCGAAGAATTCGAAGTGATGGCGCGCGACACCAAGCTCGGACCGGAAGAGATCACGCGCGACATTCCGAACGTTTCGGAAGAAGCGCTGAAGAATCTCGACGAAGCCGGCATCGTCTATATCGGTGCGGAAGTGCGCGCTGGCGACATCCTGGTCGGCAAGATCACGCCGAAGGGCGAAAGCCCGATGACGCCGGAAGAAAAGCTGCTGCGCGCGATCTTCGGTGAAAAGGCCGCTGACGTCCGCGACACCTCGTTGAAGGTGCCGCCGGGAGTGCAGGGCACTGTCGTCGAAGTCCGCGTCTTCAACCGTCACGGCGTCGACAAGGACGAGCGTGCGCTTGCGATCGAGCGCGAGGAAATCGAACGCCTCGCGAAGGACCGCGACGACGAGCAGGCGATCCTGGATCGCAACGTGTTCGGCCGTCTCGCCGAGATGCTCGACGGCAAGGAAGCGACCGCGGGTCCGAAGAACTTCAAGAAGGACTCGAAGATCACGCGCGACGTGCTCAACGAGTATCCCCGTCAGCAGTGGTGGCAGTTCGCTGTCAGCAACGAGCGGCAGATGGGCGAGATCGAAGCGGTCCGCAAGCAATACGACGAATCGAAGAAGCGGCTCGAACAGCGCTTCCTCGACAAGGTCGAAAAGCTGCAGCGCGGCGACGAACTTCCGCCGGGCGTGATGAAGATGGTCAAGGTCTTCGTCGCGGTGAAGCGCAAGACGCAGCCGGGCGACAAGATGGCCGGCCGTCACGGCAACAAGGGTGTCGTCTCGAAGATCGTGCCGCAGGAAGACATGCCCTTCCTCGGCGACGGTCAGCCGGTAGACATCGTGTTGAACCCGCTGGGTGTGCCTTCGCGTATGAACGTCGGTCAGATTCTCGAGACGCATCTCGGCTGGGCTTGCGCCGGGTTGGGTAGCCTTGTCGCGAAAGCGGTCGATGAATACATGGCGCAAGGCAACACCAAGCCGCTCAAGGACACGCTGTCCAAGATCTACGGCAAGGACGAAACCATCGCCTCGCTCGACGACACGGGGCTGATCGAACTCGGCAACAATCTTCGCCGCGGCGTGCCGATGGCGACGCCGGTGTTCGACGGTGCCAAGGAAAAAGACATCGAAGACATGCTCCAGATCGCGGGCTTGGAAAGCTCCGGTCAGGTGCAGCTCTATGATGGACGCACGGGCGACGCTTTCGACCGTAAGGTGACTGTCGGCTACATCTATATGTTGAAGCTGCATCATCTCGTGGACGACAAGATCCACGCGCGTTCGATCGGTCCGTACTCGCTCGTTACCCAGCAGCCGCTGGGCGGCAAGGCGCAGTTCGGCGGTCAGCGCTTCGGCGAAATGGAAGTCTGGGCGCTCGAAGCTTACGGCGCGGCCTACACGCTGCAGGAAATGCTTACGGTGAAGTCGGACGACGTGGCCGGCCGCACCAAGGTCTACGAAGCGATCGTCCGTGGCGACGACGCGTTCGAAGCGGGCATTCCGGAAAGCTTCAACGTGCTGGTCAAGGAAATGCGTTCGCTTGGTCTCAACGTCGATCTTGTGTCGACCAAGGTCAAGACGGCGGCTCCAGCGGAGCCGGCAGAGTAACGGGCAGGCGCGGGGAGTTTCTCCCCGCGTCGGCTTTGTTCGCGATTTTGAATTGAACTGATCCTCCGGCAGCGGCACCGCCGCTCACCCGGAAAAAGGAGAAGGTAATGAACCAAGAGGTAATGAATCTGTTCGGCCCGCAGGTCCCGGCTCAGGTCTTCGACCAGATCCGGATCTCGATTGCGAGCCCAGAGAAGATTCTGTCCTGGTCTTACGGCGAAATCAAAAAGCCGGAGACGATCAACTACCGTACCTTCAAGCCGGAGCGCGACGGTCTGTTCTGTGCGCGCATCTTCGGCCCGATCAAGGATTACGAGTGCTTGTGCGGCAAGTACAAGCGCATGAAGTACAAGGGCATCATCTGCGAAAAGTGCGGCGTCGAAGTCACGCTGCAGCGTGTGCGCCGCGAGCGCATGGGCCATATCGAACTCGCGGCACCGGTCGCGCACATCTGGTTCCTGAAGTCGCTGCCGTCGCGCATCGGCTTGCTGCTCGACATGACGCTGAAAGATCTCGAGCGGATTCTGTACTTCGAATATTACGTCGTACTCGAACCGGGTCTGACGCCGCTCAAGGACCGTCAGCTGCTTTCGGAAGAGGAATATCTGAAGGCGCAGGAAGAATTCGGCGACGACTCGTTCACGGCGAAGATTGGCGCGGAAGCGATCCGCGACCTGATGAAGACGCTCGACCTCGACAAGATCGCAGCCGATCTGCGCGTCGAGATCAAAGAGTCCACCTCGGAATTGAAGCCGAAGAAACTCGCAAAGCGCTTGAAGCTGATCGAGGCGTTCCAGCATTCGGGCAACAAGCCTGACTGGATGATCATGACGGTCGTTCCGGTCATTCCGCCGGATCTGCGCCCGCTTGTCCCGCTCGACGGCGGCCGCTTTGCGACGTCCGATCTCAACGATCTCTATCGCCGCGTCATCAACCGCAACAACCGTCTGAAGCGGCTGATCGAACTCAAGGCGCCGGACATCATCATCCGGAACGAAAAGCGCATGTTGCAGGAGGCCGTCGACGCGTTGTTCGACAACGGCCGCCGTGGCCGCGTGATTACCGGCGCGAACAAGCGTCCGCTGAAGTCACTCGCCGACATGCTGAAGGGCAAGCAGGGCCGCTTCCGCCAGAACCTGCTCGGCAAGCGTGTCGACTATTCGGGCCGTTCGGTGATCGTCGTCGGTCCCGAACTCAAGCTGCATCAGTGCGGCCTGCCGAAGAAGATGGCGCTCGAACTCTTCAAGCCGTTCATCTACTCGCGTCTTGAAGCGAAGGGCCTCTCGACCACGGTCAAGCAGGCGAAGAAGCTCGTCGAAAAAGAGAAGCCCGAAGTCTGGGATATTCTCGACGAGGTTATTCGCGAGCATCCGATTCTTCTGAATCGCGCTCCGACGCTCCACCGTCTCGGCATTCAGGCGTTCGAACCGACACTGATCGAAGGCAAGGCGATCCAGCTGCATCCGCTAGTTTGCGCCGCTTTCAACGCTGACTTCGACGGCGACCAGATGGCCGTGCACGTTCCGCTGTCGCTCGAAGCGCAGCTGGAAGCGCGCGTCCTTATGATGTCGACGAACAACATCCTGCATCCCGCGAACGGCTCGCCGATCATCGTGCCGTCGCAGGATATCGTGCTCGGTCTCTATTACCTCTCGCTGATGCGCGAGAAGGAGCCGGGCGAGGGCATGATGTTCGGCAACATGGGCGAACTCGAGCACGCGATTTCTTCGGGTGCGGTATCCCTGCATGCCAAGATCAAGGGCCGCTTCGTCACGGTCGACGAAAAGGGCAACAAGGTTTCGAAAATCTACGAAACCACGCCGGGCCGCATGAAGCTTGGCGAAGTGCTGCCGCGCGATCACCGTGTGCCGTTCGACGTCGTGAACAAGCTCATGACCAAGCGCGAAATTTCGGGAATGATCGATCAGGTCTACCGCCATTGCGGTCAGAAAGAGACGGTCATCTTCTGCGATCGCATCATGGCGCTTGGTTTCCATCACGCTTTCAAAGCGGGCATCTCCTTCGGCAAGGATGACATGGTCATCCCGACGAAGAAGTGGGAGCTCGTCGATCAGACGCGCGGGTTCGTGAAAGAATTCGAGCAGGAATACAATGACGGTCTGACCACCGAACGCGAAAAATACAACAAGGTGGTCGATGCCTGGGACAAGTGCACCAAGCGCATCGCCGACGAGATGATGAAAGAAATCTCGGCGGTGAAGAAGGACGCGTCGGGACGCGAGACCATCAACTCGATCTATATGATGTCGCACTCGGGTGCGCGCGGTTCTCCGGAGCAGATGAAGCAGCTCGCGGGTATGCGCGGTCCGATGGCGAAGCCGTCCGGCGAAATCATCGAGAGCCCGATCATCTCGAACTTCAAAGAAGGTCTCTCGGTGCTCGAGTACTTCAACTCGACGCACGGCGCACGTAAGGGTCTCGCCGACACCGCGCTCAAGACCGCGAACTCGGGCTATCTCACGCGCCGTCTTGTCGACGTCGCGCAGGATTGCATCGTCACGGAAGAAGACTGCGGCACGAAGCTCGGCATCAAGATGCGCGCTATCGTGGACGCGGGCACGGTCGTCGCTTCGCTGCCGAGCCGTATTCTCGGCCGCACGGTGCTCGAAGACATCAACGATCCTGCCACCGGCAAGGTCGTCGTCAAGAAGGGCGTGTTGCTCGATGAGGCGCTGGTCGATCTCGTCGGCAAGGCCAAGGTACAGGAAGTCCGCATCCGTTCGCCGCTGACCTGCGAAACGATCACGGGCATCTGCCGCAAGTGCTACGGGCGCGATCTTGCCCGCGGTACGCCGGTCAATCTCGGCGAGGCTGTCGGCGTTATCGCCGCGCAGTCGATCGGCGAGCCCGGCACGCAGCTCACGATGCGTACGTTCCACATCGGCGGCGCGGCACAGCTCGCCGAACAGTCGTTCGTGGAATCGAACTTCGAAGGCACGGTCAAGATGAAGAACCGTGAACTTGCGAAGAACTCGGACAACGACATGATCGCGATGACCCGCAATATGTCGGTGATCGTCATGGATCAGGACGGCACCGAGCGCGCAACGCACCGTATTCCGGTCGGCGCGCGCGTGAAGGTGGACGAAGGACAGAAGATCACCCGCGGTCAGCGCATCGCGGAGTGGGATTCGTACTCGCGTCCGATCCTCACCGAAGTCGAAGGTCACGTTGCGTACGAAGATCTGGTCGAAGGCGCTTCGCTTTCGGAATCGGTCGACGAAGCGACGGGTATCTCCCGTCGTATGGTCACCGATTGGCGCGGCTCGGTTCGCAAGAACGAAGAGCTCCGTCCCGCGATTGTGATCAAGGGTTCGGAAGGACCTCTCGCGAAACTGAAACTCCGTCGCTCCGGCGCGGAAGCGCGCTACACGCTTCCCGTGGACGCGATCCTTTCGGTTGATCCGGGCGAAGCAGTCAAGGCCGGTGACGTGCTCGCGCGCGTTCCGACTGAAGGCGCCAAGACCCGCGACATCACGGGCGGTCTGCCGCGTGTTGCCGAGTTGTTCGAGGCACGTAAGCCGAAGGACTCCGCGGTTATTGCTGAAACCGCCGGCGTCATCTCGTTCGGCAAGGACTACAAGAACAAGTACCGCCTCTCGATCATTCCTACCGACAAGGATCTCGAGCCGGTCGAGTATCTCATTCCGAAGAGCCGCAACGTCTACGTTCAGGACGGCGACACGGTTGAGAAGGGCGATTACATCGTGGACGGCAATCCTGCGCCGCACGACATCCTTGCGATCAAGGGCATCGAGGAGCTTGCCGCTTACCTCGTGAACGAAATCCAGGAAGTTTATCGCTTGCAGGGCGTCGGCATCAACGACAAGCACATCGAGGTGATCGTTCGCCAGATGCTGCAGAAGATCGAAGTCGTCGATCCGGGCGAGACCGGTCTGCTCAAGGCTGAGCAGATGGACAAGATCGAGTTCGACGTCATCAACGCGAAGGCGAAGGAAGAAGGAAAGAAGATTGCGACGGCGCATCCGGTGCTCTTGGGCATCACGAAAGCGTCGCTTCAGACTCGCTCCTTCATCTCGGCCGCGTCGTTCCAGGAGACCACGCGCGTCCTTACCGAAGCCGCCGTCAACGGCAAGGTCGATACGCTCGAGGGCCTCAAGGAAAACGTCATCGTCGGTCGTCTTATCCCGGCGGGCACCGGTGCCGCGATGGCGCATCTGCGCACCGTTGCGACCAAGCGGGACGATCTCATCGTTGCCGAACGCGACAAGGAAAAGCTGGAGGCTGCTCCGGCGTTGCCCGCGGCAGAGTAATACCGCGTTGCGAAACACGAAAAGAAAAGGCCGCTCGAAAGAGCGGCCTTTTTTGTGTAAGCGTAGGCGATGTTTTACGCGAGCGTAAACGGAAAGCCTGACGCGAGTATGCGCGTTCTGCCAAATGTCTCTTGCTCTCCCGGTTCGATTTTGTAACGCCTAGGTTGTATGCCGCGCAGAGCGAGCTGAAAAAGTTCGATGGACGACGAAGACAACATTGCCGACAAAGTATACGAAGCTGCGTTCGTCCCTGAGCTTTGGCCGGAGGTGTTGGATGCGATTTCGAAACGGACGGAATCCGCCTTCGGAACGCTGTTCACGTATCGCGAGGGCGTTACGAAGTTTGTCGGGACGGAGGAGACGGTTAGAGTCGTCTCGGAATTTCTCGCGCTCAATCAACCGAAACTGAATTCCCGCATCGACGCCGGCGTGGCGCTGAACAGTCCCGGATTCATCACGGATCACGACATGTTCACCGACGAGCAGATGGCGCGTGATCCGTTCTACGTCGATTTTATGTATCCGCGCGGCTATGGCTGGGTCGCCTGCACCTATTTTCCGCTTCCGACCGGCGATACCGCTTTCGTCAGCTTCGAACGTCAACGCGAGCGAGGGCCGTTTGAGCCGGGCTTCGTCGCAATGCTCGATAATTTACGGCCGCACCTCGGGCGCTCGGCGGTTTTATCTACGCGAATGGGCTTGAAGCGGGCGCAGGCCATGACGCAGGCACTTCATGCGGTCGGTATTCCGAGCGCGGTATTGAACTCGACCGGCGGAATTTATGTCGCGAACGATCTCTTTCAGAAGCTTATTCCGACGATCGTGCTCGACCGGCGGCAGCGCGCGACGCTCGCGGACGTTGCGGCGGACGCTTTGCTTGAGGATGCGATTGCGAGGCAGCGAAAGAGCGGTAGCGAACAGTCCCGATCGATTCCGGTCGCGGCGGAAGAAGATCGTCCGCCATACATCTTTCACCTCGTGCCGATTCGCGGCGCGGCGAGAGACGTCTTCGCAAGCGGTAGCTCGTTACTGATCGCGACGCCGGTAGACAAAGGTATGGTTCCGACCGCTGAGGTATTGCAGGGTTTATTCGACCTGACGCCGGCGGAAGCGCGTGTCGCAAGAGGCATTGCCGAAGGCAAAACAATCGATGCGCTTGCGCTGGCAAGCGCGGTTTCAAGGGAAACAGTGCGGACTCAACTCGGCGCGGTGCTCGCAAAAACCGGTTTGAACAGGCAGGCGGAGTTGGTCGCGCTGTTAAGCGGCTCGGCACTACCGGGGTAGTTGCGTTGCTCCTACAGCATTCGGGGGACGCGATAGTTACACAGAATAGCTACTGAATCGGTGCCGGCATTGTCCTGCCTATTGCACTTATTGATTGGTTGCCGGGGGAGTTTGCTGCGGGGGGATTGCAAGCCGTTTCTGTTTCATCCGAGGGCCGTCCGAAAGGGCGGCCCTTATTTCTTCCGAAGCAGGGTGTATGCCTTCGCGCATGAAACAAAGCGCGGTTTTTTCTCTCGCGATTCTGGCGACGGCGATATTTTCATCATTCGCACAAGCGCATGAGCCGCTCGCGTCACGTGAGACTTCCATATTAACGCCACGCGACAGACTCGCCGCCGCGCAAGCCGAAATCAAGGCGCTCGATCGCGACGAAGTCATCAATGACTTTCAGTGGAAAGGTGCCGACGGCGCCGAGGGGCTTATTGTCGTAAGCGGTTACTTCCCGACGGTATACGGCATGGGCAATTGCCGGCGACTCATTCACATCATCAAGCACAAGGACGATGGCGGCGTGAATCCGACTTTCTCAGGCGTGGTCTGCCGCGACTGGGAAGGGAAGTGGTCGCCGGAAAAACGATAATTTTATTCGCAGCTGCCGGCGCAAAGTTTTTTCACTTCGTCCGGCGCTGGTTGTTTGGTCACCATTTGCAGCGCGGAGAGCAAATTCGCTTTTTTCACACGGAGTGCGGGCAGCGAGATATAGGGCGGCACCTTTTTTCCGAGCAGCGCGTAAGCCGCCGCATTCGCTTCGGCGACGCCCAGATCGTAGGGAAGCTGCGCACCGATCGCGAGGATTTCGCCGCGCGCGATATAGAGCGCGGTATCCGGACCGAGATCGTTGGTCGTGATGATCACGTCGCTACGGCCAAGCGCACGTGCCGCTGCTGCCGCCTGCATCGCCGGATCGCCCCAGACCGCGAAGATGCCTTTGATGTTGGGGTTCGCCTGCAGCATCGCGATCGTCTTGTTGTAGACCTCGCTCGGTTGCGTGAAACGCTCGGTCGCCACGAGCTTGATGCCGGGGTGTTGCGCAAGCGTCTTTTCAAATCCGGCCTTGCGCGCAGCAATCGAATAATAGGAGTCGAACGAGAACGTGATCAGTCCGACTTCGCCCTTGCCGCCCATTGCCTTGATGAGTTCTTCGGTTGCGAAGATCGCATTCTTCTCGTTATCGGAGGCGACCACCGTTACGTAATCCCTGCCGGGCATCATGTTGTGGACGACGTTGTCCATGAACACGATCTTGATGCCGGCATCGGCCACGCGCTTGTAAGCCGCCGTCTGCGTTGAAGGATCGATCGGCACCGAAAATACCACATCGACCTTGCGGTCGATCATGCCGAGCAGGTGCCCGGCCTGCCGCGAGGGGTTTTGCGAGGCGTCAGTGATGGCGACAACTTCGACGCCGTATTTCGCGAGCGTTTCGGTAATCGCCTGCACTTGAAGCGAATTCCACGGCGTGTCGATCGCCTGCATGGCAATGCCGGCACGGTATTTTCCGGCCTTAAGCCGCGCAATTTCCGCGTCGGTTAGGGTCAAGACTTCCGGCGGACTTGCCGGTGCCCCGCCAGGAAAGCCGGGGACAGGCTGGCCTCTTGGGGAAAGCGGCAGGGGTTGAAGGAGCGTTTTTGCGTCCTGCGCCGATGCGCCGGAAAGCAGCCCTAGAGCCAGCATGGCTGGCAGAAGCACAGGCACAATAAAATTGTCGGTAAACCGACGGAACATTTCTTCCCCCGCGGCGTCTAAGCTGACGCGCGGAACAAGTGGATCACGGGTTCCGTTCGGGGGATGACCGCTGTCTGACTCAAGGCCCTTATTGGAAAACCCAGTAGCCACAGGTACTTTGGGCAGTGTGACACGTCCCAAGCCGAGCGTTCTTTGGCCGCTGCGCCTGATCGCAGCCTTGAGCCTGCTCGGGCCATTGATGGTATTTCTGTACGCGACCTGGTCGAACCGGCAGGCAATCGACGCGCAGTCCAATGAGCGTATCGAGCGGGCACTCGACGTTCTGCAGGAGCATGCGCTCAAGGCGTTTCAGACAGTCGAACGCTCGGTCGCCGAAGTAAACGAGGTGCTCCGGGGTCTCAACGACGAGCAGATTCGCGCGCGCGAATCCGATCTTTTCCTTCGCCTGAAACGCACCCAGCAGACGCTTCCGCAGATCGAGGCAATCTGGGTGATCGACAAAGAAGGCCGTCCGCTCGTCTCGAGTAACATGCTTCCGGTCCCGAACTTTACCGTAGCCGAGCGCAACTACTTTATAGAGCAGCGCAAAGCCGATGCCGGTACGTATATCGGCGAGGTTATCCGTGGCCGCGTCCGCTCGTTTCGCTTCTTCACAGTCAGCGGAAGGCGGACGGGTGAGATGGGTGCCTTCAACGGCGTAATCTCCGTTACAGTATTGCCGGAGCATTTCAGCGAGTTTTACCGCAAGCTCTCGCGCGGAAACGATTTCTTTGCGCTGGTCCGCGAAGACGGCTGGATTCTCGCGCGGCTTCCCGAAATCCAACTCGACGGCGTCGCGCCGCAAGTCACGATCCGGCGCGCTGTGCTGGAAAATCCAAACGGCGGCGTTTTCACAGCCAGTTCGCCCATCGATAAACTGGAGCGGCGTATCGGCTATCGAAAGGTGCCGGGTTTTCCGATCTATGTGCAGACCGGCATCGAAACCGCAGCGATCAGCGCCGAACTGCGCAACATCATGCTCGCGCAATTCGGCATCGGCGCGCCAGTGGCGCTCACGATGTTCATCCTCGCGCTTTATACGCTCCGTCGTACCCAACGCTTCCATGAAGAGGTCGCGCGGCGCGAAATCGCCGAACACGCGTTAAAGCAATCGCAGCGGCTGGAAGCGATCGGGCAGCTTACGGGCGGCGTCGCACACGACTTCAACAATCTTCTGATGGTCGTTGGCGGCAACGCTGAGCGGGTAAAGCGTTCGATTTCGCTCGACGATAAGCTCAAGCGCTCGCTGGAAGCGATCGAAATCGCAGTCCAGCGCGGTACGAGCCTGACGCGGCAACTGCTTTCGTTCTCGCGCCGCGCGACGCACGAAGCCAAAACCATTGATCTAAAAGAGCGGATGCCGGGTATCCGCGAGATGCTGCAATCGGGTTTGCGCGGGGATATCGCGGTTCAGAACAATATTTCGGAAAGCATCTGGCTCACGAAAGTCGACGTCAGCGAGTTTGAACTCGCGTTGCTTAATCTCGCAGTGAATGCGCGTGACGCGATGCCCGGCGGCGGGCGTCTGACAATCACGGGCCGCAACGTCAGATTTCTTCCGCCCAATCCGCTCGCTCTCGAAGGCGATTTTATCGAAGTGGGCGTCGAAGATACCGGTGCCGGCATTCCCGCGAATGTTCTGGCCCATGTTTTCGAGCCGTTTTTCACTACAAAGGAAGTCGGCAAGGGCACCGGGCTTGGGCTTTCGCAGGTGTACGGCTTCGCGAAACAGGCCGGCGGTGCTGCGAGCGTAACCAGCGAAGTCGGGAAGGGAACGCGGGTTACGATTTATCTCCCGCGTTCGCACGAGGCAGCGGAAAACGAAGCGGCGCAGATTGGGACGGCCGCACGGCATCCTGTTCCGGATCGCGGAAATGTTCTGCTAGTCGAAGACAATGGCGAGGTCGCCGAGGTAACGCGCGATCTTCTGCAGGAGCTTGGCTACAAGGTTGAAGCCGTTTCCGATGTCGAGGCAGCACGCGTGCGGCTGGGCGAGAGCGCGAACATCGATGTTATTCTTAGCGACATTGTGATGCCTGGCGGCGCGAACGGTCTCGATCTCGCGCGCTGGGTCCGGCAGGTGCGCGGCGCTTCGATGCCGGTTATTCTTGCGACCGGCTATAGCGACAAGGCACAGGCTGCGGCCGATGAAGGCTTTCCTATTTTGCGCAAACCCTATGACGTTTCGCAGCTTCGCGATGCGCTTGCCGAAGCGTTGCGCAACGCGCGGAAGCGCGAGACTGCTTAGCTCTTTTCTTTCAGCCGCACTTTTCCTGTTCGCGAACGCTTCTTTCGCGCTCGCGCAGAATCAATCCATTTCCGGCCTGATCGCCAAAAAGGAAACGGATTTGCTTACCTATGAAGACAAGCTCGCCGCTTATGACGCCGAACAGGCCGTGCTTTCGCAGGATTGGAGCGTCACCGGCTATGAATGGCAGGGGCCGAACGGCGCTTACGGCACCATCATTGCGCAAGGTTCGTTGCCGCAGGAAGGCGGTAAGCGGCATTGCCGCCGTTTCATCCATATCGTGCATCACGCGAACGACGGCGGCGCGAATCCGACGTTTCAGGGCGTAGTTTGCCGCGAAGAGGGAGCGGAGTGGCGCCCACGCTAGCGGCAAAGGACGGAATCGGATGGTAATTAGGTAGGGAATCCTGCCGCGCGGTCGCCTCGAAAGTAATCCCGCCCCCTATGACAGCGGCGAGGGGCAAAACGTCTCAAAAACCCGCGATTCCCAAGGGCTTTTCGCCTTGACGTAACCCGACTCGCGAGTCTAAAACCCGGCCAATTACGCGGCAGGCCGGTCGGAGCCGCAGATCAGCGCAACAGCGCAGATCCAGGGCTCCGAGACGCTGCCTCTGACTACACGACGTCAGATCAGGGTGTACGACCGGGCGGGGCAACTCGCACTCGGTCCTCTGTGCAAGCAATGGGCGCTTTTCCGCATGCCCGCGGATGAGCGCGCGTTTTGTTTGCTCGTTTTTCTACTGCCGGGGCCGGACGCGGCGTCGCGCAAAAACAGGATGAAGGCCGAATGCCTACGATTAACCAGCTGATCCGCAAGCCACGGACGCCGCCGCGCTACCGCAATAAGGTACCGGCGCTCCAGTCGAGCCCGCAGAAGCGCGGCGTCTGCACGCGCGTCTATACGACGACCCCGAAGAAGCCGAACTCGGCGCTTCGTAAGGTCGCCAAGGTTCGTTTGACGAACGGCTTTGAAGTGATCGGTTACATCCCGGGTGAAGGCCACAACCTGCAGGAACACTCGGTGGTCATGATCCGCGGCGGACGCGTGAAGGATCTTCCGGGCGTCCGTTACCACATTCTCCGCGGCGTCCTCGATACGCAGGGCGTCAAGAACCGCAAAAAGCGCCGTTCGCTCTACGGCGCGAAGCGTCCGAAGTAAGGGGACGAGATATGTCACGCCGTCACCGCGCAGAAAAACGCGAAACCCTCCCGGATCCGAAGTTCGGATCGGTCGTCATCAACCGCTTCATGAACGCGGTGATGAAGCAGGGCAAAAAGTCAGTCGCCGAAGGCATCGTTTATGGTGCGCTCGAGCAGATCGAAGCCAAAGCCAAGACCAGCCCGGTCACGGTTTTCCAGACTGCGCTCGACAACGTCGCGCCGTCGGTTGAAGTCCGCTCGCGCCGCGTCGGTGGCGCAACCTATCAGGTGCCGGTTGAAGTCCGTCCGGACCGCCGCCAGGCACTCGCGATCCGCTGGCTGATTACCGCCGCGCGCGAACGTAACGAAAAGACGATGGTGGACCGTCTGTCGGGCGAACTGCTCGATGCAAGCAACAACCGGGGCAACGCAGTCAAGAAGCGCGAAGACACGCATCGCATGGCCGAAGCGAACCGCGCCTTCTCCCATTATCGCTGGTAACGCCGAGAACCGGTTTAGGAACGAACATGCCCCGCCTTCATAAAATCGAAGATTACCGCAACTTCGGCATCATGGCCCACATTGATGCGGGCAAGACGACGACGACCGAGCGGATTCTTTATTACACCGGCAAGTCCCACAAGATCGGCGAAGTCCATGACGGCGCCGCGACGATGGACTGGATGGAGCAGGAGCAGGAGCGCGGCATCACGATCACGTCCGCTGCGACGACCGCGTTCTGGACCGACAAGCGTCTGAACATCATCGACACGCCGGGCCACGTCGACTTCACGATCGAAGTCGAGCGCTCGTTGCGCGTGCTCGACGGCGCTGTCGTCGTGCTCGACGGCAACCAGGGTGTTGAGCCCCAGACCGAAACCGTCTGGCGTCAGGGCGACAAGTACAAAGTCCCGCGCATCGTGTTCGCGAACAAGATGGACAAGACCGGCGCCGACTTCTTCAAATGTCTCGACGACATCGTGAAGCGTCTCGGCGCAAAGCCCATTGCGATCCAGCTGCCGATTGGCGCGGAAAGCAGCTTCAAAGGCGTGATCGACCTCGTGAAGATGAAGGCGATCATCTGGCACGACGAATCGCTCGGTGCGAAGTTCGATGTCACCGAGATTCCGGCCGATATGCTGGATCAGGCCAAGGAATATCGCGAAAAGCTCATCGAAGCGGCCGTCGAACTCGACGACGCGGCTTTGGAAAAGTTTCTCGACGGCGTTGAGCCAGACGAAGCGACGCTGCACAAACTCATCCGTAAGGCCGTTATCACGAGCGCTTTCTATCCGGTGCTCGCGGGCTCGGCCTTCAAGAACAAGGGCGTGCAGCCGCTGCTCGACGCAGTTGTCGAATATCTGCCGTCGCCGCTCGATGTTCCGGCGATCAAGGGCGAAGACGCGAACGGCAACGAAGTTCTCCGCAAAGCGAACGACACCGATCCGCTGGCGCTGCTCGCGTTCAAGATCATGGACGATCCGTTCGTCGGTACGATCACCTTCTGCCGCATCTATTCGGGCACGCTGCAGTCGGGCACCGGCGTCGTGAACTCGACGCGTGAAAAGAAAGAACGCATCGGCCGCATGTTGCTGATGCATGCGAACAACCGCGAAGACATCAAGGAAGCGTTCGCAGGCGATATCGTCGCGCTCGCTGGCCTTAAGGAAGTCCGCACCGGCGACACGCTCTGCGATCCCGACAAGCAGGTCATTCTCGAGCGTATGGAATTCCCCGAGCCGGTCATCGAAATCGCGATCGAGCCGAAGTCGAAGGCCGATCAGGAAAAGCTGGGCGTGGCACTCGCGAAGCTCGCGGCGGAAGATCCGTCGTTCCGCGTTTCGACCGATCAGGAATCCGGCCAGACCATTCTCAAGGGCATGGGCGAACTTCATCTCGACATCAAAGTCGACATCCTGAAGCGCACTTATAAGGTCGATGCCAACATCGGCGCGCCGCAGGTTGCGTACCGCGAAAAGATATCGAAGCCGACCACCATCGACTATACGCACAAGAAGCAGTCGGGCGGTTCGGGCCAGTTTGCACGCGTGAAGATCGAACTTGAGCCCAACGAGCCGGGCAAGGGCTTCGAATTCGAAAACGAGATCGTCGGCGGCGCGGTGCCGAAGGAATACATCCCGGGTGTCGAAAAGGGCCTCGAGTCGGTTCTCGGTGCGGGCGTGCTCGCCGGCTTCCCGGTTGTCGATCTCAAGGTTCGTCTCGTTGACGGCAACTATCACGACGTCGACTCGTCGGCGCTCGCGTTCGAAATCGCGTCGCGCGCGGCACTTCGCGAAGGTCTGCAGAAGGCCGGCTCCGTGCTGCTTGAGCCGATCATGAAGGTCGAAGTGGTGACTCCGGAAGATTACACCGGCTCGGTCATCGGCGACTTGAACTCGCGCCGTGGCCAGATTCAGGGCCAGGACATGCGCGGCAACGCCAACGTCATCAACGCGATGGTGCCGCTCGCAAACATGTTCGGTTACGTGAACAACCTGCGCTCTTTCTCGCAGGGCCGCGCAACCTTCACGATGCAATTCGACCACTACGAACAAGTTCCGAACAACGTCGCACAAGAGGTTCAGGCGAAATACGCCTGAGCCTTTCGCATTTGGATTCAACAGGACTTCGCCGCTTAGGCTGAACGGAGAGCAAGATGGCCAAGGAAAAATTCGAACGTAACAAACCGCATTGCAACATCGGCACGATTGGCCATGTTGACCACGGCAAGACGTCGTTGACGGCTGCGATCACGAAGGTGCT
>Ga0247762_1000224_pt1 | contig 21456 bp, 16 predicted proteins | sample UWRJL081202R4_FD_181016 | JGI IMG/M metagenome (GOLD analysis project Ga0247762, IMG submission 181016) | Plant litter microbial communities from Arlington Agricultural Research Station in Wisconsin, United States - UWRJ-L081-202R-4 | ecosystem: Environmental > Terrestrial > Plant litter >...
GCCCGGAGCTCGAAGATCGACCGGCGGATGTCGCGGATGGTGGCGTCGAGGTCGTCGACGGCCGCGTTCACGCGTTTGGCGGCTTCCGGCCCCAGCGCGTGGGGCATGGTGGCCTGCAACTGCATGCCGGTTGCGAACAGCCGCTGAATGACGACGTCGTGCAGGTCGCGGGCGATGCGCTCGCGGTCCTCCAGGACGACGAGCTGCTCGCGTTCGTCCTGGGCGCGGGCCCGCTCGAGGGCGAGGGCGGCCTGCCCGGCGAAGCTCGCCAGCAGGGCCGCCTCCTCCTGGTCGTGCTCGGCCCGGCCGTGGTCCTGGGCGACGATCAGCACGCCGTGCAGGGTGTCGGATCCCAGCAGAGGAGCCGCCAGAGCCGGCCCTTCGGGCACCGGTCCCGGCCAGTCCGCGACGGCTCGCAGGTCGTCGACCAGCCGGTACCGTTCCTGGGCGAACGCGCGCGCCTCCTCGCTGGTCGCCGGCAGGAGCTTGCCCACGAGCTGGGCCGAGCCGGGCGCCGTGCCGTCGGCGACCTCGATCGTGTAGCGCGAATTCTCGTCGTCGTAGAGCAGGACCAGCACCAGGCCGGCACCCGACACCTCGCGGGCCCGGCGGGCGATGAGGCGCAACGCCTCGGTGCGGCGGACGGTGCCGAGCAGCACCGAGGTGATCTCGGCGGTGGCGGCGAGCCAGCGCTCGCGGCGCTGGGCCACGGCGAACAGGCGGGCGTTGTCGATCGCGACACCGGCGGCCGCGGCCAGGGCGATCACGATCTCCTCGTCGTCGTCACTGAACTCGTCGGCACCCTGCTTCTCCGCGAGGTAGAGGTTGCCGAAGATCTGATCCCGGGTGCGCACCGGCACGCCGAGGAAGCTGTGCATCGGGGGATGGTTGGCGGGGAAGCCGAAGGACCGCGGGTGTTCGGTGATGTCCGGCAGGCGGACCGGGTGCGGGTCGGTGATGAGCAGGCCGAGAACGCCGCGCCCGTGCGGGAGGTCGCCGATCGCCGCCTGGGTCGCGGGGTCGATTCCGTGCGTGATGAAGTCGGACAACTCCTGATCGGGGCCGATGACGCCGAGCGCGCCGTAACGGGCGCCCGCGAGCGCGCAGGCCGCCTGGACGATGCGGTGGAGAGTGCTGCGCAGCTCGAGGTCGGTGCTGATCCCGACCACGGCGTCCAGCAGGGCCCGGAGGCGTTCGCGGCTGGTCATCACCTCGCCGACCCGGTCGAGCATCTCCTGCAGCAGCTCGTCGAGCCGGACCCGGGAGAGCGGGCCCAGCCCCAGCGAAGGCCCGCCGCCGGCCTGCTTACCCACGTCGGCGTCCATGCGGCGATGCTATAGGTGCGCGCCGTCCACGGCTAGGACGGCCGTCGCGGCACCGGTTTCCCGGCGCCGCGACCATCAACTCACGCTTCCGGCGTCTCATGAACCACAGCGACCGTGCAGGCGGAGTGGCGCAGCAGGTGCTGACTGACCGAGCCGAGCAGCATGCCCCGGACCGCGCCCCGGCCGCGGGTGCCGACGACGAGCAGTTGCGCTCCGCCACTGACCTGCGTCAAGGCGCGGGCCGGATGGTCGACGACGACCTCGCAGGTGGCGTAGACCTCCGGGAATTTCTCCCGCCAGGTCGCCACGAGCTCGCGCAGCGCCTCCCGCTCGACTGCCACCACCGAGTCGGCGATGGCCGGGGAACCCTCCAAGAGGCCGACTACCGGCGACCAGGCCCGGATCACCCGCAACGCCGCGCCGCGCGCGGCCGCCTCCTCGAAGGCGAAGCTGAGGGCGACCTGACCGGCCGGGGAGTCGTCGACACCGACCACGACCGGTCCGGCCGCGGTGGTGTCGCCGCGGACCACGATCACCGGGCAGTGCGCATGGGCACTGACGAAGACACTGACGGAGCCCAGCAGGCCGGCGACGGAACTGTTGCCGCGGCTGCCGACCACGATCAGGCTCGCTTCGGCCGAACGGGCGACCAGGGTGAGCCCGGCCCCGGCGTTGACGATGGAGATCTCGGTGCGCACCTCGGGGTGGGTGTGCCGGGCGGTGGCGACGGCCTCGTTGAGCCCGCCCTTGATCGCGCGGTCGGTCTCGCCGTCGGGCCAGACCGCCGGGCTCGGGATCATCGACGCGGCGGGAGCCCAGGCGGGCCATTCGTAGGCGTAGAAGAACTCGACCAGGGCGCCGGTCCGGCTGGCCTCGTCGAGTGCCCAGGCGGCGGCGGCCTTGGCGTCGGGCGAACGGTCGTAGCCGACGATGATTTTTCTGGCGGTCATGATGACGCTCCTTTCACAGACGTTCCACCGAGCGCAGGCCGCGCAGCGTGGGGTCCGGCTCGGTGCCGACGGGCGCGAGCCGGAGCTTGGCATCCACCGCGACGACGCCGTCCGGGCCGGCGAGCACGGGGTTGAGATCGAGTTCGGCCACCTCGGGCAGGTCCTCGGCGAGGCGGCCCAGTCGCAGCAGCAGGTCCTCGAGCGCTGCGGTGTCGACGGGCGGGGCTCCCCGGTAGCCGGTGAGCAGGGCCGACGCGCGCAGGCTGCGCCACATCCGCCCGGCGTCGAGGTCGGTCATCGGCACCAGGCGCAGGGTGTGGTCAGCGAACAGGTCGGTCCGCACCCCACCCAGGCCGAGCAGCACCACCGAGCCGAACAGCGGATCGTGCGCCAGCCCGGCGACCAGTTCCACCGGAGCGCTGACCTGGTGTTGCACGAGCACTCCGGCACCGGGGTTCCCGGCTGCGGCGACGATGCCGAAGGCGGTTCGCACCGCCGCGGCGTCGCCCAGCCCGACGGCGACCCCGCCGGTGTCGCTCTTGTGCACCAGAGCGGGATCGGCGGACTTGAGCACGACGGGGTAACTGAGGTGCTCAGCGGCGGCCACGGCCGCCGCCGCGGACTGGACCGTGGTGGCCGGCAGGATCGCGATGCCGTAGGTCGCCAGCAACTCCGCGGTCCGCGGGTAGGACTGCCAACCGCCCCCCTCGGACAACGCGGTCTCGACCAGCGCCCGCGCCCGCGGCCGGTCGATACCGGGCAGTTCGGGCCGGTGTCCCAGCGGTTGCCGGCGCCATTCGGCGTAGGAGTAGGCATGTGCCAGAGCGGTCACCGCGCGCTCGGGCAGATCGAAGATCGGTACCGCCCGCTTGCCCAGCCGCGGCTGTTCGTCGGCGTCGCCGACCAGCACGGCGGCGACGGCGAGGTCCGGGTGGTGGTCGACGACCGGTCCCAGCGCGGCGAGGATCGCCGCCGGTGAGTTGGTACGGGTACCGATGATCACCAGCAGCAGCGCGTCAGCCTCCCCGCTTCGCGCCACCGCGGCCGTCGCGGCGGCGAAGGTGGCGGGGGACGCACCGGCACCGAGGTCGACGGGGTTGTCGGCGCTCGCCGGGCCGAGGGCGACCTCAGCCACGGCGGACCGGGCCGCGGTGCTCAACGGCGGCACGATCAGTCCACCACTCTCGGCGGCGTCGGCGGCGAGCACGTTCAGACCACCGGCGTTGCTGACGATCGCCAGCCGGTTGCCGGTCGGCAGCGGCTGATCGGTGAGCATCCGGGCCGCGTCCAGGAGCTCACCCAGGCTGTCGGTGCGGACGACCCCGGCCTGGGCGAACAGCGCGTCCACGGTCGCTGCCGGCGCCGCGGCGGCCGCGGTGTGCGAGGCTCCGGCCCGCTGACCGGCCCGGGACCGGCCACTCTTGATCGCCAGGACCGGTTTGCGCCGCGACAGCGCCCGCACTGTACGGGCGAACTTGCGCGGGTTACCGAACGACTCCAGGTAAAGCGCCACCGCGTGGGTCGCCGGGTCGTCGTACCAGTAGGCGATCAGATCGTTGCCGCTGACGTCGGCCTTGTTGCCGAGTGACACGAACGACGAGATGCCGCAACCGGTACGCACGGCGTTGGCGAGCAGCGCGATCGCCACCGCCCCGGACTGGGACGCGACAGCGAGTCCGCCGGCCGGCGGGGGAGTGGGTGCGAAGCTGGCGTTGAGCCGCACGTGCGGGTCGGTGTTGACCACACCGAGGCAGTTGGGGCCGACGACCCGGATGCCGTGGTCGCGGGCCAGCCGGACCAACTCGTGTTGCCGGCGCCGGCCGTCGGGGCCACCCTCGCCGAAACCCGAGCTGAGGATGACGGCGCCCCGCACCCCGATTCCGGCGGCGTCGGTCATCACGGGCAGGACCTGGTCGGCCGGTACGGCGACCACCAGCAGGTCGATCGGGCCGGGCAGATCACGCACGGAGCGGTACGCCGGCGTGCCGTCGATGGGCAGACCCGCGCGGTTGACCGCATACAGCCGTCCGGTGAAGCCGTATTCGTGCAGTGCCCGCAGCGTCTCGTGGCCGACGCCGCCCCGGCGACGCCCGGCTCCCACGACGGCGATCGCGGCGGGCGCGAGCACCGCCCGCAGCGACGCCTGCTCGGCCTGCCGATCACGGACGTCCACCGCCAGCTGGGTCGCCTCGTCACCGTCGATGCCGAGGCCGACGTCGACGACACCGCGGTCGAAACGGGACCACGTGTGGGCGCTGAGGTCGTGGGCGACCCGCAGCATGCCGACGTTGCCGGGCAGCACCTCGCCGACCAGCTCGGTGATGCCGCGGGTGCGCGCCCGCGCCCCGAGGTGCTCGAGCAGCAGGGTGCCGATTCCGCGACCATGATGCCCGTCGGCGACGAACACCGCGAACTCGGCGCGGGGGCCGGCTTCCTCGGTGCGTTCGCAGGACGCGACGCCGACCACCGTGCCGGCTTCCAGGGCGAGCATGGCGAGGTGACGGTCGGATTCCGGCCGGCAGAGCCGGTCGACCTCGCCGGCGATGGTGCCGCTGCCCGGCCAGCCGAAGAAACGCAGCCGCAGGCTGTCCGGCGAGGCATCGCCGTAGAGCGCGTCGATGCCGGGGCGGTCGCCGCTGCCGATCGGGCGGATGGTGACGATCCCTCCGTCCGCGGTGAGAGCGTCCACCCCGGCTGTCGTTGCCCGGACGGTGGTCATCGCGCGGCTGCCGCGTCGAGGTGGGGCCGGGCGATGTAGACCGGGCAGTCCGCGTGGTGCAGCAGCTGCATGCCGGTCGAACCGAGGAAGGCACTCGCCACCACGCCGTGGTTGTGGCTGCCCACGACGACCAGCGAGGCCCGGTGTGAGGCATGGACCAGGGCGGCGGCCGCGCTCTCGTGCGACACCGTGATCGTCGCCGGTACTTCGGGGAACTTCGCGCGCCAGGGCGCCAGCGTCTCCTCGACGCCGGACTGTTCCGCCGCGTCCTCGTCGGGGGTGTCGATGTCGGTGGCAGCCACGCCGCGCACCCACAAAGGAACTGTCGGAAGGTAGGCGTGCACGACAGCCAGGGGGCAACCGCGGCCGGCAGCGGCCTCGAACGCGGTCTCGAGAACGTGGTCCGCATCGCGGGCCTCGTCGACACCGACGACGACCGGTCCCTCCGCGGTGTCGCCGCGACCGCGGACGATGACCACCGAACAGCGGGCATGGGTCGCCACCCGCTGGCTGACGGAGCCCAGGAGCAGACTTGCGAAGCCGCCGCGCCCGCGACTGCCGAGAACCACCAGGTCGGCGTCGGCGATCATGGCCAGCAGCCGGGAAGCGGCGTGACCGATGAGGGTGTCCGTCTCGATCTGCACCTGCGGCGCGGCGCGGCGGGCCAGATCGAAGGCCCCGGCGACGACGCCCTCGGCGGTCTTGCGCGCCAAGTCTCCGTAGGGGCCGGCGTAGCTGGACTCGTCTTCGCGCCATTCCCAGTCGAAGACGTGCATGATGCGCAGCAGCCGGTTGCGCCGCTCCGCCTCGCGGGCCGCCCATCGCACAGCGGCCTTGCTCGAGGCGGTGCCGTCGGTAGCCACGATGATCGATGCGGTCCTCATGATTCCTCCCTCATGGACTTCTCCCTCGATCGTCGGCCCGCGCCGGCCGCCCGGGCAGAGCGGCAGGTCCCGACCGCACGGGCCGATCGGCCCTGACCCCGCGATCGCCGTCTCCATATCGTCGAAATGGACCAGAGGAGGTTGGCCATGAAGCTGTGGCGCGTGGACGACGTCATGACGAAGGACGTCGTGGCGGTGCGGGAGGACACCCCTTACCGCGATGTTGTGAATGTTCTGATCGAGCGGCGGGTCAGCGCGGTGCCGGTGATCGACAGGTTCGACCGGGTGGTCGGCGTCGTGTCGGAGGCCGATCTGCTGCACAAGGTGGAGGCGGCCGGGGACGACAAGCCCCGCCTGTTCGAGTCGCATCACCGCCGCGAAGAACGGGCCAAGGCGACCGGCCGGACCGCCGGCGACCTGATGACCGCGCCCGCGGTGTGCGTGCCGCCGTCCCTGGCCGTCGCCGCGGCGGCGCGGCGCATGCACCACGGGAACGTCAAGCGCATGCCGGTCGAGGACGACCTGGGCCGGCTGATCGGCATCGTCACCCGCAGCGACCTGCTGAAGGTTCATCTGCGCACCGACGACGAGATCCGGCACGACGTGGTCGACGAGGTCTTCGCCAAGGTGCTCGCGATCGAGCCGGGCAAGGTCGTCGTCACCACTGCCGGCGGGGTGGTCGAGCTGACCGGACGGACCCACTTCCGGTCGACGGCCGACAAGGCGAGGCTGCTCACCCGGCAGGTGACCGGGGTCGTCGACGTGGTCGGCGAGCTGACCTACGACGTGGACGACCGGCTGGCCGTGGGCTCCGACGTCGGCACGCCGTTCGGGGTCGCGTGACGGTCCGCCGAAGTCCCGTCCCGCCGACGGTGGGGCGGGACTTCTTGGTGACCGGACCGGTTCACGGGACCATCGGCCCTTGGTGTTCGCCGGATCGCCCGGTAGGAAGGGTGACATGATACGTGTCTTTCTCCTCGATGATCACGAGGTCGTCCGCCGGGGCCTCGTCGACCTGCTGCAAGCCGCCGGTGACATCGAGGTCGTGGGGGAGTCCGGCTCGGCTCAGGAGGCCACCCGGCGCATCCCTGCCCTGCGGCCGGACGTGGCCGTGCTGGACGCCCGGCTGCCCGACGGCAACGGCATCGACGTGTGCCGCGACGTCCGCGCGATCGACTCGACGATCAAGGGCCTGATCCTGACCTCGTACGAGGACGACGAGGCCCTCTTCGCGGCGATCATGGCCGGCGCCGCCGGTTACGTCCTGAAGCAGATCCGCGGCACCGACCTGGTCGACGGCATCCGCCGGGTCGCGGCCGGGCAGTCACTGCTCGACCCGGCGGTCACCCAGCGCGTGCTGGAGCGCATCCGCAACGGCGTCGAGCAGCCTCGCGAGCTCGCGTCGCTGACCGACCAGGAGCGCAAGATCCTCGAGTACGTGGCCGAGGGCCTGACCAACCGGGAGATCGCCGGCCGGATGTTCCTGGCCGAGAAGACGGTCAAGAACTACGTCTCGAGCCTGCTCGCCAAGCTGGGCCTGGAGCGCCGCACCCAGGCCGCCGTGCTGGCGACCCGGCTGCTCGGCGAGCACCCGCACGGCGTTTAGCGCGAGTTCGCCGGCCCCGACCAGATGCCGCGAGTAGCGGACGAACGCTGGCGGGGCACCACGACGACCGGGCAGGCGGTGCGACCCAGCAGCCGGCGGGTGGTGCCGCCGAGAGCGCCGCCCGGCACCGGCAGATCGCTGGAGGAGCCGACGAGCAGCACGGAGGCTTCCGCGCTGAGGGCGACGAGCGCTTCCACCGGATCCTCGGCATGCATGACCTCCCGCTCGATCAGTGGCGCCGTCGCCAGGTGCTCGTCGACCAACGTCGTCAACAGGTGGCCGGCTTCGCCCAGGTCACGGTGGCAGCGCCGGTGATGGGGGCAGTCCGGGGCCCGGCAGTCCGACCAGACGTAGGCGGCTCGCAACGGAACACCGAGCTGCTCGGCCATGGCGCTGCCGTGGTGCAGCAGGACCCCGGCGTTGTCGTCGTCGTCCACCGCGACGAGCACCGGTCTGGCGGCCTGAGCCGGCTCGGTGCCCGGAATGACGATCGGCCGTTCGACGGATTCCGTGGTGCCCGGCAGCGGCAGCGGCGCCCATTCCGGATGGAGCGTTTCCAGCTCGTCCAGGATGACCGCAGTCACCGTGCTCGACCCGGTGACAGCCGGCAACGTGCTGGCAGACATGATTCCTCCCCATCGGGATCGCCGGAGCGTCGCCGGTTCCCGTACTCGACGATCCTCCCCGCCGCGCGGCGACGCCCGGGCCGGACGGCCGGAGCCTGGGGACCAGAGGTCCCCCGATGTCGGGGAGAACGGCGCAGGCGCGGTCAGTAGACCGTGAGACCCCGGTCCGCGAACTGCCGACGCACCCGGCTCAGTAGCCCGGGGTCCGGCGGTGGCGTGTCCGCCAGCGGAAAAGGCAGGCCGAGGGCGGCGTACTTGGCCGCGCCGAGCCGGTGGAAGGGCAGCACCTCGACGCGTTCGACCGTGGGCACGCCGGCCACGATGGCGGCGACCGCGTCGACGTTGGCGACGTCATCGGTCAGACCCGGCACCAGCACGAACCGTACCCAGATGGGGGTGCCGCGGTCGGCCAGCCGGTGCGCGAACCGGACGGTCGGCGCGAGCCGCCCGGTCCCCGTCACCCGGCGGTAGGTGGCCGGATCGCCCGATTTGATGTCGAGCAGCACCAGGTCGGTGGCGTCCAGCAGGGCGTCGTCGGCCTTGTCGCCGAGGAACCCACTGGTGTCCAGGGCGGTGTGCAGGCCCAGCTGCTTGCACCGGATCAGCACCTCGCGGACGAACCCGGGCTGTTGCAACGGCTCCCCGCCGCTGATGGTGACGCCGCCGCCGGCCACTTTGATGAACCGCTCATAACGCCGGATCTCGGTGACCAGGTCGTCGACGGTGGTCGGCCGGCCGCTGCGCCGGTACCAGGTGTCGGGGCTGTGGCAGTACTGGCAGCGTAGCGGGCAGCCCGCGACGAAGGCGACGAACCGGGTGCCCGGTCCGTCGACCCCCGTCGACAGGTCGAAGGAGTGCAGGCTGCCGGCCGTTGTCACGGTCACAGCGCTCCGTGGAAGGTCCGGGAGATGACGTCGCGCTGCTGCTCGGCGCTCAGCCGGACGAAGTTGACCGCGTAACCGGAGACCCGGATGGTCAACTGCGGGTACTTCTCCGGGTGGGCCATGGCGTCGGTCAAGGTGGCCCGGTCGAGCACGTTGACGTTGAGGTGGAACCCGCCGCCGTCGGTGTAGCCGTCGAGCACGCCGGCCAGGTTGCCGATCCGCTCCTCGCGGGTGTGGCCCAGCCCGTCCGGGGTGACCGTGGTGGTCAGCGAGATGCCGTCGCGGGCGCACCGGTAGGGCAGCTTGGCGACCGACAGCGCCGCGGCGACCAGCCCGTGCCGGTCCCGGCCGTTCATCGGGTTGGCGCCGGGGGCGAAGGGCTCGCCCGCGCGCCGGCCGTCCGGGGTGTTGCCGGTGTTCTTGCCGTAGACGACGTTCGAGGTGATGGTCAGCACCGACAGGCTCGGCTCGGCGCCCCGGTAGGCCGGCTGGCGGCGGATCTTCGCCATGAACCGTTCGACCAGCTCGACGGCGATCGAGTCGGCCCGGTCGTCGTTGTTGCCGAAGGTCGGGAAGTCGCCGTCGATCGCGTAGTCGACCGCCAGCCCGGTCTCGTCGCGCAGCACCTTGACGTGCGCGTACTTCATGGCCGAGAGGCTGTCCACCGCGACCGACAGCCCGGCGATGCCGGTGGCCAGGAAGCGGTGCACCGGGTGGTCGTGCAGGGCCATCTCGAGGCGTTCGTAGGCGTACTTGTCGTGCATGTAGTGGATGACGTTGAGGGCGTCGACGTAGGTCTCGGCCAGCCAGTCGAGGGTGCGGTCGAAGGCGGCGTCGACGGTGGCGTAGTCGAGCACGTCGTCGGTGACGGGCGGGGTGGGCGGGGCGATCTGGTCGCCGCTGACCTCGTCGCGGCCGCCGTTGATCGCGTACAGAAGGGCTTTGGCGAGGTTTGCCCTGGCCCCGAAGAACTGCATGTCCTTGCCCACCCGCATGGCCGACACGCAGCACGCGATGGCGGTGTCGTCGCTGTAGGCGTCCCGGATCAGGTCGTCGTTCTCGTACTGGATGGCGCTGGTGTCCAGCGAGACCTGCGCGCAGAAGCGCTTGAAGCCGTCCGGCAGCGCGGGCGACCACAGGACGGTCAGGTTGGGCTCCGGGGCGGGGCCGAGGTTGTAGAGGGTCTGCAGGTAGCGGAAGCTCGTCCGGGTCACCAGCGGGCGGCCGTCGGCGCCGATGCCGCCCAGCGCCTCGGTCACCCAGGTCGGGTCGCCGGAGAAGAGCTGGTCGTAGTCGGGCGTGCGCAGGAAGCGGATGATCCGCAGTTTGATCACGAAGTCGTCGACCAGCTCCTGCGCGGCCGTCTCGGTGAGCGTGCCCTCGGCGAGGTCGCGCTGCAGGTAGACGTCGATGAAGGTGGAGGTGCGGCCCAGCGACATGGCCGCGCCGTTCTGCTCCTTGGTGGCGCCGAGGTAGGCGAAGTAGAGCCACTGGATCGCCTCCTGGCCGGTCGTGGCCGGCCCGGAGATGTCGTAGCCGTAGCCGGCGGCCATCTGTTTGAGGTCGGCGAGCGCGCGGATCTGCTCGGCCAGCTCCTCACGGTCGCGGATCACCTCTTCGCTCGACAGCCGGTCGTCGAGGGCGGCCTTGCGAGCCTGACGCTCGGCGATCAGCCGGTCGACGCCGTAGAGGGCGACGCGGCGGTAGTCGCCGATGATGCGGCCGCGGCCGTAGGCGTCCGGCAGGCCGGTGATGATGTGCGAGCGCCGGGCGGCGAGAACGTCCGCCGGGTACGCGTCGAAGACACCGTCGTTGTGGGTCTTGCGGTAGGTGGAGAAGATCGTGCGTACCTCGGGGTCGAGGCTGTAACCGTAGGCGGCCAGACCGGCCTGCACCATGCGCAGTCCGCCGGCGGGCATGATGGCCCGGCGCAGCGGCGCACTGGTCTGCAGACCGACGATGAGCTCGTGGTCACGGTCGAGGTAACCGGGCGCGTGCGAGGTGATCGTCGACGGGGTGTGCGCGTCGACGTCGTAGATGCCCCGCTCGCGCTCCTCGACGAACATTCGCTGCAACTCGCGCCAGATGCGCTCGGTGCGGTGGGTGGGCCCGGCCAGAAATTCCGGACCTTCGGTGTACGGCGTGACGTTGTCGTGGATGAACGCCGCCACGTCGATGTCGTCGCGCCAGGCTTCGCCGGTGAAGCCACGCCAGGCTGCGTTGCGCTCGAGAACCATGGTTCCTCCTCGTTTCCGGCTCCAGCCTTGTCGCTCGCGGCCGGGCCGGTTAGGGCCGGAGGTCCTGCCGGGGCAGGACCTCCGAGTGGGGCCGGTTACGGCAGCAGGACCAGGCGGGCCGGCACGCGGCTGGCCAGCACGTCCTCGATGGCGGCGTTGATGTCCTCGAGCGGGCGGGCCTCGAAGAGGACCTCGGTGCGCCCGGCGACGTGCAGCCGGAAGACCTCGGCCAGGTCGGCGCGCGTGCCGACGATCGAGCCGATGACCCGGATGCCCTTGAGGACCGTCTGGAAGATCGGCAGGGACATCGCGTTGTCCTTGGGCAGCGACACCAGGATCAGCCGGCCGCCGCGCCGCAGCGAGGCGTGCGCCTGCTCGATGACCCGCGGGTTGGCGGCCAGCACCACGGCGACGTCGGCGCCGCCGAGTGCCTCGATCGCGGCGACCGGGTCGGTGGTGGCGGCGTTGACCACGTGCTCAGCCCCGAGCTGCTTGGCCAGGGCGAGCTTCTCCTCGGTGACGTCGACCGCGATGGTCTCGCCGCCGAAGATCCGCGCGTACTGCAGGGCGAGGTGCCCGAGCCCGCCGATGCCGAAGATGGCGACCCGGTCACCGGGGGTGACCCCGCCGACCTTGATCGCCTTGTACGTGGTGACGCCGGCGCAGGTCAGCGGAGCGGCGATCGCGGGGTCGATGCCGTTCGGAACGCTGACGACGTAGCGAGCGTCGGCGACGGCGTACTCGGCGTGGCTGCCGTCGATCGCATAGCCGGTGTTGAGCTGCGCCTCGCACAGCGTCTCCCAGCCGGTGACGCAGTACTCGCAGGTCCCGCAGGCGTGACCGAGCCACGGCAGGGCGACCCGGTCGCCGACCTGGCGTTCGGTGACACCGGGGCCGACCTGCTCGATGATGCCGACGCCCTCGTGGCCGGGGATGAACGGCGGGGTGGGCTTGACCGGCCAGTCACCGCGGGCGGCGTGGATGTCGGTGTGGCAGAGCCCGCTCGCCTCGATGCGAACGAGGATCTGACCCGGTCCCGGCTCGGGGATCGGCACCTCGATGATCTCCAAGGGTTGGTCGAAGCTGGTGACGACGGCTGCACGCATGACGACTCCTCATTTCTTGTCCTGCCTCCAGCCTCGACCGGATCACCACCTGGACGGGAGGGCCGGAAGGCCCTCCCGCACCGGGACTTGCAGCAGCCCTGCCCGGTCAGCGTTCGGCGACCAGCCGGTGGGCGCGCAGTGCGCGGGCCCACCAGGGCCGGGAGGCCGCGGAGCGCAGCGGCGGCACGGCCGACCGCTTGACGCTGACCCATCCGCCGGGGCCCATCGTCACCGCTCCGATGGCCGGCCGGCGGCGGGTGGCGACGACGACGGTGACCGTCGCTATCGTCACCGCGCCCGCCACGGCCAGCGCCGCCCCCGCGAGCCGGGTGACGTCGATGACGGGCCGGAAGCTCGCCCCGCCGGGCCCGGCGATCCACGCGCCGACCGGCCGCTCCCCGTCCAGCACGGGGGTCACCGAGACGGGCGGTGGCGGCGCGAGCGCCGTGACCCGGCCGTCGATCGAGGTGGTCATAACTCAGCCTCCTTAGCCATGCCCTTCTGGCCCTCGCGGGCACGGTCGTTGTTCGGTGCGGCCGGGCGTCGCTCGGTGCAGGCGGTCATGGCAGTTGCTCCTATCGACTGTCGGAGGTGGCGGCGCCGGCGGCGGCGGCCCGGCCCGCTTCGAGGCGGGCGATCGGCACCCGGAACGGCGAGCAGGACACGTAGTCGAGCCCGGCACCGTGGAAGAACCGCACGGAGGCGGGGTCGCCGCCGTGTTCGCCGCAGACGCCGACGGTGAGGTCGGGGCGGGCGGCCCGGCCGCGTTCGACGGCGATCCGGACCAGCTCGCCGACTCCGCCGGCGTCGATGGTCTCGAACGGGGAGGCGGCGAAGATGCCCAGTGACAGGTAGCGCCCGAAGAACGCCCCTTCGACGTCGTCGCGCGAGAAGCCCCACGTCATCTGGGTCAGGTCGTTGGTGCCGAAGGAGAAGAACTCGGCGCTGTGCGCGATCTCGCCGGCCGTCAGCGCCGCCCGGGGGACCTCGATCATGGTGCCGATCCGGATGGGCGGGACGCCGTCGATACTTGCCAGGATCGCTTCGGCCTCCTCGCGTACCGTCTCCAGTTCCTGCACCGTGGCGACCAGCGGAACCATGATCTCCGGTCGCGGGTCGCCGCCGGCGGCGACCCGCACCGCCGCGGCCTCGGCGATCGCCCGCACCTGCATGGCGAACAGCCCGGGAATCACCAGGCCGAGCCGCACCCCCCGCAGGCCGAGCATGGGGTTGGCCTCGTGCATCCGGCGCACGGCCGTCAGCAGCAGACCGTCGCGCCCCGGGTCCTGGCCCAGCGCCTCGGCGCGAGCCACCTTGGCGGTCAGGTCCTCGAGCGCGGGCAGGAACTCGTGCAACGGCGGATCGATCAGCCGGACGGTGACCGGCAGGCCGTCCATCGCCGCGAACAGCTCGACGAAGTCCGCGCGTTGCAGCGGGAGCAGCGCGGCCAGCGCGGCGTCGCGTTCGGTGTCGTCGCCGGCCAGGATCAGCCGCTCCACCAGGGCGCGGCGCTCACCGAGGAACATGTGCTCGGTGCGGCACAGCCCGACGCCGGTGGCACCGAACCGGCGTGCCCGCGCGGCGTCGGCCCCGGTGTCGGCGTTGGCGTGCACACCGAGCCGGCGGACGTAGTCGGCCTGGGCCAGCAGCCGCTGCACGGAGGCCAGCAACTGGTCGCCGGCCGGCGAGAGCTCGCCCTCGAAGTAGCGCACGACGCGGGAGGGATGGACCGGCACGGCACCGGGGTAGACCCGCCCGTTGGTGCCGTCGAGGGAGATGACGTCACCGGCGTGCAGCACGGTGCCGTTCACCGTGACGGTCTCGGCCTCGGTGTCGATCACCAGCTGCTCGGCCCCGCAGACACAGGTCTTGCCCATGCCGCGGGCCACGACCGCGGCGTGCGAGGTCTTGCCGCCGCGACTGGTCAGGATCCCCTGGGCCGCGATCATGCCCGGCAGGTCGTCGGGATTGGTCTCCCGGCGGACCAGGATGACCGGTTCACCGGCCGCCGCGGCATGAGCGGAGTCGAAGACGATGGCGCCGACAGCGGCGCCGGGGGAGGCCGGCACCCCGGTCGTCAGGGGCTCGGGAGCGGCACCGGTGTCGAAGCTCGGGAACATCAACTGCGCCAGTTGCTCACCGGTGACCCGTTGCAGCGCCTCGTCGATGGTGATGGTTCCCTCGTCGACCAGTTGCGCGGCGATGACGAACGCCGCCGCCGGGGTGCGCTTGCCGACCCGGGTCTGCAGCATCCACAGCTTGCCGTTCTCGATGGTGAACTCGATGTCGCACAGGTCGCGGTAACGCTCCTCGAGTCGCTCCATGATGGACAGCAGTTGCCGGTAGCTCGCCGGGTCGATCGTGGCCAGCTCGTGCAGGCCGACGGTGTTGCGGATGCCCGCCACCACGTCCTCGCCCTGCGCATTCTGCAGGTAGTCGCCGTAGACACCGCGGCGGCCGGTGGCCGGGTCGCGGGTGAAGGCCACGCCGGTGCCCGAGTCACTGCCGCGGTTGCCGAAGACCATCGCCATCACGTTGACCGCGGTGCCGAGGTCCTGCGGGATGCGTTCCTGCCGGCGGTAGAGCACGGCCCGTTCGGCGTTCCACGACCGGAAGACCGACGCGATGGCCAGGTGGAGCTGCTCGTGCGGCGCCTGCGGGAAGTCGCGGCCGGTGCCGGAATGGAAGACCTTCTTGTACGCCTGCACCAGGTCCTGCAACTCCGCGACGCCGAGCTCGGCATCCGTGGTGGCGCCCGCGCCGGCCCGGGCCGCCGTCAGCTCGGACTCGAAGTCCTCGCCGGGCACGCCGAAGACCGTCTTGCCGAACATCTGGATGAGCCGGCGGTAGGAGTCCCACGCGAACCGCTCGTCGCCGCTCCGCGCGGCCAGGCCGAGGACGCTCGTGTCGGTCAGGCCGATGTCGAGGATGGTCTCCATCATGCCGGGCATCGAGAACTTGCCACCGGAGCGCACGGAGAGCAGCAGTGGGTCCCCGGCGTCGCCGAGGCGTTTGCCGAGCTTCTGCTGCATCATCCGCAAGTGCTCTTCGACCTGCTCGAACAGGCCGTGCGGGATCGCGTCCGTCCGCAGGTACTCGCGGCAGGCTTCGGTCGTGATCGTGAAGCCGGGGGGCACCGGCAGGCCCATCCGGGTCATCTCGGCCAGGTTGGCGCCCTTGCCGCCCAGCAGGTCCTTGAGGTCTTTGTTGCCTTCCACGAAGTCGTACACATAGGTGGTCATCCGGCTCATCCTCGCCTCGTCGCGATCGTCTCCCTCGGTCGTACCGCCCCGGGCATCCCGCCCCACAGGGCCATACGTCCCGCACCGCCCGGACAGGGGCCCTTCGGCCCTGTCGCCGGTCCGGGGCGGGGCGCAGCGTCGAACTTGAAATTCCGACAGTCAAGGAGGCTCTCGTGATCAAGATTCCGCTGCTGATCGGCGCGGTGGTGGCGGCGGGCTACTCGCCGCCGGCCCGCCGGTGGTACCTGACCTGGGGTGCCACTCCTGAGGAGGTGACCGCGGCGATGCCGGGCGACGAGTTGCTGCCGGCGCCGGACATCGTGTCGACCCGGGCCGTCACCATCGACACCCTGCCGGCCTCGATCTGGCCGTGGCTGGTGCAGATGGGCAGCGGCCGCGGCGGCGCGTACACCTATGACTGGATCGAGAATCTCTTCGGTCTCGGCATGCACAGTGCCGACGCGATCCTGCCGGAATTCCAGCACCTGGAAGTGGGTGACGTCCTGCCGCTGGGGCGCGACGGACCGGGCATGCGGGTCGAGATCTACGAGCCGGAACGAGCACTGGTCTTCCGTTCCGAGGACGACAACTGGGTGTGGATCTTCACACTCCGGGAGGTGGTGGGCGGGACGAGGCTGGTGAGCCGCAACCGGATCGCCACCCCCGACGCCAATTGGGCCGGCCGGGCGATCGATCGGCTCGTCCTGGAGCCGGGGAGCCTGGTGATGGAACGCCGGATGTTGCTGGGCATCAAAGAGCGGGCCGAGCGACACGTTCGCCGTAGCGAGCCACAGCTCGCCTGACGCGCGCCCAAGCCCGGCGGCCTCGTTGCGGGGCCGCCGGGCTTCGTGTGCGTCAGGAGGCGGTGCCGGCCGGGACAGCATGCTCCAAAGGTGGTCCGCTCAGTGGTTGCACCGGCGGGGGACCGGCCGGCGTCCTCGGCCCGCCGTGCCGCCGGCCGAGGCCGGTTCCACCGATGATGACAAAGCCGATCGCGAGCAGAATGAGGCCGATGCCGCCGGCCAGCAGGCCGCCGCCGATCGCCGACAGATCCGGTATCTGCGCCGAGGCCCGCACGTCCGCGGCGACTCCGGCGGAACCGTCGGCGTTGGCCAGCACGACGGTGAAGTCACCGTTGGTCACCCGCCAGTCCAGCGTGGCTGTTCCGCTGCCGGTGGCCGACGCGAGCCAGAAATCCTGCTCGGCCGGCGCGGCCACGGGTCGCAGTGTGCCGTTGTCCCGCTGGTAGTTCGCGACGCTCCCGGAGATGCCGGTGATCCGGTCGTGGGCGGTCCCGGCGGTCCAGGCGTCGACCGCGGATTGCCGGGCGACACCGATGAACACCGGCTTGCCCGTGGTGCTCTGCACCGTGATTCGCACGCCGCCGACGTCGGTCAGGTTGCGCGCCCACAGATCGCCGCCCTGGATCGTGATCCCTTCGGCGGTCACCACCGCCGTCGTGGTGCTCGTGTGCACCACCGAACTGGTCACATAACCGGCGCTGTCGCGGTGGCCGTTGAAGGCGAGCAGCGCACCGCCGCCCGCGGTCAGGCCGATACCCGGCAGCAGCAGGATGACCCCCGCCACCAGCGCGGTGACCGGCCCGGCGACCGAGCCGCCGGTGCGGGCCGGGACGGAGGAAGCCGCACCGGCCGGGACGTCCGCGGCGGGGGTTCCGTCGAAGGGCGCCCGCTGCGGTCCAGTCGGATCGTCATCCGGCTCCCGCTCTCCCTGGTCCAGCCGGAACGGCGGATAACGGGGGGTCAGCAGGGCGAGATAGGCGGTGACTCGCAGGTTCCAGCGGGCGACACCGAGCAGCAGATCGTACAGACCGCGCGGGTAGCGGCCGGTGAAGAGCAGGCTGAGCGCCGCGATCGCGATGCCGACGCTCACCACGCCCAGCGGCACCGACGTCCGGGTGTCACCCGACTCGAACTGCCAGGTGGCCGCGCCGGTGAGGGCCCCGACGATGAGGATGTGCGGCAGTGCGAACAGCCACGCCACCAGCGGTAGCCAGCGCGGCGGCCGGGACGGCTCGTCGATGTGCAGCCGGGCCGGATAGTCCTCGACGTCGGCCAGTGTGAACGGCGGGTACCGGTCCGTGCCGAGAGCCTGGTAGCCGTAGTAGTTCACGCGCCAGGACCACCGCAGCACACCCACGTCGTAAGCGCGGATGGCGTGCGGGTACCGGCCGGTGAACAGGACCGCGAGGTAGGCCACCAGAGTGAGCACGACGAAGCCGATCCAGAGGACGACCAGGACGAGATAGTGCGGGATCAACAGCAACCATTTGACGAGCCACAGCCACCGGCTGAGCTGCTCGTCGCGGTGTGCCTCGACCCGCAACGAATAGCGGTTCATGACACCTCCCGAGGGATTTCCCCCAGCACACCCCCGGTCGCCGCCGGGCGGGCAGAGTCGGACGCCCCTACTTGCCCGCCGAATCCGCACCGACAGGCCGGATGACCCTGCCGGTACGCAGGCGCGGTCGCGGACAATGACCACCAGGGCGGTTGCCGCCCTGGCGACGGCGAACGTTCGTGCCTTCCTCGGTGTCAGCGCCGCCGCCGGTGGGCGCCGATGCTCTCGGGCATCGGCGCCGCTCCCACCGCGTAGACCGTCGCACCGGTCCGTCAGCCGGCGTGCACGTGCGGACGGTGAGCGGGGTCGCTCGCGTGCCGGCGCAGCATTTCCCGGGTCACCGCGGCCACCTCGCCGTGACCGAAGAGCAGGTACCGCAGGAAGTTGATCGCGGGGTTGCCCTCGCTCCAGGCGAAATAGACGTGCGGCCGCCGGCCGGTGCGGTCGCGGATGTGCAGCAGCAGCGCCGCCAGCGAGGTGGGCACCGACGAGCCGGTCAGGGTGAGTACCCGGAACCGGTGATGGGCGACCGTTCCCCGGACCACGAGCTCGGTCTCGAAGTCCGACGGGTCGGCCACGGTGACCTCGACGAAGATCACGTCGTTGCCGGACGGCAGGTCGTTGTCGGCGATGGTCTGGTTCAGCCGGTCGAGGTAGTCCGTCTCGTCGTGGGCCTGCGGGTCTTTGGCGATGAGCCGGATGGTGCGCCGCGCGCAGTCGTGGATGAAGCTCTCGGCCGCCGGGTCCAGCCCGATCGCGGTGACGCGCAGGTCGAAGGACCGGTAGATCCGGGAGAGGAGCGAGACCACCAGGATCGCGGCGATGAAGCAACCGGCGATCCGCACCCCGTCGGGGCGTTCGATGACGTTGACCACCGTCGTGTACGCGAAGACCGCGGCGATGACGCCGAACGGCACCGCCCGCCGCCGGTGCCGGCCGTGCCACGCCGACAGAGTCACCGCGGTCGCCGCCGAGGTGATCACGACGAGCACCCCGGTGGCATAGGCACTGCCCTGGGCGTCCACGTTCGCGTGGAACACGAGCGTGAGCAGGAAGGCGACCGCGGTGAGGACCAGCACCAGCGGACGGGTCGCACGCGCCCAGGCGGGTGCCATCCCGTAGCGCGGGAGGTAGCGGGGCACCAGGTTCAGCAGCCCGGCCAGGGCGGACGCACCGGCGAACCAGAGAATCGCGATCGTCGACACGTCGTACACCGTTCCGAAGGCCGCCCCGAGGTTCTGATGGGCCAGGTAGGCCAGGGCCCGGCCGTTCGCCGCGCCGCCGGGCTGGAAGGCGGCGGCGGGGATCGATGTCGTCGTGACCACGCTGCTGGCGAGCAGGAAGACGCTCATGATGACGGCCGCCGCGGTGAGCAGGCGGCGGGCGTCGCGGATCCGGCCGGCGGGCCTCAGCTCGCTGTCACCGCGGTCGCCGCGGATCTGCGGCATGACGGCGACACCGGTCTCGAAGCCGGACAGGCCGAGCGCCAGCTTGGGGAACATCAGAAACGCGAGCGCGATCAGCAGGACCGGGTTGCCGTGCTGGGTGGTCAGCGCACCCGTCCAGTCGGTGAAGGTCTGCGGGTGGATGGCCAGTTTCCACAGCGCGTCGGCGATGACGACAGTGTTGAGCGCGAGATAGCCGCCGACCAGCCAGACGGCCACCCCGACGGCGTCCGCGAAGCCTTTGAGGAACACGGCACCGAGCAGCGAGATCAGCGCCAGCGTGACGATTACTTCGTGCCCGTGCCAGGCGGCGGGCCAATAAGGGTTCTCGTCGATGTGCGCGGTCGCGTCGGCGGCCGACAAGGTCACCGTGATCATGAAGTCGGTCGCGGCGAAACCCAGCAGCACCAGGACGAACAACTTGCCCTTCCAGTACGACAGCAGGCCGACCAGCATCGCGATCGAACCCTCGCCGTGCGGGCTCTCCTTGGCGACCCACCGATAGACCGGGAGCGCTCCGAAGAGGGTCACGAGAATCAGCACCGCCGTGGCCACCGGAGACAGCACCCCGGCGGCCAGTGCCGCGATGCCGGGCTGATAGCCCAGCGTGGAGAAGTAGTCCACGCCGCTGAGGCACATCACCTTCCACCACGGACGCTGGTCGCGCTGGACGGCGGCGTCGGGTGCATCGCCGCCCTCCGGGCCGTCGGCGCCGGACATCAGCCACTCCCGCAGTGGGCGGGCTGCGGCCTCAGTCAGTGTGGTGGTCACGCGGTGCCTCCCGGTTTCGTCTCTCAGGGCAGCCTGAACGACGGGGGAGACGGGTGGACGGGCCATCGGTCCCACGATCGGAGGCCTTGTGTCCTGCGGTGGCACGGCTGGGAGGCTGCGGGAGGGCCCGCCGGCGTACCGCGGCGATGACACGACCCAGGAGGCTGACCAGTCAATCGTGTCGTGCCTGCCGCTCGAGGTTCCCGACTCTTGCCGGCGGGCCCGGGACGAGAATCGCGCCCTCGTCGGGACGGCGCCAGGGCCGATGGTCCCTACCTGAACGAGGGGTCCAACGGCCCGGTCGGTTGCGGCCCATCGGCCGTGCCGAGGCGGCGCCACCGCGGCCTACCCTGCGGACATGGACAGCGTTGTGTCGGCAAGACAGAACAGTCCCGTCGTGGTCGGTGTCGACGGCTCCCGTACCCACCAGGTGATCGTCGATCTGGCGGTGGCGGAGGCTGTGCGCCGGTGCGCTCCCTTGCTGATCGTGCATGCCTGGCCGGGCAGATACGCGGGGCCGCTGCGACCCCGCGGCCCGGTGCCCACCGAGCAGGACGGCCGCCATCTGCTCGAGCTGACCGCCCGTCGCGCCCAGCACCTCGCACCGCAGCTGCGGGTGCGCACGGAGCTCAGCAAGGGCAGCGCGGCCCGCGTCCTGGCCGAGCACTCGGGCCAGGCGCGGCTGGTGGTCGTCGGTCACCGCGACGCCGCTCTCACCCGGTCGAGCTGGGGATCGACGGCGGCCTATCTCGCGCATCACGGCGCCTGTCCCTTGCTGGTGCACCGTGGCGGCGTCTCCGATCGCGGACCCGTCGTTCTCGCCGTCTCGGCGGGGGACCCGGTGACGGCCACGATCGCCTGCGCCTACGAGGAAGCGGCGCTGTCCGGCAGCCGCCTGGTCGCCGTGCACGTCTGGACGCACCCGACCGGTCGCGACCGGCCGCCGGTGACGAATGTGACGGCCGAATACGCGGCCGACCGGCAGGAGGCCGAGCGTCACCTCGCCGAGGCTCTGGCCGGCTGGCGCTCGATCTATCCGGATGTGGAAGTGGAGCGCCTGGTGCTGCACGACCTCGATGTCGCCTACACCTTGCAGCGAGCGTCACGCCGGGGCCGCCTGCTCGTCGCCGGCATGGGCAGTAACGGACGGCTGGCGGAGATGCTGTACGGCTCTCTCGGCCTGGCGATGGTCCGTCAGGCCGAGTGCCCGGTGCTGCTCGTGCCGGACACTTTCCGGCATCCGTCCATGCCGAAGCTCCCGGCCGGAGCCGCTGCCGCCGACGGGCGCTGAGCCCGAGCG
>Ga0247762_1000225_pt1 | contig 21351 bp, 19 predicted proteins | sample UWRJL081202R4_FD_181016 | JGI IMG/M metagenome (GOLD analysis project Ga0247762, IMG submission 181016) | Plant litter microbial communities from Arlington Agricultural Research Station in Wisconsin, United States - UWRJ-L081-202R-4 | ecosystem: Environmental > Terrestrial > Plant litter >...
TGCATGATTGTTTACTTTCGACGGTTCTCCGCGGTATCCTACGCTGCCACTACCACTGATGTTGGAGTCAAGCTCTTGCTTTACGTTTATCTCGACATCGCCTGAGCCCGATATGCGTACCTGGCAACGATCTGTCTGTAAATTGGCAGCAAGTACTTTTCCTGAGCCGCTGATCGATGCTTTTACGGACGAAGCCGAGCCGCTGGCCGTGATCTTGCCCGAGCCGGATACGCCGAAGTCTGCTATGTTGGTGATGGCAAGGCCGATGTTTACTTTGCCTGATCCGCTTACATGGCTTTCGAAGTTTCTGGCTTTGCCGCGCAGGTCTATATCACCGGATCCTGATACGTCGGCATCTATATCGCCACTGGCATCTACTTCTATTTTGAGTGAGCCGGAGCCGCTTACTTTAAGGGTGAGATCGCTGGAGGTGAACTTGCTTTCGCCCACGAGGTCGCCGGAGCCGCTTACGCTGAGGCCTTCGAGGCTATTGATGGTTACGTATACATCGACGCGTTTGCTATCGTTGTCGTTCCAGCTGAACCATCTGCCGTTCTCGCGGCCGATCACGAGTGTGCTGCCTTCGGTGTCGGTCTCTATTTTTTGCAAATATTCGCTATCGCCTTCGAGCTCTACTTTGTTTGTGCTTCCCTGCTTGAGGTGTAAGGTGCCGGGTACGCGGAAGTTCACGCGTGTAAAGTTACCTACCGTGCGCGTGATGCGCGTTTGGGCCACAGCCGCGGAGAGCGTTATACAAAATGCCGCGACAAAAAGAACGATGTGTTTTTTCATAATGCTGTGTTTTATTTTGTTCAGTGGGTTTAAGCTATGCTATGTACTGTTCAATAAGACTGCTTCTGAGGCAAGAAGGTTGCGTGGTTGGTAGCGATTTTTTTATTCTGTTTCTTTGACGTTCAATTATGGACAGCGTGTACAGTATGGTGTTTTCTTTTCGGACAATCAGTGGCTCTACGGAGGGTTTATATAAGGAAAAAGGCAGCAAGTTCTTAGCATTTGTCTACCCTGTTAAGACCGAAGCCGACATTAAACAGCACCTGGATGCGTTGCGGAAAACATATTTCGATGCCCGTCATCACTGTTATGCGTGGATGCTTGGTCCGGATAAGAAACTTTTCAGAGCTGCTGACGATGGTGAGCCGAATCACTCTGCGGGTGACCCGATACTGGGGCAGATCCGCTCACGTGATCTGACCGATGTGCTGGTAGTTGTGGTGCGGTATTTTGGTGGTATCAAGCTTGGTGTTGGTGGGTTAATAACGGCTTATCGCGCTGCCGCGGAGGATGCGTTGCAACAGGCAACTGTGATTGAGAAAGAAGTTTACACGCCTGTTACTTTGCTTTATGACTATGCGGCTACGCCGGAGGTGATGCGGCTGGTGAAGGAATATGATCTTGTGATCGCTGCGCAAGATTATCAAGAGCGTTGTCGGCTTGATGGGGAGGTGCGGTTGAAGGTGGTGGAGGCTTTAAGGCAGCGGGTGGTTTTGTTGGTGGCGTTGGGGACGAGTGTGGTGATGGAGGGGTAGATTTTATCGGGGATTAGGTTAGGCACAAGTCATCGCTGGCGCTAAAGACTTGTGCCCAGCTACTTATTCACGATTAATTGTTCTGAGGAAGCCGGGCGGCGGGTGGTGTTCTGATGAGTTTGGTGCGGGCGGTACACGGCAGTCTAAGACTGCCAACATGATGGGCACCGCCGAGTACTCGGGGCACAGCAAGTCACGCTCCGCTTAAGACTTGCGCCAGCTACTGCCTTTACGGCCGGTCTATATAATTAAGGTTTTGACTTGCATGACAGCACATTGCACCAGCTGTAGCCCAGTTCAGACTTGCGCCAGCTAAACACCTTACGGCAAAATCTATATGGTTAAGACTTGACTTTGATGACAGTACCTTGCGCTAGCTGTTGCTTTATCGTTTTGTGTCAATTTGTTTTATAGGCCGAGGACGGATTTGAGTTTGGTGTAGCCGGTTTTGCTGAGGGGGATGCGGGCGTTGCTTTTGAGGAGGGCGATGTGTGTGTCTTTTTCGAGGGGTTCGATGCGGGTGATCTGTGTTAGTTGTATGATGTATGAGCGGTGTACGCGTACGAATTGGGCGGGGTCAAGCGATTGCTCGTAGAAGCTCATGGTCTTTTTCTTCAGGAACATTTCCTTTTGGGTATAGATCTTTACGTAGTCGTCGTATGCTTCGATATAATGAATTTCGTGGACGGGGATGATGCGGATGTTCGCGCCTTCTTTTACTACGATGCGGCTGCGTTCTTCCGGCTGGCGGATCTCTTCGTTCAGTAATGCAGCGGGCGGAGCTATAGGTTGCTGCTGCTGGTGTTGCTGCTGCCACTTGGTGAGGGCTTTGCCGAAGCGGTCTTTGCTGAAGGGTTTTAATAAATAATCGACGGCGTGCGATTCGAATGCTTTCATGGCAAACTCGTCGAAGGCGGTGGTAAAGATCACTGCGGGTGGCTGTTCGATGAGCTCGAGCATTTCGAAGCCGTTGATCTTGGGCATTTGTATATCCAGGAAGATGAGGTCGGGTTTGTGCTGGGCGATTGCTTTTACGCCCTCGAAGCCGTCGTTACATTCCTGTACCACCTCTATATTGGGATATGCCTGCAGATATTCGCGTACAATGCTTCGTGCCAGCGGTTCGTCGTCGATAAGGATCACTTTGATCATAGAGCCTGTGGAATTTTGATAGTCGTGGTAAAAATATTGTTGTCCTGCTGATTGGTAATCAGCAGGTCGTTACGGCCGTACAGCAAATAGAGGCGGCGTTGCACGGAGCTCAGGCCGAAGCCTGTGCCGCGTTTGGGTGATGCCGTCTGGGGATCGTAGGGGTTTTCTACAATTATGGTGAGTTGCCCGGGTTCTGCGCGGGCTATGATGTTTATGGTGATCTCGCCGATGGTATCGTAGAGGCCGAATTTTATGGCGTTCTCCACTACGGGTTGCAGCAGCAGCGAGGGTATGGTCATTTTGGCACACGTCTCTTCCTTGTTTATCACGGTTCGGAGTCGGTGGCCAAAGCGTACTTTTTCGATGTCGAGGTAAAGTTGCAGGTGGGCGAGCTCCTCATCGAGGGGCACCATCTGCTGGTCGTCGCGGCGAATGGTGCCACGGAGGAAGTCGGAGAGTTGTTGGATCATATTCCGCGCTTCTTCGGGGCGAGAGCCCGCCAGTGCACTGATCGAGTTGAGGCTGTTGAAGAGGAAGTGGGGTTGCAGCTGCAGTCTCAGGTTAGAGAGCTCGGCTTCGCGTGCGAGTCGCTCGGCGTCGGCTTTGCGTTGTTCGATCTCGTGCTGTTCGAGCATGTAAAACCACCACCAGCTGATGATTGTCATCAGGCTGATCATAAGCCAGCTGAACAGGCCACGGATGAAGAGCGACTTTTCTACGAAGGCTATATATGCCACCTGGCCTTCGAAGAAGTGTGTAACCACCCAATGGAGTGCCACTGCGCTGGCTACTGCCAGCAGTATACTCCAGGTAAGCGGTTTGAGTAGTTTACGTGGCTGGTAAAATTTCATGGTGTAGATTATGAGGTATCCTGCCAGCGCCAACAGTGTATTGTTTATGGCGGAGTCGTAAGCGGCGAGCTCCCAGGTTATGCCTATGGTGTCTACAAGCACCACGGTGTGTACGATGCCCCATACTGCCCACCAGCCAAGGTAGGTTAGGGTAAAACTGCGTGAGGAGATGTTCGGTGTGAGCAAAGCTAGTAGAGGTTAAAACATAGGCCGTGAATTGAGGCGAAGGGTTATCGCCTTCTGGTGGATAAAGTTAATATATGAATCGGCTTCTTCCATCTCGTAGATCCGTGAATGGAGCTCTACGCCGTCTTCGAGACTTTTTACGGGAAGCAGCTCCGATACATTTATAAATTCCCATTTCACGCGATTGTTTCTGTCGTTTATAAAAGAATCTTCTTCGCTAAGCCCGATAATGCGGGCTTTCAGGAAGGCCTCTTCGGAGCTTTCGGCACCGATGAGGCGAAGTTGTTCGTCAAACTGAGGTTTGTGCTGGCTGTTTTCTGCGGTTATGCCGAACACGATTTTTGCGATATACCAGTTCATAAGCAGTACTTGAAGGGTGATTAGAAAGGGGTACATTTTATTTTAAAAGCTTTTGATATCGATACCACCGAAGAGGCAGACACCTTTGATGATGATCACCTTTGTGGTGTCGGACGAGCCTTCGGGAGGCAGCGGGCGTTTGTCTTCCACACCACCGAATATGGATACGACCTCGGTGGTCTGAATGCGCCAGTGTGTGGGAACAACAAGCTTGGCGCCGCCGAATACCTGGGTAAGCTCCAGTATTATGGGGCCGTTGATATCAGCCTGCAACAGGTTAAGCTCTGTGCCGCCGAAGATGGTTACGGCTTCGCCACCTGGGAAGTTCTTCGAGATGATATTTCTTTTCAGCGATCCGAATATGGTTACGGCTTCCAGCGAATCATCGGCAGGGTTGGCTGTGTTAGCAGCGGGCTCGACGTTGATATTGGTTGTTACCGCGTAGTTTGTATTCGATGGGCTGTTTTGCCATTGCTGGTGGCGTTGTGTCCAGCGCTGCTGACGGCGTTCCCAGCGATCGCGGTACCATTTTTCGCGGTGGTTCTTGGGTTTGAACATTATGGCGAGACCCACCAGGATGATCACCATGGGCCAGAGATATTGATGGAGCTCCAGGCCGCTGTAGTCGTCGAGTAAAAACACAGTACCGATAGCTACCGGTATAAGCCAGCCGAATGATCTGAATTTATGGCGTGCGCCGATATATAAGCCGATGATGATGGGGATCATGGCCCAATGAAACAGCCAGTGCGGCAGCTCTACTCCGGCACGTGAGGCCAGCAGTGTTCCACCCACGGCTATTACGATCAAGCCGCCGAGTATCCGTCCGCCACGATCTTCCTTAAAGTACGGCTCGGTAGGCTGTGTGGGCGTGTTAGTTTCAGTATTTTGTTGCGAATCCATGATTTGTTGCATTTGTTATTCAAATATACGGGCAGGTTGCGGGCACGGATAAGGGAGTTAGGTCGCTGCCGGCCGCTGGTAGGTGAATGGCGGATGGCGGTCGGTGAAAATGGAAAAAGCCGTCCCGAGGTAGTAGGGACGGCTTTTTCTGATTTCTTAATATTATGTACCAGTGATTTAATTAGTGGTTGACCAGGGATATTGCAGATGATATTGTCCGGAACCAAGCGTTACCTCGAGGTTCTTTCCTGAAGAGTTCGCGCTGACCGTTTTACCCAAGGGCTTATTCTGTTCTGTAACATTCGCTCCGGCGGCATTTGGCAAGAGCACTTTCGCTGTGGTGTTAGCCGGGATTTCGAGGTCGACTGTTATGGTTCCGTTCTCTATTTTCCATCCTGAGGTGATTACTCCGTATTGTGATTTTAATGTGGCGGTGGCTTGTGTGAGGTTTCCGCCGGGCTGTGGCTCGATGAGGATCTCTTTATATCCGGGTGCGTTCTCGCGTATGCCTGTTATGTTGCGATACATCCAGTCGCCTATGGCGCCGTAGGCATAGTGGTTAAAGGAGTTCATTCCCGGGGTCTGGAATGTGCTGTCGGGGCGCATACCGTCCCATCGTTCCCAGATTGTAGTGGCTCCCATTTTGACCGGGTAGAGCCATGATGGATAGGTTTCCTGGGTAAGCAGTGAATAGGCTACCGATGTATAGCCATAGCGCGATAACACTTCGCACAGGTAGGGTGTGCCGAGGAAGCCGGTGGTAAGGTGATTGTCATAATCTTTCACATTCAGCGCCAGGCGTTCGGCTGCCTGTGCGCGTAATGACTCGGGCAGCATGTCGAAATGAAGGGCCAGCACATACGCCGTTTGTGTGCCCGATACTAATCTGCCTGTAGACGTTGTATATTCTTTTACAAACGCTTCTTTGAGTTTGGGCAGCAATGCCGCGTAGTGTTGCTCGTCTGCTTTCCGGCCAAGTATCCGGGCTGCATCCAGCATCCGTTGTACCGAGTGTGTGTAGAAGCACTGTGCTATAAGGTATTTATCGGTAACGGCCGAGCGCCCATCGTTATCATCAAACGGTCTGAAGAAAAGCCAGTCGCCGAAGTGGAACCCTGTATTCCAAAGGTTGTTCTTGCTATGGTTCTCCATATAGGTTGCCCACGCTTTCATACTTTCGTACGCTTGCTGAAGCAGGGCAGTGTCTCCATAGGCGCGATACAACGTAGAGGGGATAATTGTAGCTGCGTCGGCCCAGCCTGCTGAGGCCACGGCATTGCTATCGAGCGCATTGGGTATTACAAATGGTACGGCGCCATCGCGTCGCTGATCCAGTGCGAGATCTTTCAGCCACTTGCGGAAGAACGGGGCTACGTTCATGTTATACGCGGCTGTACGTGCAAAGACCTGGGCGTCTCCCGTCCAGCCCAGTCGCTCGTCGCGCTGTGGACAATCGGTAGGTACGTCGACAAAGTTGCCCTTCTGTCCCCATTGTATGTTATGCTGCAGCTGGTTGATAAGCGGATTCGAGCAGGAGAAGGATCCGGTAGGAGGCATGTCTGAATATACAGCGGTGGCGGTAATGCTTTCGGGTGTGAGGGTGCCAGGATAACCTTCCACGCGTATATAGCGGAAGCCGAAGAAGGTAAAGCGCGGTTCGTATGTTTCGGGGCCCTGGCCTTTGAGTATGTACAGTACTTCCTGTTTGGCGGCGCGCAGATTATCTGTATAGAAGTTCTTTTGTTTGTCGAGTACTTCGGTGTGGTGAATACGCACGGAGTCGCCGGCGCGCCCGGAGACATGCAGGGTGATCCAACCTACCAGGTTCTGTCCGAAATCCATTATCGTTTCACCTTTTGGTGTTTTAAAGATACGCACGGCTTTAAATGTTTCGTGCTTTCGTACGGGCGGGCCATACGCTGCTACCAGGTTGGCATTGGAAACATTCGCCACGGTAACGCCGCGCCACGCGCCATCGTTGAAGCTGGTGGTTGTCCAGGTGTTATTGTCGAGACGGGCGTCGAATTTTTCGCCATAGTACAGGCTGGTTTTTCGTATCGCGCCTGCAGATGCTTTCCATTGTGTATCGGAAGTGATCACGTCGCTTGTGCCGTCTGTATAGTTAAGGTGCAGTTGATATAGCAGGCCGAGCCTGTTGCCGTAGAGGTTGGTCTTCCGATCCCATGTCAGTTCGCCGCGGTACCAGCCATCGGCCAGGATAACACCTGTGGCGTTGTCACCTTGTTTTAACAGGTTGGTGACATCGTAGGTCTGATATTGTAAATGTTTGTTATAGCTTGTCCAGCCTGGGGTGAGATATTGATTACCGACCCGCTGGCCGTTGATATGCGCTTCGTAAAGCCCATGTGATGTAATATACAAACGGGCTGATGCCAACGGCCTGGCCACGCTGAATGCGCGGCGTAACAATGGTGCTGGCTGATTGGGTGCGTCGCCCGGCAGGTTTGGCTCTATCCATCTTGCCGACCATTCCGAGGCTTGCAGTATGCCGGTTTCCCACCGGTTAGCAGTGCTCCACGAAGATGCATTGCCGTGGTTGTCCCACACGCGCACCTGCCAGTAATAGATCTGTCGCGACTTCAGCGCCGGTCCCTTATAGGAAACCAGTACCGACTGCGCGGATGTTACTTTGCCTGATTGCCAGATTATATTCTGCCCACGCTCAAGGGCTTCACTATCGTTTCCCACGCGGAGCTCATACGCGGTTTGCAATGTATTGCGTGTGCCCGATGAGAGTTTCCAGCTCACACGCGGGGTGGCTACATCCAGGCCCAATGGGTTTGTTTGATACTCGCACGTGAGATCCGTAACCGACAGTTTCTGTGCCTGTAAAGGAACTCCGATCACCAGGATGAACAGACAGAAAATAATACGCCGCATAGAATTTGGGTCAAAGTGAAACGCTTAATATACCCAAAAACGCTCTCTCAACCTTCCTGCTCTGTCCTGCCTGGTGCAGCTTATTTATTTATCCTGCTTGTCTTAAAATACTCAGAACCGTGTTCAGACGAGATTATTCAGCTTAGCATATTGCAGCAACATAATGGTCTTTCCATCCCGTATGCCGCCTGTACGGATCATTTCATAGGCCTCGTCGAAGGGTAGCTCCAGCACCTCTATATTTTCATCCTCCTCAGCCAGGCCACCACCGTCGTTCACTTTCAAATCCTTTGAGTACTCGGCGACAAAGAAGTATACAATCTCCGTGACTGAGCCTGGCGACATATAGGCGTCAAAGATCTTTCGCACATGCGATACCCGATAGCCGGTCTCTTCTTCTGTTTCCCTGCGTATGCAGTCTTCTGGGTTGTCCTGGTCCAGCAGGCCGGCGCAGGTTTCGATCAGCATACCGTCCGGGTTGCCATTGATGAACGTGGGCAGCCTGAACTGTCGTGTCAGGATCACCGATCGGTTTTGTGAATTGTATAACAGAATAGTGGCGCCATTCCCACGGTCGTAGGCTTCACGATTTTGGGTTTGTGGTTTACCTCCGGGTGGTGTGATGTCGAAGGTGTATTTATAAAGTTTGTACCAGTTGTCGGAGAGGAGTTGTTTGTCTGTGATAACTACAGATGGTGTATTTTTCATGGATTCAGAGTGGTTACGCAGGCGTGTATTATAAACGTGAAGAAATGTGATTGCCCCAAAGGGAAATTAACGGAAAAGTGCATTACTTGTTGCCCGATTTTAAAGAACAGACGGGCCGTGTATGGCTATTCGCAACTTCCTGACTATGCTATTTAGACCTTTATCTACAAGTTCTCTCATTTTCTCAATAAAAAGATTGCTGCTCATCCTGGCACTCATACAGGCAGCCGTGTCTGGCTATGCACAAACTTCTTTGCGTCCGGGCTACATCGTTACGACCGATACCATTCGTGGGGCAGTGGTTTACCGTGAAGGTGCTTTAGCAATTCAGGTATGTTCGTTTAAGAAAGAAGGTGTATCCAGCACCAGCGACTACTCGCCGGCCGACATCAAGGGTTATGGTTTCGAGTCGCGGCACTTTATTGCTGTTTTGTACAAAGGCAAGCCACAATTCATGGAGGTGATTGCCACTGGTGCGATACGGCTGTTACGCTCCCAGAAAGCCTACTATCTTGTAAAAGACACGACGTTTGCCCTGTTGGAAGCGGAGAAAAAGGAGAAGTATATCAAAGGACGTCGCTATGAGTATGAAGATAAAACGTGGCTCGGTCGTGTCAAGCCGATGCTGAGCGATTGTCAGGCTACGGCCCAGGCGCTGGATGGCGTGCAACTTTCGGCTCTTTCGCCACAGCAATTGGAGCGTAGGTTTTCTAAAGTAATTACTCAATACAACGAATGTCACGGTGAGAAAACCAAGGTTTATAACCTACCCAAAACGAGATCATCAATCTCTGTAGGGCTTTTTGCTGGTGTTACTATTCCGACAGCCAAGTTTGATTATAATAGGGGAGGTTCTGATAAATATTCGGGTTCATCGGCGCCGGCGTTCGGCTTGTTCTTCGAATGGTCAAACCTTCGGGTAAGCGAACGATTCAGGTTTCATGCCGAAGTATCGTATACAAAGGTGGAGGTTGATGGTACAGATCAGAACGATGTTGAGAGAAGTGTTAAGTATTCATCTATCAAGGTTCCGTTGCTGGTTCACTACAGCTTCTCTTCTGGTCGTATTACTCCCTTTGTGCGTGCAGGCGTTGCTCTGACCGCTCCCTTCAACGCTAAATATGCTATCAACTTTCCCGGCGTACACTATGAATCTGCGGATGTCGAGAAGTTCATAATGCCGTTGGTCCTGGCCGGTGGCCTGGAAACGACCTTGAGCAGTAAACTCCGGGGCTATGTCGAGGTGCGCTACGAGCTTCCCTCCCCGGTTTATAGCAACAGGCAACTGGAACAAAAGGTACGCGTATCTCAACTGGCGTTCCAGTTGGGTGTGCGCTTTTAATCCGGGGTAATCAGTGAGAACTGCGGATGCGTGAGTTGTTTGTATATCTCCCAGCAAACCCATGCATCCGTAGCGGCATATTCTATCTGCTTTTCGGTAAGCGTGGGCGCTTCCCAATTCGAAGTCTGCGCGCTTTTAGAGATCCGGAAACCTAAAAGGAGGCCGGTAAGCTTCTTCACACTTTCCACGAGCAGGCCTTTCTCACGGGCGATGGTCGCCAGGTCTACAAACGCATGCGGGTGGAAGCGGCGGAGCTTCTGTAAAGTCTTGATATCATCGCGGATAGCGACGCCTGCTTTTACAATGTTTGGGTTCTCAAAAAGGGCTGTGATCTCCTCCGGAATACCGGTATGGTGAATCCGGATCAGGAAAACTTTGCCGGGTATGGCCAGCTGGAGCAGGGCGACCGAAAACACCTGGCCTTTTTTGAAGCTGGGGCGGGTTTCGGTATCGAAGCCTACAACGTCGTGTTTTTCGATCTCTTTGAGCGCCTTTGGCAAAGCGGCGGGGTCGGTAATTACCTGGACCTTCCCGGTAAACGCCTTGAGCGGCAGGAGGTTAAGTTCTTCCGAAGTTATATTTGGAGGCACGCTGTGCGTCGGATTGCTATCGTGGTGTTCCTGGGTAGGAGCCATTAAAAAAGTCGGTTATTGCGGTTAAAAAGTCGTTGAATCATCAACGCCATAAGTTAAATCAAAAAACTCAACTGCATCTAAAACTTCCCGTTTTTTACTCCTGTGGCGCCTGCTAACACAGAAACCTGTGCAAATTTTATTTATTTTGGAGTCTTTTGCTCGCCATATCCACCAACTGACGGACGAAGAGGGCTTTCCTTCTGGAATCTACTGACCGGTGGACGGTGAGTCGTAGCTCAAAACTACGTTAGGCACCTTAAACCAAACCTTACTTAATTAATGCGTAATTCTCTATTCCGTAAGAAGCCGCTTTCGTCAGTGATGAATGACACACAGGAGGGAGCGGGCGACGGGCATGGCCACGAGCTGAAACGGGTGCTCGGGGTTCGGGACCTTACTTCTATGGGTATTGCCGCCGTAATCGGCGCTGGTATATTCTCAACCATAGGCCAGGCTGCCTTCGACGGCGGCCCGGGCGTGATCTTCCTCTTTATAATAACGGCTGTAACCTGTGGTTTCACCGCCTTGTGCTATGCCGAGTTTGCAGCGCGCGTGCCCGTTTCCGGCAGCGCCTATACTTATTCGTATGTAACCTTCGGCGAGGTAGTGGCGTGGATCATCGGCTGGGCGCTGATACTTGAATACGGTATCGGCAATGTGGTGGTGTCTATCTCCTGGAGCAGCTACTTTACCAACCTGCTGGATGGGATAGGTGTGCACATGCCCGTATGGCTGGCCACCGATCCTACCACGGCATGGCTGGACTATGATGCCGCTGTAAAAGCAGGTCAGCCCACAGCGCATCTCGCCTGGGCTACGGCCCCGGTTATAGGTGGTATGCATGTGATCTGTAACCTGCCGGCCTTTATAATAATTATCCTGATAACCATTCTGGCTTACGTGGGTATCCGCGAAAGCCGCAGCAGCGCCAACTTTATGGTGGCTCTCAAGCTGGTTGTGCTCGCGATAATTGTGGCGGTGGGCGTGTTCTATATTGATGTAGATAACTGGACGCCGCTTATGCCCAACGGCTTTTCCGGTGTACTGAAGGGCGTATCGGCGGTATTCTTTGCCTACATCGGCTTCGATGCGATTTCCACGACTGCCGAAGAATGTGCCAATCCCCAGCGCGATCTGCCCCGCGGTATGATATACTCGCTGGTAATCTGTACTGTTATATATGTGATCGTAACGCTGGTTATCACCGGCATGGTGAACTACTCCAAGTTCGATAATGTGGCCGACCCGCTGGCCTTCGTGTTCGAGCAGATCAATATGGGTAAGCTCGGCTTCTTTATATCGGTAAGCGCCGTACTGGCGGCAACCAGTGTGTTGCTGGTTTTCCAGATCGGTATGCCTCGTATATGGATGAGTATGAGCCGCGACGGTTTGATGCCCAAACGTTTTGGTGAAATTCACCCCAAGTATCAGACTCCGGCATTCTCCACAATAATGACCGGTATAATTGTAGCCATACCCTCGCTGTTCGTAGAGAGCGGGCTAATGACAGACCTTACCAGTATCGGAACGTTGTTTGCCTTTGTGCTGGTATGTGGTGGCGTATTGGTGCTGCCGCGCCGGGAGTTCACGCCTGGCAAGTTCAACCTGCCTTATATAAACGGAAAGCTTATTGTTCCTGCGCTGCTGATCGCGGTGCTGGTGTTCGGATATATAACGAATTATGGCCGCTTTACAGACCTGCTGCATTTCCGTAAGCTCAAATCATCGCACGAACTGGCGGAGACCCTCGATAAGGCAAGCTTCACAACGCTCACTGCGCACCTCGAAGCGCACGGTGTAGCGGGGGCGTCGGCCGATCTGGGAGGAGCGGTGCAGAAGACGGACGAAGCTGTATACGATGCGGCAGTACGTACGGCGCCGCTGACGGAGGATCAATTATATTATACAGGATCTGCGGGACTTTCAGCCAATTTGCTGACCTACCTGTTTTATGTAGCATTCCTGTTGATCGCGGTGTTCTCTTTCCGTAAGAGTTTCTCGCTGATACCGGTGCTGGGCATGCTGTGCTGTCTGTACCTGATGGTGGAGATACCTACACGAAGCTGGGTTGTGTTCTTCGGCTGGATGGCATTCGGGCTTGTAATCTATTTCAGCTATGGATACTGGCGCAGTCGCCTCAACCCGAAAGCAACGGTATAAAGCGTGTGGCCGGCATCGATATAAATCAGAAATAATGCGTAAATTCCCGGACGGATGGATTTACCAAAACTTGTAAGCCGGGCGCGTACATCGGCATTTTATCGCATGGTGCTCAACTGGGCGCTGGATCGTATGATACCGTTTAACCGCCCTCATGGTTTTAAAATACTCGAGGTAACGGATCACGGCTTAAAAGTACTGCTGCCGTATCGCAAGCGTAACCTGAATCACATCCGCGGGCTACATGCCTGTGCATTGGCCACTGTGTCCGAGTTTACTACCGGCTTTATGCTGGTAAGCCGGCTCGATGCGCGCAAGTACAGGCTGATCATGCAGAAGCTGGAAATGGACTATCATTACCAGGGTAAGATGGATGCCATAGCGGAGTTTACATTGCAACCCGGCTGGATGGAAGGGGCTATATACGAGCCCCTGAAAGAACAGGAAGCGGTGGTGGTGATATGTGAGATCAGGATACACGATGCGAAGGGCAACCACCTCACCACAGGACATGTCCACTGGCAAATCAAGGACTGGACAAAGGTAAAGACCAGGCAATAGTTGTTTCGAACGTTTTTAATGAACCCTGTATGCGTAGAATAGATGAGCTTCTGACAGAGTACGGCCAAAGCCACCAGAACAGTACCAACAAGGCTATACACTGGGTATGCGTGCCGCTTATCTTCTTCAGTCTGGTGGGCCTTATCGCTTCTATTCCTTCCGGCATGGTGCAGGTGTGGCTCGGGCCTGATAGCCCGTATGCAAACTGGGCCACCGTAATACTTGTAATCGTGCTGATCTATTATGTTACGCTGTCCATACCGCTGAGTGTAGGCATGATGCTGTTCGGAGTGCTCTGCCTGTTTGTGACTAACCTCATTGTACGTATTGATGTAGCGCCGCTGTGGCTGGTATGTGTGATCATCTTTGCGCTCGCCTGGGTGGGTCAGTTCTATGGACATAAAGTGGAGGGCAAGAAGCCGTCGTTCCTTAAAGATGTGCAGTTCCTGCTGATAGGTCCCGCATGGCTGATGCACTTTGTGTATAAACGTCTCGGTATACCTTATTAATAACAAGAAAGGAGCAGATTGGAAACACACTTTATCGAGGGAGATTTGCCGGAAGGCTTTCGGTGTGAGTTCGATCCGTTTCTGTTCAACATACCTGAAAATCTTACCATACAATCATTGGATGGCTGGCATTCGTACTATGCCCTGCGCAATGAGAAGAAGGTAGCCCGGGCGCGGGTGCATTTTCATATACATGACGGTGTAGCGCGCAGCCCTTATCGTAATCCATTCGGCGGCTTCGAATTTTCCGATGCGCTTGAGCCGCGCGAGCTTTTCGAGTTTATGCGATGGGTGGAAATACAGCTGCGCGGAAAAGGTGTTACCCGCATCGAATTGAAGTCGTATCCGCACCTGTATCAGCCTGGCCGTGCGGCGATCCTCTCCACATTCCTCTTCAATCTCGGCTATACCGTAAAAGACGCAGAGCTCAGCGCGGGTGTGAAAGTGGATGCCACAACGTTGTTCTCGCGCATGACGTCGTGGGAGAAACGCAAGTCCGGACAGCTCCGTCGCTCCAGCCTGCGTTTCAGCACTATACCGGTGGCAAAGCTCCAGGATGTATACGACTTTATTTACGCCTGCCGCACCGAACGTAAGCAATCGCTCAGTATGACATATCCGCAGCTAAAAACGGTAGGCGATATCTTTCCCGATCGGTTCACGTTGTTCGGCGTATATGATGTGCAGTCCCTTGCCGCTGCCGCGATAACGCTGCGCATCAACAAGACCATACTGTATAACTTCTATTATGCACACGCCCGTCAATACGACGCGCTCAGCCCCGTGGTAAAGCTCATGGAGGGCATTTATAATTACAGCCAGACCGAAGGCATTACGCTGATCGACCTGGGCACATCGTCGCTCAACGGTAAACCCAATTTCACCCTGCTGGATTTCAAGCTGCACCTCGGTGCTACCCCTACGCAAAAGCTTACGTTTCAAAAAACATTTGCGCCATGAGTCAGCCGCTGGTGTCGGTGATCTGTTTGTGCTATAATCACGCCCGCTTTATAAACGAAGCAATTGCCTCCGTACTGGCCCAGACCTATCCCGCGATAGAGATCATAATCGTGGATGACGGCAGCGGGGACGATAGTGTGGCTGCTATTGAACGGATCGTGGCGAAGCACCCGCATATACAATTTCTGTCTCTCAAGGAAAACATCGGCAATTGCACGGCCTTTAACCACGGTCTGGCACTGGCCAGGGGTGAATATGTAGTAGACTTTGCGACGGACGATGTATTGCTGCCCCGGCGCATTGAAAAGCAGGTGGCGTTATTTGAAACGCTGGATGCTACGTATGGCGTGATATTTACCGATGCTGAATATATAGACGAGCAGAGCCGGCCTTTTCGTAAGCATTATGAATACCTCTTTGCCAAGGATCTATTGGGACATATACCTCAGGGCGATGTGTACACAGACGTGCTGCGACGGTACTTTATCTGCTCGCCGACCATGCTTGTACGGCGCAAGGTTATGGACGAGCTGAAGGGCTATGACGAGACGCTGGCCTACGAAGACTTCGACTTCTGGGTACGTTCTTCGCGGGAGTACAAGTATGCGTTTTTAGACGAGCCTCTTACCCAGGTGCGGCGTGGCCACAGATCGATGTCTACATTTTTATATGCCCGCGGCGATAAGCAGCTTGAATCTACATTCCGCATATGCAGGAAAGCGATGCAGCTGAACCGCACACAGGCCGACAAGGACGCGCTGGTATGGCGTGTGCGATACGAGTTTCGCCAGGCGGTGATGGCCGGTAGCCGGTACGAGGCGGGTCTCTTTTATGGTATGCTTCGTGAGTTACATACGCCTTACCTGGTGGACAGGGTGTTTCGATTGGTGAATGCTCTCCGTTTGCCGCTGCGTACGTTGCGCGGAATATATCATGCCATCCGTTTCAATTCCTGATTTATCGCTCTCGCGCTGTTTATTTGCGGTTATCCTGGTTCAGGAGCATGCTGAGGTAGCTGTCGTAACGAGAGAATGCTATGGTTCCCTGCTCCACAGCTTGTTTAACGGCGCAATGGGGTTCGTTCATGTGCCGACAGCGAGCCCCGAACTTACAGTCCAGGCGAAGGCCCAACATCTCCGGGAAATAATCCGAAAGCTCTTCGGCCGAGATATCAACCAGTCCAAGCTCTTTGACACCCGGAGTATCTATTACAAAGGTCTTCCCGCGTAGCTGGAACATTTCCGCAAAAGTAGTCGTGTGTGTACCTTTTGACGAAAAGTCCGAGACCACGCCTGTAGCCTGTCCGAGATCAGGCGATATCTTGTTCAGCAGTGTTGATTTGCCTACGCCCGAGTGCCCGGCTACGAGGGTGATCTTGTTTTCCAGGATAGTCTTTACATCCTCCAGGTCATCATTCGCTGCGGATACCGAGAAACATGTAACACCGATATTCCGGTATAAAGCCTGGAGGTCGTTAACCATCTGCACGCCTTCTTCGTTGAGCATATCGCGCTTGTTGAAAACAATAACCTGTGGGATACCGAACGACTCAGCGCTTACCAGGAAGCGGTCTATAAAACCCAATGATGTCCTCGGAAATGCAAGTGTAACCACCAACAACGCCTGGTCTATATTGGCTGCCAGAACATGCGAGTGTCCCGTCTTCTTTACGGACTGGCGCAGAATATGGTTCCGCCGCGGGAGAATGGCGGTGATCGATCCGATCTCGTTCTCTAAATCGAACTCCACATGGTCGCCTACGGCCACGGGGTTTGTTTCCTTAATGCCTTCCAGCCGTATCTTGCCGCGCACACGACAGTTATATAACGTGCCGTCGTCGGTAAGCACATTGTAGAACGAGCCTGTGGAGCGCATCACTAAACCTTTCATACAGACTGCTTATTGGGTTGAGTGGTTTGCAGCAGCGGGCGGCAGTATTTCATGATCCTCTCTGTAGCGCCCACGTTGTCCTCTACATATTGTCGTGTCACCTCGCAGGCCAGCAGGAAGTTTTCCGGAAGCGTAAGCATCTCGTACTTTGCTTTCAGGTCTGTATAGTCGGCCACTTCGAACGCGCCGCCAAGGTTGATGAGGTGTACGGCCTCCTGAAACTTCTCGTAGTTACGGTTACCGAACATTACCGGCACGCCGTAGCACGCAGCTTCAAGGATATTATGTAATCCTTTGCCGAAAGCGCCTCCCACATAGGCAAACTCGCCGTAGCGATACAGCCGTGACAGCATACCGATGTTATCTATGATCAGCACCTGGTATTCTTCCAGATCAGTCTCCTGCGCAGCCCGTGAATAACGTATCGAGGGCACTTGCAGCGACCGCTCCAGCGAGGTCAGCAGCGACTCGGAGATCTCGTGTGTGGCGATGATGAATTTCATCCGCTTCTCGTTAATAAGCGGCACCAGGATCTCCAGGTCTTCGGGCCAGCAGCTGCCTGCTACGAAAACCTTCTGGTCGGCTTTAAAAGCCCTGGCCAGCGGCACCTCTTCACCTGCTTTGGCGATCTGGTACACGCGGTCGAAACGTGTATCGCCCGAGCGTTTGCATTGTGTGATGCCGATGGAGGTGAGCAGTTTTACAGAGGCGTCGTTCTGAACGAAGAACTGGGAGAAGTTGCGCAGAATATTGCGGTAGAAGCCGCCATACGATTTAAAGTATACCTGGTCGTCGCGGAAAATTGACGAGACCGACAGCGTGGGAATGCCCTGAGCTTTCAGCTGATGTGTATAATGATGCCAGAATTCGTATTTCACAAATACCGCCAGCGATGGGCGCGTAATGGCTATAAAACGGCGTGCATTGCGGGCTGTATCCAGTGGCAGGTAATATATATAATCTGCGTGTGCATAGTTCTTACGTACTTCATAGCCCGAAGGGGAGAAGAATGTAAGCAAAATCTTTACCTGGGGCATCTCGCTTTTGAGCGCTTCGATAACGGGGCGGGCCTGCTCGAATTCACCCAGGGAGGCGCAATGAAACCAAGCGAGCGAGCCAGGATGTGTGCGGAAGGCGGCTTCCAGGGTTTTGAATATGCCGCGCCGTCCTTGTACAAAAGCCTTTGCTTTGGCGTTGAATAACGCTGCTGCCGAGGCCGCTATCCACAGAAGAAATAAGGCGAAGTTGTAAAGAATGATCATGCGGGTGCAAAAATAGCAAAGCCGGCTGCACTTCGTGGATTTTTATTTTTCCACACCGTTCTGAGAAACAGCGCAAATGCCGTATTTTGGTCTGTTAAAAATCAACCAATACTTATGCGTTTTTTTACCCCCTACGTCTGTAAGCTATCGTTGCTGGCGCTGTTGATGGTGTGCTATACTGCCGCGCAAAGCCAGAGCGAAAATGAAATTATACAGTTTATAAATTCCGGTCAGCAGGATGCTACCAAGCTTATGCAAGCCTACCTCGACCCGGTGGTGGAGGGCGCATCGTATGGTTTTACCGGTGGCTGGTTCAACACAGCCAAGACACACAAAACACTCGGTTTTGACCTTGGCGTATCGGCCAACGCCGTGTTTATACCCTCATCCAAAAATTATTTCGACCCCAGCACGCTCGGGTTGACCACCCTGGATAATTTTCAGAATACGACATCGCCAAACGGTCAGGCACCGACCATTGCCGGGCCCGACGATCGTACAGAGTATACGGTGTCCAATCCTCAGAATCCCAATGAGCGGTTAACATTCAATGGCCCCCGCGGCCTCGATTTCAAAAAGAATCTCAAGATCAGTGGAGTGGTTACCCCGATGATCCAGGCCGGAATCGGTATTTATAAGAATACAGATCTCAAGCTGCGTTTCGTTCCTGAAACCAGTGTGGGCGACTCTAAGATCAAGATGTTTGGTATCGGCGTTATGCACGACGTGAAGCAGCATATTCCCGGCATCCGTCTGCTGCCCTTCGACCTTTCAGTATTGGTTGGGTATACTAAAATTTCCGGAAGCACAGGTCTCTCAGATCCCGATATTAAGGGCTCAAACCAGGATATGAACATAAAGCTCAACTCCTGGCTGTTTCAGGCCCTTATATCGAAAAAGGTTGCGATTGTCACTTTCTACGGTGGTGTGGGATATGCTACAATCAAGACCCATACTGACGTAGTGGGATCATACCAGGTAACTTATGATAACGGTGCCGGCTCTACGGTAACGTATAACGACCCGGTTGCCCTGCAGTTCAAAAACAGCAGCCTCCGTCTTACCGGTGGCTTCCGCCTCAACCTCGGGCCTATCTACCTTAATACCGATTATACTGTACAACAGTACGGCACGCTGAGCGTAGGCGTTGGTGCTACCGTACGCTAAACAAGATTCAGGAATCCCATTAAATAGAAAAGCCCACCCGGTAAAGGGTGGGGCTTTTCAAACCAAAAGGCGGTGTGCTATGCGGTAGTTTATACCGGCAGGCCCCCTTTCGGTAACCGCCCGGCGCCGGGCATTGATCCTGAATTTCAGCCTATTAAAGCCCTGAAAACGGCTGTCTAACTGGAAAACTGATAAATGAGCAAAATAAACGTCCTGTTCGTGTGCCTCGGTAACATCTGCCGGTCACCTCTGGCCGAAGCGATCTTTAAAGCCAAAGTGAAAGAACGTGGGTTGGAAAACGATATTCATACGGACTCCTGCGGTACTTCTAATTACCACATTGGCGGCGCGCCCGACAGCCGCACCATAGCCAATGCTCTAACCAACGGTGTGACCATTGACCACGCTGGCCGTCAGCTCACCGTGGACGACCTCGATGACTTTGACTACATCCTGGCCATGGATGCCAGTAACCATACGAATATCTTCAAGTTACCCAATGCTGGTATTCACGGCCACAAAATCCACATGATGAGGTTTTTCGATACCGAAAATGGAGATGTTCCGGATCCCTATTATGGTACCGCTGCTGACTTTCAGCAAGTGTTCGATATTCTGAACCGGTCTACTGGCCGTTTTTTAGATCATCTGAAAAAGGAGCATAATCTTCGGGGCTGAGCTGCTGTCTACCTACATCCTCACCAGTACTTGCAGGGTCGACCGCGACGACTGCTCTAGCAAAACCCCCGGTTTCTTTCTGTATTCGTCAAACGTTGCGGCATTATAATTCTTTACGGTAATCAGCGTCAGTCCTGTATTATAATATACCTCAAAATGCTGCTGCAGCTTGTGTATCAGCGGCAGGGCTTTATTCTCGCGGAAGTCGATACATATTGAAAACGATATTGCCGAGTTCTGCATCAGGTTGATCCGTATATCCAGATCAGATAGTGCATTGAAAATAGCCCCTAACTGCTGCTCATTCACAAACGAGTAATCGGTAACCTTACAGGAGATGAGGCACTGATTGTCCTTGAATACAATAAGCGGCGGCAGGTCATCAACCTTGCATTCATGTATCCGTGTGCCGGGCAGCGAGGGATTATCAAAGTTCTTAACCAGGAGGGGAATGCCTTTATTGGCAAGTGGTTTAATAGTCTTCGGGTGGATCACGGATGCACCATAGTAAGTCATCTCCGCGGCTTCCTTAAACGGCAGCTCCTCGAATACAATGGCCGCGGGGAGGCGTTTAGGGTCAGCGTTCATTACACCCGGTACGTCTTTCCATATCGTGACAGACTCAGCATCCAGTGACGAAGCAAAGATCGCTGCCGAGAAGTCCGAACCTTCACGCCCGAGCGTAGTGGTCAACCCGGTGTCTGTACGGCCGATAAAGCCTTGTGTGATGATAACATGATTTGCCAGGATCGGCCTGAGCTTATGGATCGACACGGTGGTCTGGGGCCAGTTCACCTTGCCTTCGCGAAACGAGCTGTCTGTAGCAATACATGTCCGCGCGTCCAGCCAGTGTGAAGCGATGCCGGTTTCCAGTAAATAATTATGGACCAGGATGGAGGACAGGATCTCACCCATTGAAACCACCTGATCGTATACCTGGTCGAAAGGAGCCTTTGTAATCGCTTCCTGCTCGATCGTGAAGAAAGCCTTTTCGATTTCATCAAACACAGGATGCTGTGCGGGGAACAGCTCGCGCAGTATTTCATAATGATAATCCTTCAGCGTGGAGAAAGGAGCGGAGAAATCTTTGCCCGCGGCACCGAGGGCATGAATTTTTTCAAGAGCATCTGTAGTCTTACCGATGGCGGAAACAACCACGAGCAGATTGGCAGGAGCAGCCTGGCGGATGATAGAAGCCACGTTGCGGATGCCCGCAGCTGTTTTCAGGGATGCACCCCCAAATTTAAAAACCTTCATTTCTGTTGAACTAAATCGTTTGCAAATTAACTTTATGTCAGAATTCCCAAGCATGCAAAGATCAATCAATATTACCAGCGCGCCAAGCATTGAATCATCAAGAATTGCGCAACCCATCGGCACCACGCTGGACCGGTTCATTAAAAACAACCAGGATCAGTTCGCCTACGCCAGTGGCGAGCTCTCTCAGCTTCTTCGTGACATTGCCCTGGCTTCCAAAGTTGTGAACCGCGAAGTGAACAAGGCCGGCCTTATCGATATTATGGGAGCCGTGGGATCTCAAAATATGGCCGGCGATGATCAGCAGAAGCTTGACGTGCTC
>Ga0247762_1000226_pt1 | contig 21231 bp, 9 predicted proteins | sample UWRJL081202R4_FD_181016 | JGI IMG/M metagenome (GOLD analysis project Ga0247762, IMG submission 181016) | Plant litter microbial communities from Arlington Agricultural Research Station in Wisconsin, United States - UWRJ-L081-202R-4 | ecosystem: Environmental > Terrestrial > Plant litter >...
GTCACCATCTCGTCATAGAGATACCAGGTACCTAACGAGCCCAGGTATAAGAACACGAAATCATCCTGACCGATACCAAGATCAGTACGAACCTCCTGGCGATCAGCCTGCGTAAACTTGTCTTTATGGAATAGATCGAGGTCTACACAGCACGGAATCACGGTAATGCGATCATTAAGATTCCACCCGGCAACCTCCGCGCGTGCCGCCTCTGTTAAAACTACCACAGCATCCGCTGCGCTGATAAAAGCACGCTCCCGTCCTTTGAAGAAATTATAAATACGGCGGAAGAGCGGATTGTTCAAATTCCACAAACCACCCTCTACACGCTCATCTGCCCAGAAGCCACGCATATCGAAGATAAACTTTACACCATGCCGCTGCTTCAGCCATAATCCCGTAAGCGCCGTAATATAGCTACGGCAGTGAACGATAGAGAAAGCATACTGACGATGCAACTTCTTTACCACACGCCGCAACACAAACAGATCATACAATGTAGAAAATACAGGCGGCCGCCGATGATACAGCAACGGCACCCAACGCAGGCCATTATCCTTACACAAGGTTTCTATCTCCTGTTTACCCGCAGCAAAGCGCTCCGGCTTTTCGAAGCTTATGATAGTAATCGAAAACCCGCGGGCCGACAGGCCACACAAATAAGGAAGTATCTGAGATTGTCCCAGCGGGTCCGTAAGACCATCGTACGACAGGTATAACGTTTCTGTAGTTCGCTTAGTCATCAACTGTTCTCCTTCCACCATTTATGCAACACGATCATTACCCACAACCGGTTATACAGGTAGTCTTTACCAGCAAAAAAATCCTTACGAAGCGAGCTGACATAATCTACCTTAAACAGCCCGGCCTCCGCAATCAAATCGTCACTGAGGTACGTGTCAACCAGGTACTTCAGATCACCACGCAGCCAGCTTGCCAGCGGTACGCTAAAGCCCCACTTCGGCCGATCTATCAACGAATCCGGCAGATAGCGGCGCAGCACCTGCTTGAGGATCCATTTCGATTGCCCGTTGCGTATCTTCAATGAATGATCAAGCGAAAAAGCATACTCAACAACACGATAATCCAGTAATGGGCTTCGGCATTCCAATGCGCAATGCATCGACGCACGGTCTACTTTAACCAGTAGGTCGTCTTTCAGGTAATACTGAAAATCAAACAATGCCTGCTTCTCCCCTGCCGTGAGGTCTATCGCTTCCTGAGGATCAGTATATTCAAAAGCAGTAAAATCCTTAGGATTGCGAAGTAGCCGGTCACGGATCTCACCCTGCGTAAAGAAATACTGCTCTTGTGAGAATATATGACTGCGTAAATCTCCGGCTATAACCGGCTCCAGTAACCTGGCGACTCGCTCCAGTCTACTCTTACCTGATAACCCGAGGGCCATGCGCAATGGCGCGCGAAACGTCTTCCACGGACCACCAGCCAGGCGATTCGCCCAGGTATAAGATCCGTAACCCTGAAACAATTCATCGCCGCCATCGCCCGTAAGGGCAACAGTAACATCACGCCGGGCAAGCTGCGATACCAGCATCGTCGGTATAGCGGATGTATCGGCAAAAGGCTCGTCGAAATGCTTCAGGTATACCTCCAGCAGATCCACCGCTTCCCGCTCCGAAAGTACATAGGCAGTATGATCTGTCCCCAGATGTTGAGCAACATCACGCGCATACTTACTTTCATCAAACTTACTTTCCGAAAAACCAATGCTGAACGTACGCAACGGCGTCGACACATGTCGCGAAGCCAATGCCGTGATCAACGACGAATCTGTACCGCCACTCAGAAATGCACCCACCGGCACATCACTGATAAGCCGCTTTTGCACCGCGTCATCCAGCAACTGATCCAGACTTCTGATAGCCTGATTGTCGTCGATAGGAGCTACAGATTTCAAATGGTCGGTTATGCGCCAATATGCCTCCGTTCGCAGCGACATGCCTGCACCAACAACACCCCAGCTACCGGCCGGAAACTTAAATAGATTCTTATAAATAGTATACGGCTCCGGAATATAGCCGAGGTGTAGAAACGAAGTAATAACCCCGTGATTTATGTGCTTATTCTGTTGAACCTCCGGGTGTCGTAATAATGCCTTGATCTCCGAAGCGAAAGCAAACAAGTTATCCGATTGATAATAATACAATGGCTTCTTACCAGCCCGATCGCGGAAAAGGAACAGCTTCCGTTCCTGCTGATCTACGATACCTATGGCAAACATGCCCTCCAGGCGTTCGACCATCTTTACACCCCAATATATAAAAGCCTCCAGTACAACTTCCGTATCCGAATGTGTCCGGAAAGCGATCTCACGTTCTGCCAGCAAGGCATCGCGCACCTGCTGAAAGTTGTAGATCTCACCATTGAAGACCATAACGTACCGGCCATCGGCTGAATGAAAGGGCTGGTTTGCCCCCGTGCTCAGATCGATAATACTTAGGCGCGTATGCCCCACGCCAAAAGATCCGCTAACGTATACGCCATGTGCATCCGGTCCGCGGTGCGCCACAGCAGCCGTCATCGCCGCTACAGCATCCCTGTCAACACCTTCGTTACGATATACACCGGCTATACCACACATACTATCTGTTAGTTAAATTGTTTTACTGTTATTCTTTCACACCAGGATATTCTTCAACGCCGCCAAAAAACGGTACGAAAAAATAACCTGAGGGCGATGCCTGAACGAACTCCATAGATATGCCAGGCACTCTCCCTTGGGAAACTTTGCCATACCCAGGTGCAGGGCCATATAAATATCCTGGTATGCCCGGAAAGTATTCCATTCCTTTCCGAATCGCTTTTGAAAGATCGGGTCACTCAGCAAATCAGCCCGTAACGCTTCCATCCGCGCCAGGAACGTATCACGTTTTATATTGACCACGCTGCGATCATCATGATTGACAAGGGTAGACGTAACGACGCTTACGCCGCGAAACTCATACCTCGACGCCATGCGTAACCAAAGCGAGTAATCTTCCGATCCTGATAATGCCCGGTTCTCACTAAACGGCAATTCCAAAAACACATCTTTGCGTACAAATACACAGTTACAACTTAAGTGATTGCCATCGATAAGTCTGTCGTTTACTGGCGATGGAAGGGCGTCAATAGCCCATTGAATCCGACCATCGGCGTCGCGAACATCATAGCCAAGGTAAAATATCTCTGGTTGCCGAAATTTCTCAATAGCGCGAGCTGCTTCTTGTATGTGATTGTTATGCGCAAGATCATCAGAATCAAAGAAGGTCACATAACGCCCCTTGGCCATACGTGCACCATAATTGCGGGCTGCACCACGCTCTGCATTATCCTTCTTGTGATAACGTATCCTATCGTCTTTAATGCCCGCCACAACCTCTTCTGTATTGTCAGTGCTCCCATCATCAACGACTATGATCTCATAGGCATCATAATCCTGAGTCAGCAATGAAGCGAGGGTCCTGGCAATATAGCCGGCCCGGTTGTACGTCGGAACAACTACGGAAATAAAAGGATCAGGCATATAATGCATCCAATTTATTGAGCATATTCTTTAATTCAAACTGCTTAACCGAGGATCGGCCACCAGCAACCAGCTTATCGCGCAGATCCTTGTTTTCCAAAAGCTCAACAATCGCTCTACGAGTATCTTCTGCGTCACAGTACTTAACCACCAGCGCATTCTGCCCATCTTCAATAAACTCGCATGCCACGCCGGAGCGCGTAAATACAGACGGAACACCGGCTGCCAGCGCCTCAACGTAGGTCTGGCCAAAAGCCTCGGCGTATGGGTCAGTCGGTACATGGACAAAAACATCGAACAGCCGGTACAGCGAACTAAGGTCTTCCTCGAATGCAATCTCCACATAACGCTCTTCGGGCAAAGCGTTCAGCAATGTCCGAAGGGTTACGGCATAATCACCATGTGCGTTGGCCAAAACAAGGGTGGCTGTCGGATACTGCTTTAGCACCTGTTCAAAAGCCTGTATCGTAAATTGTATACCCTTCCATTCTGTATAGCGTGCAATAACCCCGACAACAGGGCCACTCACATTATCAAGCCCGATCTTATGCCGCAGGTGTGAAACACGATTGCTGTCGGTGTTATAAAAATATTGCAGATCAAAGCCGTGATGAACCAGGTGAACCTTCCTGGCAGGAACACCCTCTTGTTCAATCAGCAGTTGACGAATATTAGCCGAGATCGCAATAATATCAGTAGCCAGGGAATTACAAAGCTTATCCCATTTCAACCCCGACGGATGCTCACGGTGATGAAGCGTAGCATGATGCCGCGTAAAGATCCGCCTTGGAACCCGCAGCAACCATGCCGCAGGCAATCCCAAAAGCATAGCCCGCCAAAGATGAATATGAACGATAGCAGGTTTCTCCCGTCGCAGCACCCCAAAAATCAAGAACCATTGTTTTATCCTGGACGGATAATCAGCATCGGCAATAACCCCATACCGGATAGACGACGCGTCGAGAAAATGTGTCAGGGGAGTTTCTTTTTTACCGAGAAGCAAAAAAAAGAGGTCGAAGCGGCTTCTCAGGTGTTCAGCTGTCCACTCAAAAGCCAAAGACTTCTCAACATCCGAAACGATATATACCAGTTTTTTCTTGGCCATAACTTAAGATACAGCGGATAGCTTTCTGGCATTGGCCGTTAATAGAAAATCGTAAAGCCGGTAGCGTAACGCCAGGGGTACCAGACGAAATAGTCCCATATCTATCATCTTTAGCCAAAAGGATGAAGCAAAGAGATCATACAAAAATGACTTAGCTCCACGGCTTTTCATAACGCTGATATACTTTCCGGCAGATGCATTCATAGTCAGCAGCGCTCGCCTGGCCTTATCATACTCCGCCAGTCGCTTCCCATAATCCAGAAAGCTGGTTTTCAAATGATGGCCAACAATAATATCAGGTTCAAAATATATGGCAATATTCTTTTCAAAAGCCCTTATCGCAAAATCAAGATCCTCTGCATCCCGCAGACGCTCATCGAACATACCAAGATCCACAAAAACAGAACGCTTCACCATCGAATTTGCCGCAATAAGAAACGGAGTTTTCATCGGACCACGTTCCAATACACCCTTACTCCACTTTTTATCCAGGTAGCGCGAGTAAGTCAAAAACTCGGCATGTTCAGCCGACTCAACGGGGTAAACAGTTCCCCCTACAATAGCATGCCCTGCATCGGCTAAGGCACTGAAACGGCCAAGTTGTTTATCGTCAAAAAGAACATCGTCATCCAGAAACACCACCATTGGCGACCGGGCAGCCAACGCCCCTGAATTTCGGGCACCTGCCCGGCCTTTATTCACTTGATTGATGATGTTCATCGGAAACGACCATGACATGCCGCTAAGCAGTTCATAAGTCCCATCAGTACTGCCGTCCACAACCACAACAGCTTCAAAGTCTCTAAAAACCTGAGCCGAAAGGCACTCCAGCACACTTCCAACGCGCTTTACCCCCTGATAGGTAGGAATTACAACCGATAATTTAGGAACCTCCATCTGATTCGTCTTTATACTGTCACAGCATTGAAGTAACCAGTAGCCACATCACTGGTAACAAACCCGAAAGTAAGAAAAACGTGTCATGAAGCTAAACCTTAGCAATCAATAAATCTCCAGTAACAGCTGCTATTTCGATTTTTTCCGCAACGGAAACTCAAACCCAAACCGCACGTTGATCCGGTTTGCATAGGCCATCCGGTCGCCCGGATCGTAGAGGTTATACATAAACTGAACATTGCCCACAACCTTCGGTAAGAAGGTAAATTCCTTTTTTACACCCGCCATATAATTCCACACCCACTGACGCGATCCCATATCCTGGTTCAGCGTAGCCGGTAAAACAAAAGTGCTCATCCGTTCCGCATCAAGTCGCACAGCCCAGCCTTTAAACACAACGACCTCGCTAAAGCCACGCACGCCATACATGCGCGCCTGATCCCGCTGATCGTACTTACCGAATATAAAACGCTCATTCCAACCCACTCCCGCCGACCAGTAGCTCGTCATCCGGTAGCGAAGGGATGGATTAAAATCTACCAGCCAGGCGCCCGGCTTCTGAATTTGTAACGTTATCCCCGGAACAAAACGCTCATAAGTTTTCAACTTCTTCAGCGGATCTCTACGCTTTGGCATATCGCTGGTCTTAGCCAGCAACGTACCTGTCTTCTTCTGATACGACGACGCTTTGTTCACCATCTTCTGAACAGCCTCCTGATGCGCCGCGAGTTGCTTGGTTGCCATCTGCTTCGCGCGAACCAGAGTTTGCTTTTTGTACTCTTCAGGATTTTTCATCGACTCCATCATAGCCTTCTGGTCGGCAATTACTTTATCACCGTCTTTCAGCACCTTCACTTCGTCGCTGGCAGCTTTAGCGGCAGCATCCTGGCTAATATCGTCTACCTTGCTCAGGTCGCCTTCCTTCACTTGTTGAATGTCTTTGGTATAGGTCGTAGCCTTATCCGTGATGTTGCCAACATCGGGAACGTTGGGCTTAGGAACATCCAGCTTAGGTATATCTGCCTTTGGTACATTGACGTTGGGCGTTTTCCCAAGGTCGACTGTTTCACCAACATTGTCTGGTAATTTTATTTCAGAACCAGATGGCAGATCGGTATTCAAGTTTTTGCCGGAGGGCAATGATAGATCCGGATTGTCAACTTTGGGGAGATCGGGAAGGGCTTTGTCAAGACCAGTATCAATATTAGGAATATTAGCGCCCGGAGGAAGGTTCCCCTTTCCGCCGGACTCTTTGGAGAGAACGGCGAATTTGTTGTTTACACCGGTCTGGGTAGACGTTTTAAGACTTTTTAGTTTGTCCTGCGGTTTGTTAGCCAAAGCATTTTGCTTTTTTTGCCAGGAATCGAAGGAATTAAGAGAGTTTAAGCTATCGAGTTTTTTAGAATAAGTATCGTGTGGTAAGTTTTTTGATTTTAAGCTGTCAATTTTGGATTTATATTGATCAGTAGCTTTGGTTATCTCTGAAGAATAGTGTTTATATTCAGCATTGACACTGTCACACACAGAATCCGCAGCGTCGCGATTTTTGATTTGGTTTTTGACAGAATCGGAAACAATTGAGTTTCTAATATTCGATTTCGTCGCTTTGTTTATCAAAAGACTATCATTGCTTGTCTGAGCCACTACTGTAACCGACAAGCAAAATAGAAAGGCGCAAAACAAAACTAGTTTAATCACAAATTTGCGCGATGCGTTAAAACATTAATAAATTGTACCGTTATTCCAAGTCCTTTCGGGATCGTCTCGTCTATACTTCACTCATTCTTGACTATATAGTGGAATTAGACAATTTAAGCTATTTGAGCTTTCGATGAGATAAAAGAGAATCATATTGATAAATTGATACGGACAGAGTGTCCGCAGTTTCACTTAATTCAACCCACTGACCATTCTTTTTACCTTCATTTGTATAAATCTTAATATTCGAAACGCCCCCATTGCGAAAATACTCTGTCCAGCGACCTATTCTCTTTCCATTTATATAAGATCCCGATTGGCTAAGTGTTCCATCTTCGTACCAGACATTCATTTCACCATTACTTTTACCGCCTTTACCAAAGATACGCTCTGCATTCTTTTGGCCATTAGAGTAGTACATCTCATATTTTCCTAAAAGTGAATCATTTTGGTAATAGCATTTTATATATTCTCTTCCATTTTGATGGTAGCTGACTGATAGCCCATTTCGCTCACCGTTTTTATAGGTAATTAGTGATAGAAGCTTTCCCTTCTTGTCCCAAACTTTCCATATGCCTTCTCTTCTTCCATTAGTTGACACACCGTCCTCTATTATTTCTTCAATGTCCCGATCAAGACTATCGGGGTTAGGTCGCTTGCAAGAGACCAATAGACAAAGCATAGTTAAAAAAAGTGCAAATATTTTATCTCGCTCCATAATGATTTATACTATAAACACCGCTGTGAAATTTATAAACCGTATCATTCCATTTCGTCTGAAGTGAAGAGCTTGTGTCTTTGGCAAAATTCCAAATGCTTTGCTTAATATTTATGCTTTTGTCCGTAAAGAAATGATAACCGGCCTCTATTTCCCCAATCCATCCGTTAATTCCATACACATCAGGTTCCTGATAGTTCAATTTTTTTTCATAATATTTACCCTTTACCTTATCGATAACGTACCCAGTTATTTCAGAAGCCTTAGTAGTGCCATAAGAATCTCTCAATTTAAACAGAGCATCAACATCTCCATTCTTCTCCATCAATCGAAGAACCATCCCTTCATATAGTCCAGCATTCTTATACCTCTGTAACGCTGCCTGGACTTGTTTCATCTGGTCATTTAATTCAAGTATATCTTTTGCCGATTTCGAATAAACTCCCCTTCTTCCGTTTTCATAAACACTGGTGGTAAATAAGAGATTATCATTTTCATCATAAAAAGCATGAAAGGCGTCATCTGTTTCCCTTATTAAGACAAGTGATCCGTCTGAATTAAGCCTGTAATCGTCAAAAGTACTCCCCCCACTAGGATCAACTAGTCTAATTGGATTATTGCCCATTGAATTGTAGGGTGTCCAATATTGCCTTCTAGGATCAACAATCGTCCACCTCCCAATCACCGGATCATACTCCCTCAACTCAAAATGATTCCATCCCGTCTCCTCATCCTTCTCCGCATTCTGCCCTTGATATCCATATCTGTAAAACTCCCGCTCAATCTGTCTGTCTTTAATCGTCAATCCAAATGGATAATAATCACCACCCGCAACGATGTCCGAATAAGTATGCGTAACCTTCAAGTCATCAAAATAAACATCCATATTCTGATCACTCAAATTCGAAACATACACATAAATAAATCCTTCCTTCTGAATCGTCACGTCCAGCGAAAGCCGTTCATGTGGCTTCTGGGCCGACCCAACAATCTTGGCATAGTCGGAAACTTGTGCAAAATCAAATCCGTCCTTCTGCAATTTAAAGTTGTTATCGAATAATAAATACGTGAGGAACGCCTGCGGCTGCTCGTCGTCCAGTTTCGCCCACGCAGATTGCAACGCAAATTCAGAATTATCCACCACACTAAAAATACCCGGTATATCAACGCCTTTCGGGGCCACACCAAATGCGCTCGACAGGAAGGTACTCAATCCGGCAACAACATTGTTATTCTTATCGTCAAAATTGGCGTACTTCGCATAGACCTCCGCTTTGATAACATCTCCGGGATGAACCCAGATCATCGTACCGACCCCGATAGGGTCAGGCGTATGAACACCCATCGGCCAGTTGTTCAAACGGTTCACCTCGTTCGGATCATCAATCGTCTCCGCCTTCCCATTCACTACTACCTGGTTCGGCGTATGATTGATATAACTGGCCGTAGGCGCGGACTTCACATTTTCAAAGTCACCACCACCTGCCTGCAATTCCTTCGCTGCTCGCTCGCTTTCCATGGTTGCCAGGTATTCAACCTCCAGCTTATCGCCGATCACTGCGCGCACGTTACCCAGATGATCGTTTATCTCATATAAAGTCAAGCCATAATCTGGTTTATAGAGACCAATGCGTCCGCTGGCATAAACCGGAACTTCGGAAAGCTTCGGTTCTGTAGCTTTTTCAATATCCTCCTCGTAGGTACCGGCCACGTTGCCCGACGCATCGCGCACATACCACGTACGGTGCACGGCGTTTCCATCATCATTATGACTGGTCTTGTTTAATCGGAACCCACGGTCATCGTACGCGAAACTAACCATCGGCTTCTGTCCGGCCGGATCACTATACACCGTTGTTACTTTACCTGTTACATCGTAGTCAACGTATTTCTCTGCCTCCCCTTTTTCGCCGACCATCTGCCCGATCTGATCATACTCATAGCTTCTCACAACATTGTCGCCCTGAGTAATCTGCGCAAGTTGGTTCGAATTTTCATGATAATGATATTTGAAATCAGCGGTATTAACGCCCAGGTTATCCTTGCGGTTCAAAGCATCGATATTACCGTTCCCGTCGTACCGCGATACACCCTCATGATAAGAACTGAGAGCATTAATGGTGAATAGATCGCCGGCAACACCCGCCCAGTCCGCAGCTAAAAGTTGATTACGTTCGTCGTACTTAAAAGCATAGCCGTGCTGCTCATTTGGCTCTACAGGGCTATGCCACCGCAATGCTCGAATATTGCCGGAAAATTGTTGGTCGTATTCCGAAGAGATCGTGGCATTACCGGCGTTATATGCCGCCCCGGCATAGTCATTATTATAATAATCAATCGTCATACCGAACACATCCGGCCTGAACACACTGTTTTTTGTATTCTGCGTCCCATCTTGCCCGGGATCGCGCGCCGGATCTGCATGGTTTATCGACTTCAGCGAACCATCGGCCGTATACACATAATCAATCCCCTGAAGATCACCGGCAAGTTCCACTCGTTTTAGCGGCCCATGCAGATAATAATAATACGTAGCCTGCAACATGAGCGCCTCCGGATTAGTAATCTCACCACTCACATTATATTCAAGTGCCTTTATCGAAGTGTACGCATTTAACATACGGCCATCCTTATCGTATGTATAGTAGTGGCTGAACTGATCGTCTTTTCCTCTTTGATAAATAACCTCCTGTACCGCTCCGGTCGGTCCATACCGGTAATCTATTGTCTTTACGCCAAGAGCTTTTATATTCTGAACCATCCATTCCAGCCTGCCTCGCTCGTCGTAGCTATACCAGCTTGTGATCTGATCATCACGTTTTGTTTTTGAAACCGTACCCTGAACAAATCGCTGAGTCCGGTCGGCTGGTAGGTTGCTGTTTACGTCCGAATTATGGTTCTCGTCTGGAACATCATAAACGGTTTGAGTACGATACCTTTTCGCTCCATGAGCGTCGGATAAACCACCATCCAATGACGTATCCTCCAGAATATCTGACATAGCCGCTGAACCGAATGCTATTCCACCGTTTCCGGAAACATATTCACCCGATTCTATAGGACGTCCTGATCGATCATACTGTGTATAGGAATACGTAGACGAGGGTTCCTTGAACTGTTTCGCATTTTGTGAAAAACGTATTTTGCCGTCCCGTCGGTAGATATACTTTGTCGTTCCTGCATCGGCTTCTGTCATCTCGACCAGTAGCCCCTTTGCATTATAAGAGTAACTCGATTTGTCTATGGCTGCAAAATTGCTTGTGCTGCCTGTCACCCGATACGCTGCTAATCCGTTCGGCGAGATGCTGGTTATAAGGCGGCCTGCATAGTCATAAAACTGATAACTCTTCGTAATGGGTGAAGTCTGCTTACCAAAGTAAAGTGCAATGATAGATTTACCTGATTTTTCTGAATAGACTACAGCCCTGTTGCCGTCCTCGTCAAGTGTAGTAGTTTTAAAAAACTCACCATGTACAGAGGCTGCGTTAAACGTGAGTTTCAAATCACGTTGGCGCATACCAAAGTAATCAGCAAGGTAAGGATCGTCGGCTCCTACATCTTCCTTCTTTGTGGTCGGCTGCAGACCGGTCCCTGCGTGAAACACATCGCCAGGACGAGTAACAGCCTTCACGTCACCGGTACCATCACGATAAAAGAGCGTGCGACTATACGGATATCCCGTTGTTGCTACCAGCGGCTCATTCATCTTTTCGTTAGTGCTTTTACCGTTATTTGTGCTATAATACCAGCCCAATGTGCCTTCAACTGATGCATTAACAGGATCTGGGGCATTCTCTTTGTTTCCACTATTGTCTTCTGGAGATCCATCAAAATTCGCATACGTATACGGTGCACCATTTGGTCCCGTCACGAAATCAGCCTTATAGGTAAAGGCGGCTGCAGCACCTGCTTCATGGTCAGGTTCTTCGCCGCATTCATCTGGTTCCATGTGCGCAGTGCCTGCCTGAACCGGCGCCGACAGCGTGGTTATTACTGGGCGGCCGTAGGCATCATACAATGTCGCATTGGCAAGAACAATATCCGTCTCCAGATCTTTATACTGCGTCTGCAACGCTTTCCCCCTTGCGTCAAAATAACTGCGAGTTGAGGATGCTACACGCCCATATTCATCGTAACCCGTAGCCTCTATATAATTTAGTGTCTTATCAGGATCGTTCGGGTCGGCAACCGGATCGGGAACTTCTATTGTTAATTCCGCTCCAAGTCCTAATGTAACGCCTGGTTCCACAATAACGAACCTTTTAGTAATAACGTGAGCAGCAAAATGTGATAAGAACACATCAGTTGTTTCATAGGGATATCCCATTCCCGCAAGGTCATCTGGCAATGTAACCGAACAAGGTTGTTGTATCGCAGTATCTCTTCCACCTACAAAAACCAAGACTGGTTTAATAACAGGACAATCTTCACGGCCAGACTTCGGAACAGCCTCTATCCGGTAGCTGCCGAACGCCTTTGAAATAGAAAAATTCGTGCCTGAAAAAGATATATCCTGACCACCGTCTTTAGCATTCCAGTAATAATGATTTGCGAAATCAGTTACTCCACTGACGTCTACACTGTATACGTTGCCCTTAGTAACCTCATATCCGTCGACGTCTGGATAATATGTTGAACCCAATCCGGAAACACTCCTCGTAACTTGGTCCTGAGCGTCGAATTTGCAGCTGGGTACAACGGTAAGCGTGGTAGAAGGTCCTGGATACCATGTTCCACATCCATCCTCAACCTCAGTTTGAACGTTAAACGTACCAAAACCTTGCGCTCGATACGTAATAAGCGTGATCGGGTAAGACGCTTCTCCATTGAGTATCGGAATCGTATCAGTCTCCTCTCCATTCCAATATCGTATCGCCTGTGCATGCAAAGACACGGGATAATCGTCCGAGGGCTTGTAAAACAATGTGAATAACGTTGACTCCGTAGACCCTGTACTTTTTATCGTCGTCAGACCATCCAATGTGCCACCTGGGCTGTACGATTCGCGGTGAATAAGATACGTGTACATATACGTTTTATTCTTCCAGCGACAGGTAGGAAACTTGTATTTGTTCTGCTCATAATAAACATCGATGGACACCGTACCCGTAGCATTGGCAGCCCAGTCGATCAACACGGTCACGGAGTGAGGCCCATCAGGCGTCTTACTGAATGAGTAAGACGATATAATATCCGTATCACCCGACAGGACGCCTGATATTCTTGTGCCGCTGCCGCAAATTGTATTGGATCCGGCCGCTCGGATGGTCGTGTTTGTATACGATGAATGAGTATCGGTCGTACAAACATTTTCCTCAAATATGGTAATCGGCTGAGCGTACAAAGAATAGCCGCTAACCAGAACCAGGACGAGCAACGCCCTGCGTAAAATATTCATCGTAAACATTTGCATGCTACTTTTTAACGTTTCCGTAATTATATTTTATCTCTTTAAGAATGGCATCAGCCCTATAGCTCTCCTTGCCATCGCCGTAGTCAAAATTCAAAAGCTCCCGGCTTGATCGCACCAGGCGCCCCATGGCATCGTATTCGAATTTTGTATAAAAATTATTGGCATCAAGCATGAATGCCAGTTCTCCGGTAAATGGATCATATACGTAGGAATTCATTGACGCGTCCATCGGGTAAACCCTGAAATCATCAAAATAAACGCCACGGGAGGTATTATTTCTCACGCCTACGTATACGCTGCTTGCCGAAGGGTTAGCATCAATATCAAGATTCAGAAGATACCAACTTTTTGATTTTGATTTTTGAAGTACCGGGTGAACAATCCTGATGTCGTGGCCGTTAACCGTATAGTAAAGATCGATCTTGTTTAGTTCCGGCTGCGTTTCCGATTCTCCCGGTGCATAAACCCATACGGAGGCCTTATACTTTTTCGACACATCGGCAATTCCTGCATTCAAAGTATAATTGAATCCCGTGTTACCATAAGCAACCAGTAACGCATAACTACCTGTATGAACATGTGCCGTAGAAACCGTTCCCGCTCCGCGATCAACACCTCCCTCGGTCAATGTATTCCCTGAAGAATACTCTGCTCCAGAATAACCCATTTCAGCATAATTTGCATTTGACACGGAGGCCAGAACATAACGTTGATCAGGGCTCGTACGTGTTGATGCAAAGTTCCCATTGATATCTTTTGCTTCCAGGCTATGCGTGTAAATATCGTACAATGTCATTTCACCGGTCTTTAGCCAGCTGTCATTGCTATCAGGAGATGACCAATTAAACTGGTGTCGTGAATCTACATAGTCAGCATACGGATATGTACCATCCGGGTTTAAGGCCGATTTTCCGTCCCACACATAAGCAGATTGCTTCCTCCATACACTATCAGAACCATCAGAAACGCCCACCACCGGAAGGCTATTACTCCAGGTTTGTACTGAAGCTGACAATAACGCAGACCTATTCCCGTTGTTCAGCAAATACACCTGTTGAGCCGCAACCTGTGTAAGCATGTGTTTGTAAGATGGACCATTGATCCGTAATCCCATGGTCTCGTAGTGCCTATAGGCCGGCTCCGAAACGCTCAAGTAAGAATTACCGTAACTATCGGTACTTGCAAGTTGCGTCACATCCCCGGAATAGAAGTCAAACGTCAGATTTTCGGTATGGTTTGTAACACCTGTTTTTGCATCCGTTGACGTCTGGCCTATCTGAATGGAAGGGAAAGTCTCGCGTTTAGCAACTACACCAAGTAGATAACGTTCTTCATTCGAGAAATTCTGGGCAGACGACGCATAGGGAACAGGCGATCCTTTATCATATAGAGCCGCATGAGAACGTACAAACGACTGCTCAACAACACCCTGACTTTTAAATTTATCCGACAACTGCTGTTCATAATTATTCACGTTGTCGTCAAAAGATTCACCGATACCATCATGCAAATACTTATTTTCAATCTTCGACATCAGCGTACCGTCTGCATGATAGGTATAGATCGCTTTAAGATTTCCAATACGGGCAGTGTAGTCTTTTAATACAACCGTCTTGGTTTTGATCTTTGTAAAGGAAACATCACTAAATGTTCCATTAACATCCCTCGAGGAAACATCGGAGTTCTTGTAACCGATCATCCAATCCTTAAACACTTCAAAATTATAAGTTGCATAACTTGGCAATATGTGAAGTATACCATCGGATGTTTTGTGATCCTCCCTCAACGTTATTTGGTCGTACATTACCCCAGGGCCAGGCATCTGTCTGGCGGTTGCCAGTAGGTTAGAAAATGCCTTGTACAATGTCTTATTATATTGATCCCTTGCGGCCTTTATACGTTCACGCTCCGGAGACCATGTGGACGCCGGCCAATTTTCAAAATTCAGATCTATCCTTCCAAAATTTACGGGCTCATAGGTCGTAGTTCCCACCTCATAGCTATACCTCGTTGTAAACTCCTCTCCACCGCTAGCCAGTGTTATCCCCTTAACGCGAATACCTCCGCCATAAGATGTGGTGTTTTCCCTCACAATAATATTACCGCTAACCAACACTGCCGGCTCGATTTGTATAGCTGGTGTAATGGTTTTACCAGAAACATCCACGCAACCTGACTCCGTATAGTTACTGTTGCTGGATTTTGCTGTGATCAAATTATATAGGCCATCGTCTTTGATCTCGATCTCGTTTGCTGATACACTTAAAATATTACCGTCCGCCAGTGTTAATGCACTTTGGGAATAATAATTCCCCATTGCGCTACCCGACAGTGACGTGTAGCCGCCACAAACACAAAGCTGCTTAGCTAAAAAAACTTTACGAAATAAAAGCTGCAACTCCGAGTTTTTTATCAGCGTGCCCAATGTACTGACATCGATCGGCCCTGAATTAATTTTCAAAAGGACCGAACGATTCGGTTCATTAGCTTCCACACTACTGATCGATAGAATATTGTTTCTATACAAGGCCGGCGTGGCATAAACGTCGCTCTCATACGAAATTTTGGTTTCAGCTCCCAGACTGGATACCACTGAAGTCAATGACCATGCATCCACATCAACAGAAGACGCCGGCGTCGTAAGTCGGGATATATTCTCGTTGTCTGAAGCAACATAATCATTTTTATAAAAGCCCCACATGTCATAGAAGTCTTGCTTGTAGTCAGGATTCTTGGCATAGTCGAATACTATTGGCGGAATAAGGCTCACATTGCCCTTACCGGAAAATTCAACGGATCTAAGAGTAAGTTTTCCTGAGTTTTCATTTCCTGTAGCCGTATAGCTATTGGGAGTTCCCTTCGCTAAGCTATAATCGTAAGTAAAGTTTACCCCCCGCAGCACATTAGCATCCGCAGTTCGCTTAGCCACATAATCATCGTAGTTAAATAATTTGATCCTGTCCAGTTTAAACGTGGAACGGGTAATATCAGAGTACCCTGTAAGTTTGGGAGGACAACTGGAAGAGCAATTCTCGCGACAATCCTCTTTGTCAGGGGCATTCGCACATCCCTCTACACAATTACTATAACATTCCGAGTCGTTGCTGTATACCGGTGTATGACCAAATCCCCCATCGGCAAGACTTAGAACTTCCCGACTATCCTGACGATCCGACGATTCAAATACCGCGACATGACTTTCCGTTATTATCCTGCTTAACACGTATAAGCTCTTCTTTCCCGCCGAATAAAACTCGAAATCAGAATCGATATCGCGATGCATACCAACGCCGGGATTACGCCATTGATAGTCATCTGCCCATTTCTTATACTCGAAAGAAACCCAATATCCCCAATCACCATGATCCACGAGACCATTTCCATTACGGTCTACAAAATCAGGTCCTGTAACGGCGGTGAGATGCCACGTATGTGCATATTTTTCGGGCTTTGTTAGTTGGTTATAATAGAGTCCGTCCTCTTCCTTTTGCTTGGTTGTGTTTTGCGTACGCATTATTTCGTCGAAGCTATAGGCTGGAAGCGCATAATGGTATGTTACACCATCTGAATTTGTAATAGAGAATCCTCCGATCTGATCATTTTCATCACGGCTGAAACCTTCCGCTACAGCATCAATAAAGCCGTTAGCAAAAGGATTTTGAGTCGCATCAGATCTGCGAATAGCCCGATTGCTATACCATTCTACGTGTTTAGAACCCGCCAGTTGGTTATTAACGTACCCATCGTTGCCGTTCTCTCCAGTAGTCGGTGCCCCGTCAAATGCGAAAGACAGAGTGTTATCAGACGAAAAATCTCCAGGAGTATATTCATACCGGTTGGAAAAATCATTCGCAAAACGAAAACCAACCTTATCAGCATTTTGTGCCCCAAGCGAATAAGACCGGACCAATATCCGGTTATCCTTGTCCTTTTTATCCTGTCTGAATAGTTCCTGCCGATAGTGATATGGCTCTATACTTCCGCCAAGTCCCTGCGCCGTTACCGTATAAACATCGACATCTGGGAAGCTTCCTCCTATTACTTTTTCGGCATCATTGTGATCTACAATGTCAATATCAGCATCCAATACATCATAAGTATCAAAGGCCTTATTGTAATCCGGTTGAGAAGAACCGAGATACAACGCGCCATACGTCCACGCGAGATCAGATTCGTCGATCCAGTACCGGCTATAACTCCTTCCAAGACGAATATTGAAATAATATACCGGAATGTCTACATGCCAGGATTTGTCGTAAGTACTGATCTTTCCCGCACGTTGACTGTGAACTCCTGATTGTATTCCCCCAATTGAATAGGACACTCCTCCTCCTTTGCCCGTACTTAGAGAAATCCCAATCGCCGACCATTGACTTTTCGAAGTAACGGTCTCTGAATCCTCAGCTGTCTTCGGCCCCCAGGTTCCACCAATGTTCACTCCTAACCCAACTTCACCCTTCGAGGTTAGCGAAACATCAAATGCCCCAATTCCTATCCCCACTGATGAGTACGTCTGGCCATAAGGTTGCACGCCTCCAGTGACATGCAGTGGGCCAACTCCGGCACCAATACTGGCACCGAGTCCATGCCCCTTATAAGTATCATTTGCAAACGCCAAATCTGCACTCACGGAAACACCGTTAGAAAGTCCAACAGAAAGACCAGCGGTAAAAACAGTTGTCTTGCCTCCTTCCCAAAATTCACGATTTATACTTCCGATCATTTTATGGTCATCTGGATATCCATTGACGAGGCGTGTAATGCTCCCCGGATTAAGCGTAAAGCCAAGCCCAGTCCAGGAAGCCTCCACGTCCGGCATAATACCCGCATGATACGATAACGACAACGGATACCCCCCAGCCGGCCCCGGCACATTTAACAACGGCACATTATATGTAAAATCACCCGTCTTCAAATCAACCAAATCTGTCGTATCCACCGGCTCGAAGCTGGTAGCCTCAGGTGCCGTCGGTCCTGCTGTCAATGCATACGTAACAGTAGGCGTCACAATGGAATTCACAACCACAAGCAGCATAAACACAGCTGTCGCTTTACGCATTCTTCTCGGAAACATCATGTAATATTTTTATCTATCGGAATTCTTTATTCTAACTACCTGAAAATTTTAGGCGCCGCTTCAAGATCCTGAACATTGAACCGGACGGTCTGTTTACCAGTACCTAAACCGAATTCATTTACATTGAGATCTATCCATTCCTGCCCCGCCGTTTTTGACTTATCAAAAACAAACAATACTTCGGTTCCCTGTCCCATGCCATAAGCACGGTCATACACATAGTCCGCCACGGCAATGGTATCTTTCGGTGTCGACAGGCTTACATACTCTGCCATCCGGAACGAAACAGTCTGCATCAGATCACTGAACCCATTAAGCCCACGTGCACCGGGATCAAGAACATCGTGCCCGGACTCGCTAAAGCGAACGACGAAATAGTAGTACGCTCCAAATTTCTCACGTGCCATTTGGATCTTCTCAGAAGCCGCTTGCGCTGACGCATCGCCTACCTGCTGCAAAACCATCAGATCGGTAGGTCGGTACATCACTTTCATCTCAAACGAACCGGAAGCGATTGTCTTTACCAAACCATTATCCACGTCCATAATAAAGCGCTTCAGCTCATCCACCGACAAATACTCCGGACGACCACATGAACACAATGACACCAGCATAACCGCTACAAGTATCACCATCAACCAGGATCTTGATTCCATAATACAGAAGAATTAGCGATGATTGTTTTGGCTATTTTTTAAGACTTTTATTTTCAGTCTCCAGCGCCTTAACGCGCTCCTCAACACGGATCAAGTGCATCGTCATCTCCTCGATCTTCTGTAGAAGCAGCGCATTCATTGTAGCCAGATCTATCCCATCTTTTTTCACTTCCGCTTCAGAAGGTATATTAGGAAGGTGCCCATTCTGTTGAATATACTTCTTAAGATCACCAAGCTCTGTCAGATCATAGTCGGAATTGAATACGAAATCAGGCCACTTGGCCAGCAATTGCACTTTAACGCCTTCTGCAATGACCTTACCATAAACGGACAGCTTAAACCCTGCCGGAATGACCGAGGTGTTAATACCCATAGCTCCATTACCATCACAGAATATTCCTTTACATAAACTGTTCATCTCAGAACCCGAACCACCGTCTACACAAAGTGTAAACGTGCCCATACTGGCGTTATAGCTGTCTACAACGAAGTAATACCAGCTTCCCTTAATAAGTGAAGTGAAGGTTATCTCAGCAGTTTGATATGCAGTATTTGTATTACAAGCCAATGCAACACCGGTATTATCCAGCAGATAGATTGCCGGATAGGCCAGTGTACCTTTATCGCCACCAGTAGACAATTTTATAGTAATCATAGCGCCAGTAGCCTGAAACTTGAACCACACATTGTTTCGGAAGCCTCCGCACGTGCTGGAGTTCGTCTCATCCGGAGTAGCTCCCACAGTTGAATAGTAAGCATTGTCAGTACACCATCCCGACGCATGTTGGATCACCTCTGCGCCGCCTTTCATGTCATAGCCCACGTGATCGGCAATTTTAAGCGTATAGGTACCCGGATCACTGCCATTTGTATCTACAGAGAAATAATACAAAGATCCAGGAACAAGCGAAGTGCTTTTTATTTTACTTGCATCATAAGTCAGGGGTACACCCGAAGCGTCAAACAATTTAACCAGGTTCGCACCCAAAGTCCCCTTACTTCCCCCCGAAAGAATATCAATATTAATGTCCGTGGTGGTTGCTACAAATTTGAACCAGACGTTATACACCCCTCCGTAAAGATTACCACTAAAATCATCACCTGTAGCATTGACCAATGTGTATGCCGCATCGGCACTTTGCCATGAACTTATATTCTTTAAGAGTTCCGCTTTATCACGCATGTCATATCCTACCTTATTTGACACTTGTAATCCAAATGTACCGGGCTGGGTACCTTCTTCATCCACAGATACATAGTACCATTGTCCCACTACGAGTGAAATCGTCTGAAAATAGGTGTATCGGTAATTCAATTGATTCCCTTGATTGTCCCATAAGATCAGGCGTGGATTAGCGAGTGTTCCCATGTCCCCTCCCGTTAACAAACGTACATCAACTTCGCTACTGGTAGCCTGAAATTTGAACCAAACGTTATACCTCCCACCAAACTGTTCGTTGTTAAACGTAGCTCCCGTTGCATCTACATTAGTATAAGCAGCTTTCCCACTCGTCCAACTCGCGGTGTGAGGGATGATTTTCGCGAAGGCCGCCATATCGTAACCTGCCTCATTTGATAACCGCAAAGTAAATGTCCCTGTATTTCCGTCAGGAGACTCGACAGAGATATAATACCATCTGCCGGGGACTAGCGTATTCAACTGCATATAGGGATCATTTGCTCGCTTTATAGCATTCATACCTGTATCATCCCATAAAAAAAAATTGGTAAGTGTGTTGGAGCCTTTAGTACCACCGGTGACAATACGAAAATCGAGAACGCTGGTAGTTGCCTGAAATTTGAACCAAACATTATTCAAACCGCCTTCACCATCAGACGAACTGGTTGCGTCGATATTAGAATAGGCAGCGTCGGCACTCACCCAATCTTTTATGTGTGGCAAAATCTCCGCTTTGGCTCGTAGATCATTTGTAACGGTATTCGATACCCGCAATGAGAATGTTCCGGTTGGTGAGTCATTGTTGCTATCAACAGAAAAGTAGTACCAATCCCCAATGTCAAGGCTGAGCTGTTGTATATAAAAATTATGAACCTGTATCACGGGGTCACCAGCTTCGTCCCAAAGCGTCACAACCATATCGGAAGAAAACGTCCCTTTGCTGCCACCGACAAGTGCACGA
>Ga0247762_1000227_pt1 | contig 21186 bp, 24 predicted proteins | sample UWRJL081202R4_FD_181016 | JGI IMG/M metagenome (GOLD analysis project Ga0247762, IMG submission 181016) | Plant litter microbial communities from Arlington Agricultural Research Station in Wisconsin, United States - UWRJ-L081-202R-4 | ecosystem: Environmental > Terrestrial > Plant litter >...
GATCAACCCGGCCCTCCGGCGTAGGCAGACCAGCTCAACCCCTGCACTGCTCGGGATCAACCTTCCTTGGTTCATGCATCCAGATCTACACCCGTCACCGGCTCATCACCAAAAGCGTGCCAGAACCGCAATGTGGCGTAGATAGTTGAGCGGTATTTGGCATAAGCGATAACGAGTTTGGGTTCAGACCTGTCCAATGATGAGACTGTCTCTTGCAGCGGTGACGATCTCCTTGGAGACGACCTCAAACTGATTGACCTTGAGGATGCGTTCGATTTGGGTGAGGAGGCGAGTCAGCAGCCGGAAGTTTCCGCCACTCATTCGGATCAACATAGCTATCACGTCTGAATTGAGCGCCACGTCTGGAAGTCTCACGTCAGCTGGCAGCCATCGCTCATTTAGTAGACTCGTCATCTGCGCTTCGTCCAGGGGGGCGAAACTCGTGTACGAAGCCGATCCTGGGATAGAACGAGGAAAGGGGCAACTCGCTTCTCGATGCCTGGCATTCCGATGAGCACCATGCCAATACCGCCATCGTCAAAGATGGATCTGATCGTTTCAAGGCTGGTCATGGATATAGCGAAATTCCCGGCAAGCGTCACAAAATTCCACGAAACGGCGGTACTTGACGGTTTCTATGAAGGCGCGATCACTCGTTGCGATATTGCTTGATGCGGACTGTGGGAGTGGCGGGAACGGGTACATGACTTTCCTCCAATGCGGCTCCTTGAGACAGGCCTTCTTCACATCTCCGCCTGGACCAGACGATCCCAAATCTCCTAGTCGCAGTACACGCTGTAGTTTGGTGGTGACGGCAAATGCAATACGCGGATACTTTGTAGTGTTAATCAGCGCAGAACCGCCGAGTCGTGATTTTCGCCCTGTTGTTTCCTCGCTGGCTCCGGTGTCGATGGTTCGGGGGAGCAGGACCACGCGGTTGCCGAAGCGGGCGCAGCGGCTTAGGCTTACTAACAGAAAAGCCTGTACGGGTCTACTGGCCTGAATTTCATCGTGACGATTCATCGGATGCAGGCGCCGGCATGACCTGGTTCCGCTTACCCCCTAGTTGTTTGGTCCAACTACGCGGCATCTCTTCTAATGGTGCTGGTCACACCTGTCCTCGCCATTGCACTCGAACCCTTGGGCTCGGTCTTTTTGACTCCGCGAAGGGTGGAGATCCACTCCTCTTTCGACATCTCTTTTGGTTCTATTCCCATCCAGCCGTGTACATCACGATCCTTCCCGGCATGGGCATTATCTCGGAAGTGATCTCGACCTTTAGCCGCAAGCGGGTGTTTGGTTACACCGCTGTCGCTTTCTCGTCCGTGGTGATCGCGCTCTTTGGCTTCTTTGTCTGAGCGCACCACATGGGCGTCTCGAACTTCGCGGCGCTCGTCTTTTCTTTGCTGACCACGCTGGTTGCAGTCCTTCGGTCATCAAAATCTTCAACTGGGCGTTCACCATGCAGAAGGGATCCATCACCTTTGAAACGCCGATGCTCTATGCATTCGGATTCATGGGCCTCTTCACTATCGGAGGTTTGGCCGGAGTCTTCCTCGGCTCTTTGAGCATGGATGTCATGTTGACTGAGACCTACTTCGTCGTGGGCCATTTTCACTTCGTGATGGTCGGCGGCATGCTCATGGCCTTCCTCGCTGGAATGCACTTTTGGTGGCCCCAAATCACGGGCCGCATGTATCCAGAAGGCCCGTCAAAGTTTGCGGCTGTGACGACTTTCATCGGATTCATCCTCACGTTCTTCCCGCAGTTCGTCGTTGGCTATCTCGGCATGTCTAGGAGATATCACGCCTACTCACCGGAGTTCCAGGTTCTCAATGTGCTCTCTACCGCAGGTGCGACTGTCCTTGGAATCGGATACCTGGTGCCGATTTTTTACTTCGCGTGGAGCTTGAAATACGGAAAGATCGCAGGCAACAATCCATGGCCAGCCACTGGTTTGGAGTGGCAGATCCAATCGCCCCCAATTACCGAGAACTTCTTGGTTGTACCGATCATGGATCACGAAGCCTATGACTACGAATGGCTCGCGCACAAAACGGAGCGAGAATCCGTAATTGTCGGCTCCTAGCGGACGCCAGCTATCGTCCCCCCGGGTGAATGGGCCATTGTGAGGATGTTGTGAGATGCGATCTATCTTGGCCCGCAGCCTTGGATGTTAGAACCTCGGCTCTCTTTGCGGAAAGACGCCATTTTGTCCTCTTCAGCAAAGTGCTGCTCTATACTACGATTGTGATCCAGGAACCAAAATACGATCGTGGTTACGCCGGGCTTTTCACGGTGACACTGCTGATCATGATGGGTTTCTTCGTTATCACCTGGGGAACTCTATATAAGTGCTCCCTTTATAAGAGTCAGTCAACCCAGAGACAGACTCCCGAAGCAAAGCTTTGCACGCGAGCAAGCGACTCCGCAAAGAGCGGAGTCGATTCCGCAAGCAGCCGCAAGGCGTTTGCTCCGGTACTCTTCCTCGCGTCTTTGGAAATGCTGCTTTGCCTACCGGAAGTGCAACCGACGCCGGTCATCGAAACACCGCCGCCTCCCGTTGTAGCATTGAGGCAAAGCCCACCCGTTTTTCGACGTCCTCCCCCAAGCCTGATCCTCGCGAGCGTTTAGCGATCCCTGCATCTGCAGGCGATCCAACCTTACGTTTTTCAAGGGATCATGAGGCTTCTATCCGATGTTCACCTCCAAGGGTTTCTCCCTCTGCGCCAGTGGCGTAGCTGTTGTTCCTATTGCTGTAACGCTTCTGCTCTTAGGCTGCGAAAAAGGTCCAGATAAGGCAGTCGCTCCCAACATAGTGAATGTCTCAACGGTCCCTGCCGTTGTCCACGCCATCTCTCGTGAGTTGACCCTGGCAGGAGTCTTCCAGCCATATCAAGAGGTCGATCTCCACGGCAAGGTTTCCGGTTATATCCGGCGCATCAATGTTGATATCGGCGATCGTGTTCACCAAGGACAGACGCTAGCTGTACTGGAAGTTCCCGAACTCCAAGCTCAGGTATTGGGTGCGGATGCGGGAGTCGCCCGAAGTCAATCGGACATCGCTCGGCTTCGCAATGAAGTGACGCGTGCGGAGGCCAACTACGCGGCGTCACACGCAAATTTCCAACGCCTCAAGAGTGCTTCCGACCAACGCCCAGGCCTGATAGCGGAGCAGGAACTCGACGACGCACAAGCGCGGGATCGCGCTGCTTCGGCCCAGGTAGACGCCGCCAAATCTGCCGTTTCGACGGGGGAGCAGTCGTTGGGGGTCTCGCGTGCCGACCTGCAACGTGTCCACACCATGGCGCAGTATGCCACGATCACGGCTCCCTTCAGCGGCGTGGTGACCGCTCGCTACGCGGATACGGGATCGTTGATTCCCGCCGGGACCAGCAACAGCCTCAATGCACAGCCCGTAATCCGTTTGGCCCAGAGTGACGTGCTTCGTCTCCGCATGCCCGTCCCGGAAGGGGATGTGCCTCTCGTGAAGGAAGGTGCTCAGGTCCTTGTCCATGTGCAGGCCACAGGACAAAAATTCACCGGAACGATCGTGCGATTCACACGAAATGTGTCCGACACTACGCGCACAATGCTTACTGAAATCGATGTGAAGAATGGAGATCTCGCGCTATCGCCAGGCATGTACGCCAACACGACCCTCACTCTGCAACACAAGGAAAATGCTGTAGTCGTACCCGCCGCGTCCGTCCTGCGCGGTGAGCATTCGGTCGTTTGGGTTGTGGACGCGTCGGGAAAGGCCCAGTCGAGAAACGTCGTTTTGGGTATAGGGAATGCAAACGCGCAGGAGATAACCGAGGGAGTACGTGCCGGGGAGCAGGTGGTAGTTGGTGGCCAGTCTTCGCTTCAGGCTGGACAAGCCGTCCACGCAACGCCAGCACACATGGACTTGGTGAACTATACCGATGCTGCCTCTCAGGGAGGTCGCTAATGTCTGGTTTTGCCATTAAATATCCGTTCTTCGTCCTGATGGCCTGTCTGATGGTGGTCGTAGTCGGGACGGCTGCAATCTTCGGTATGCCGGTTGACCTCTTCCCACGCGTTGATATTCCGGTGGTGGTCGTCGCCACCTTTTATTCGGGTATGCCTCCGCAGCAGATCGAATCTGATATTACGAACAGTTACGAGCGATTCTTCACGCTTGGCAGCAACATCGACCACATCGAGTCACGATCGATGTCGGGCGTAAGCCTCATCAAGATCTTCTTTCAACCGGGGACTGACGCAAATGCTGCGGTCAGCAATATCAGCAATCTCGCAATGGCAAACTTACGCCGTTTGCCTCCGGGCACCTTGCCACCCGTGGTTCTGAGCTTCGACGCCTCCAATCTTCCTGTTTGCCTCATCACCCTGAAGGGCGAAGGGCTGAACGAGACACAGCTGAAAGATACGGCACAGTTCACTGTTCGAAACCAGGTTGCAAATGTCCCCGGAGCATCCGTCCCTCAACCTTACGGCGGACGTTATCGCCAGATTCAGATCTACGTCGACCCGCAGAAGTTGCAAGCTGCGCAGATGAGCGTGATGGATGTCGTACATGCGGTGAACGAATCCAATCTCATTTTGCCAGCGGGCGACGTCCGTATTGGCCCTAAGGACTACAACATCTATGCCAACAGCCAGGTGCCTACGCCTGCCGATGTTAACCGTATTCCTTTGCGGACGGTCGGAAATGCGTCTCTGCTGGTAGGCGACATCGGTAAGGCCGTGGACGGAAGCCAGCTACAGACAAACATCGTTCGAGTAGACGGGCAGCGATCGGTTTACGTCCCAGTTTTGAAGCAAGGTGGAAATTCGAACACCATCACGATTGTGGATGGTGTCCGCAAGGCTGTGGATCATCTGATCGACATTCCAGCGCAGTTGAAGGCTTCTGTCGTCTTCGATCAATCGGTGTTTGTGAAGACTGCCGTGAAAAACGTGATCAGCGAGGGCCTCATCGGCTTGGCTCTGACCGGCGTCATGATCCTGCTTTTTCTCGGGGATTTTCGCGCCACGGTTGCCGTCATGCTGTCCATTCCCATTTCGTGCCTCGCGACCTTCCTGGTTCTCAAGTTCACTGGAAGCTCCATCAACACGATGGTTCTTGGCGGTATTGCATTGGCGCTGTCGCGGCTCATCGACAATTCCGTCGTGGTGCTGGAGAATATCTTCCGGCATTTCGAGATGGGTAAATCTGCTGTCGATGCCTCTGAGAACGGCGGCAAAGAAGTGCAGCTCGCTGTATTAGCTGCGACTTGCAGCACCGCCATTGTGTTCTTTCCCGTACTGCTTCTTACAGGAGTGAGTAAATACCTCTTTACGGCGCTGGCTCTAGCCGTGGTGATTGCGCTGTTCTGTTCTTATTTCGTCGCCATGACCGTTGTTCCGCTGTTTTGCTCCAAGTTCATCAAACACGCAGGGCACGACCACGCCCACGAACAGGCACTTCCCACCGATCCCGCGCCCGAGCACATGTCGGAAGGGCCGCACCGCCGGGGGATCTTTGCACGCATCGTGCATCGATTCAATCTACTTTTTGGTCTTCTGCAGTCGAAGTATGACTCTGCGATCAAGCGTTGCCTCGAACATCCGGGTATCGTGGTGGCGGGATTCTCGGTCTTCGTGCTCATTAGCTTCGCGTTGTTTCCATTTCTCGGTCGTGCCTATTTTCCACGGACCGATCCAGGCCAGTTTGTCATCACGATGAAGGCACCGACCGGGACACGGATCGAGCTGACGGATCAATACGTTGCGAGAGTAGAGAAGGATGTGCGTGAAGTCGTGGCAGCGGACGACTTGAACATGATCGTCTCAAACATCGGCGTGACACCCGATCTGTCTGCGATCTACACCACGAACTCCGGCATGCACACAGCCTTTGTACAGGTGAGCTTGCAGGAAGAGCACAAGCAAAGCAGCTATGCCTACATGCAGCGTGTCCGAGAGAAGCTAGCGGCCGACATGCCGGATGTGCAGACGTACTTTCAAGCGGGCGGCCTCGTCGACTCCGTCGTGAACCAGGGACTACCTGCGCCCTTTGACATCCAGGTCAGCACCAAGAATATGCAGGGAGGTTACGCGCTTGCGCAGAATGCGGCACGAAAGCTCCGCGCTTTGCATGGGGTCAACGATGTACTCATCCCCCAGGACGTCGATTACCCGGGCCTTGCGCTCGATGTAGATCGTCAACGCGCGGCGCTCCTGGGTCTCACCCCGCATAGCGTTGTGGACAATGTCATCACTGCCTTGACGTCGAATGGCCAAGTGGCTCCCAGCTTCTGGATCGACCCCGCAAGCGGTAACAACTATATGTTGACCGTGCAGTATCCGGAGCAGCAAATTAAGACGCTTGAAGATCTAAAGCAAATCCCTCTGCGTTCCGCCGACGGAAAGAATGTCACCCCGTTGGAATCCGTAGCCGCAGTGCACAACATCAATACGCCGACAGAGGTCGATCACTATCAACTTCGACCAGTCTTCGACATTTACGTGATGCCCACCAAGGAGAACCTCGCCGATGTCGGTAAGGAGGTCGACAAGCTCGTCGCAGGTTTGGATCTTCCGAAAGGAACCCGTGTGTCTGTGCGCGGCTCCGTGGTGAGCATGCAGGACTCCTTCAGGAGCTTCGGAATCGGACTCGTGCTTGCGATTGTGCTTGTCTTCTTAATCCTCATGGCGCAGTTCGCCTCGTTCGTCGATCCGGCAATTATTCTACTTGCCATCCCCCCCGGCATATCCGGTGTCATTCTCTTCCTCCTTATGACGCATACAACACTCAACATTATGAGTTTGATGGGCGTACTGATGATGACCGGCATCGTCGTCTCGGACAGCATCCTGATCGTAGAATTCGTCGGCCAACTGCGCGGCGAAGGTTACCTCTTGGAGGATGCCATTGTGACCGCATGTAAAGTCCGACTCAGGCCGATTCTCATGACAACCGCGGCCACCGTTCTCGGACTAATTCCGATGGCTTTGGCCTTAGAAGCAGGTAGCGAGCAGTATGCTCCGTTGGCGCGGGCGATCCTGGGTGGTCTCACCGTGTCAGGCATCGTCACAGTGTTCCTCGTGCCGAGCGCCTACCTGTTAGTTCATCGAAGGATCGAATCGCGGCGCACGATGGAGGTCTCCGCATGACAGCTAGAACCCTGATCTTCATTGCACACTTGGGCGCGATTGCCGCCGTTGCACAAAGCGTGTCTTCCGCACCGCCGAATCCAACAACAGCGGATCGCATTCCTGTGACCATCACGCGAGGGGAAGCCGAACAGGCTTCCCTCAAGAACAATCCACGTATCTCTGCAGAACGTCTTCTCGCTTTGGCCGAGGGGCAGACGGTGCGTAGGGAGCGCTCCGCAGAGCTTCCGCAGATCGCCGGCAACTTGACGGCTGTAAAGGCGGAGGACGCTTCGCGTGTGAGTGCTGGGCAGCTCAATTCCTCCCGTCTCTATACGCACGCCGGCGCTGGCGGAACTTTGTCCCAACTCATCACGGACTTCGGTCGGACACCGAGTCTGGTAGCGACCGCGAACCTTCGCACGAAGGCTCGGCAACAGGGGGAGCGTGCCACGGAACAGGATGTGATCTTCGCGACCGATCAGGCTTTCTATCGTTTACTGAGCGCGCAGAGTCTTTTGGAAGTTGCGAATCAGGCAGTTGCGACACGCACCAACGTTCGCGATGTGACAAGCGCCCTCACAGCGAGCAAGCTCAAAAGCGAACTTGACTTGAACATAGCTGCAGCGGATGTATCGCAGGCCAAACTCCTGCTGCTGGATGCAGAGAATGAAGTGCAAAGTGCCAGCGCATCCTTGGCGGCACTGGTCGCGGCTGCACCGGACACTAATTTTAAAGCTGTCGACGATACGGTCAATGTCGCTCCGCCGCCGCCAGAGCTCTCGGATACGCTGGAGAAGAACGCACTGTCCCAGCGACCGGACTTGTTGGCGGCCCGGTTGGACGCGCAGGCGGATGCAAAGTTTGCGCACGCACAGTCACTCCAACACATGCCCAGTATCAACGCTCTGGTGATAGGAGGTGTGACGCCAGTTCGCCCTGATGGCGTATTTCCTCAAAACTGGTATGCCGCTGCCGGAGTGAATCTGAGCGTCCCGATCTTCACCGGCTTCCGAATTCGTTCTGAGGCGAAAGAAGCCCAATTACGCGCGCAGGCAGGAGAAAAGCAAGTGGCCAACCTGTCCAATGGCATTGCACGCGATGTGCGTGCCGCCACGCTTGGCGCACAAACAGCGTTCCAGAAGATTGAAGTGGCAGAAGGCTACAGAGCGCAATCGGAGCAGGCGTTGAATCTCGCGAAGACGCGATACCAACTTGGACTCAGTTCCATCGTAGAGCTGAGTCAGGCCCAACTTCAGAGCACACAGGCTGCGGTGGCGGCAGTGGACGCGCGCTTCGGCTACCTGCTCGCACTCCGCTCTCTGGACTACGCCACCGGTAGTATCGCCCCATGATGGGCTGTCTCCTCGCTGATAAATCCCCCTTCTCTCGGGAGGTTTGGTGAGAGAGCCCAGCGGCCTAAACCTGTGCGGATCCATGCGAGAAAGGTCCGCTCCGCGGCTAAGTAAACTCTCGGGTCCTGTTCCGATGTTGATCCCATTGGTCGGAGCTCCTTTGGCACATTAGATGTACTTTGCAACTCCACGGCGACCTGGGTGGCCAGATCATGGTCGAGGCTTGGGCGTACATAGATTTGCGTGAGTTCCTCGTGCTCGCGTCAGGGTAAGCAGCCAGTTCTGATTCTTCCCTTGCACGTTCGGCAGCTCCGTATCAGCTTGGGAGTGAACAGAAACATACTCCCCAGCAGCCATCGACATCGCGCCTGTCGTGAGGCCCGCTATTCTCGAAAGGAGAATGCTACTGTGCGAAGCGTGCGCACTGGTTACTCCAAGCATGATGCTGGAAACAGAGATCACGCCGTCGTTGACGCCCAAGACCACGGCGCGCAACCAACCTATCCTGTCGTTCTTATGGTGTTCGTGATGTCTACGAGTCGCTGGTATCTCCTGTGTACGGACCGACGAGACACGTCGCAATCAAGCAGGCCCTAGACCTAGTGGCTGACCAGCGCAGCGACGGGAAGCTCCGAAGATGTATGACTCTCCAGCGACGGTAGGGATACCGTAATACGGATTCCACCGCCCTCACGGTTCGTGGCTTCAACCGATCCTCCATGAACTCGAACAACAGCCTGCACAAATGCGAGGCCTAAACCATGACCGCGTGAAGTCTTGCCCTTCACTCGACGTTCAAAGATATGAGGAAGAATGTCTGAGTCAAATCCCGGGCCGTCGTCTTTAATAATGAGTAGCGCCACTTCGGACTCGGCTTGAACTGAAACCCATACCGTCCTGGAGGGAGGAAGATGCTTGATTTCGTTGTCCAAGAGATTCGCAATCACTCGATGCAGGAGGGCTGCGTCCGCTGATACGTAAACAGCTTCCATGATGCGGACCTTTAGCGAACACCCGCGTTCGCTAAAGCTCGGCTCGAAGAAATCTGCGATTGCGCCGACCAAGCTTGCGAGATCGATTTCAGCACGCGAAACTCTCAGTGCATCGGCTTTCGCTTCTGAAACATCGAGGCTTGTATTCAGGAAGTTGCTCAAGCGATCTAGCTCTTCAATAGCAGAGACGATTCGTTCCGTCGGATCGGTGGACGCACCTGGTAACAAGGCGGCCTCTAGCTTGCCGCGTATCGCTGTGAGAGGACTCCGCAAATCATGCGCAAGAGCGTCGGTGATCGTATGCAACTGGCCAACCGTTGCTTCAATGTGGTCGAGCATTTGATTCAAGGTGCGTGAGAGACGCCCGATTTCGCCTCTTCCCTTCGGGGCGGGGACTCGACTGCTCAAATCCGCTCGTCCGATATGAGCTGCAACCACTGCGATGTTGTCTACCTTTCGGAGCATCCTCCATGTGGCATAAAACACAACGAGGAAACCGAGCAGAACGATGACGACCCATAGCGCGAGAAACCGCAGCCTTAGGTTCCTGAGGACGCGGAGCTCATCCCTCTCGGATAGGCCCAGATAGATGTGACTGCCTTCCGCTATCTTTACCCTCGCAACACGAAATGGAGTCGCAAAACCTCTGATCCGGACGTCGTACGGGGAGTCGCCCCGCGCAGGAACTGATCGTATTGCCGCGACGGCGGACGCTCTATCTTCGGTTCCCACCCAGAGAACGTCATCACCACCATCGCCAACCTGCAGGAAAAAGACGGAATCACTTCCATTGCCGGAAGACCGATCTCGATTCGGTACTTCGCGGCTAGCCAGTTCAGCAACTTCTCTGACGACCTTGTCGTAGAGCCGGTCCTTCGGGGTTCTGCCAGCAACATCCCCGAGCACTTCAACTTCTCCGGATAGCCAGGTATCGCTTCTGCGTTGAATGTCTTTGGCAACGAAATTCTGCAAGCCCCAGAAGACGAGCAACGATCCGATTGCAAATGCGAGCGTGGCCCATAGGGAGATACCCCAAGCCTCGCTATGAATCAGCGATCTAGTGCGTCTGGAAGACATACCCAACACCTCTTAGAGTCTTGATGGGTGATTCGGAACCTTCAGGATCAATTTTTCCGCGGAGCCGATACATATGGACATCGACCATGTTCGTGTCCGGTTGAAACTGCATACCCCAAACCTCGGCAAGCAGCATCGAACGTGTGACCACTCGACCGGCGTTACGGCAGAGATATTCGAGCAGCAAGAACTCTTGGGGGGTCAAGTTTAGGAGTTGCCCGTTCCGAGTTGCCCTACGTTTGACGGCATCGATCTCCAGATCATGAATCCGAATATGGCTGATGTCTTCCTTTTGCGACGCCAAGCGAACTAGATTGCGGATCCGAGCAACGAGTTCAGCGGCCGCAAACGGCTTTGTAAGGTAATCATCTCCGCCAAGTTCGAGACCCTTCACGCGCTCGTCGACAGAGCGTCGCGCAGAAAGGATAAGCACAGGGGCTTTGATACCTAATCTGCGTAACCGGAGGATGAGGTCGATGCCGTCAAGGTCGGGTAGGCCAAGGTCGATGATCAAGCCATCAAAGACGTGCTTGGTCACCGCCTCAAGTGCCGAAGTGGCATCGTCAGCCGTTTGCACGTCCCACCCAGCGTCAATCAACGATTGATTGACAAAGCCTTGAATCTCCAGTTCGTCCTCAACCAGCAAGAGTCGCATATGAGAATCGTAAGCCAACTGGCAGCGCGCCGCACGACGGTCCCTGGTGTTGCACTCTGGACACACGAGTTATCGTTGGGTCGCCGCTCTATCTGACCAAATCGTAATTGAGTGCGAGTCATTCGGATGCAATGACCGCTCTGCATTCCCGTCTAACGAACTGTGCGCCTAGGAATGAAGAGCGCTGGCTATTGAGGACGGAAATGTCCGCGTTTGCTTGAGTTATCGGCTCCTAGCCGGCCTTACCAAGCTGACCATAATGTCATCATGGCGCTCGCTGGGATGCTCTATAAGCGAACTAGCAGCGGATACGGACATCCGTTTGCGATTGGTAACTCTGAGGTATTGCAGAACCATGAAAGAAACGGCTGAAGGATCGATGTCAAGAAATCGCCAGGTAGGTCTTGTCGCAATAGGCTTCGCCACGGCCCTTGTGCTGCTTTTCGGCGGTGCGGGCGTTTACTTGCGATTCGGGCATCCTCCGGTAGCAGCGGCAGACGTGTCGTTTCCAATGGAAGCGCAAATCGTTCACGTACCGATGGGAGCAAGAATCGCTCAAGAGATGGAACCACCCCCATTCGAAGGGAGCGAGCAGGCTTACGAAGCAGGGGCCGTCGTCTATAAGGCGCAATGTGCGCAGTGTCACGGACTTCCTGGGCATGATGTGGAGTACGCAAAATGGATGTACCCGCGCGCACCGCAGCTCTTCAAGAAACATTCTAAGAGCAATGTCGTTGGCGTAAGCGACGACGAGCCGGGCAAGACGTATTGGAAGGTAAAAAACGGCATCCGGCTCACGGGGATGCCCGCTTTCCAACACATACTGAGTGCCGAACAAATGTGGGACGTCACGCTGCTGCTGAAATCTGCCGATCAGCCCATGACGGAAATCACTCAAGAGAAACTCCAGAATTAGAACTCTGCAAAAGGAACCGACACATTCACGCATTTCGGCTGAGGGCTACTTTAGATGACGACTGCTCACATTAGCCGCATCGCAACCGCTGTACCAGAGCACGATGTGCATGACTCATTTGTCGTCTTCTGCAGAGAACATGCTGGAGGAGCCTAGGTTGCGCGCGGTCTTTCGTCGCATGGCGAGCCAGTCGGAGATGTCCCACCGGCATTCGTTCTTGAATCCTCACATTGAACCTGGGGATTTTACGTCGCATGATGCAAACAAGTTTTATCGCTTGGGGAACTTTCCAGCGACGGCTCAGCGAATGCAGTTGTTTGAGCAGACCGCTCCACTACTCATGCGAAAGGCTGTTGACCGGCTAGAGCTAAGTGAGGACGAGCGTTCCGGTATTACGCATGTGCTGGTGACATGCTGTACGAGACTATACGCACCCGGCCTCGACTTTGAAATGGTTGAGCATCTCGGGCTGTCGGCATCGGTGGAGCGCACCGTTGTTGGCTTCATGGGTTGCTACGCCGCGAGCATTGGCGACCGGGACGGCTCTGCCTAGGACGATGGAAGAGAGGTCAGCCATTATGAGCCAACTTGTCAGCGTGAGGTCCGCTAGCTCAAGATTCAAGACGATTCTCTGGGTTTCGCTCGGTGTCACCGTTCTGTTCGTGTTCATCACTTCCGAACTGCTTCTGGTTACTGACTATCCGATGTACCACGCCTACCGGCTGCAGGTGATTGCGGATCGCGGTCTGCTTATTCCGCATACAGTCGCAGGAACCCTCGCTCTCGTGATCGGCCCCCTCAACTTCTCTTCGCGACTCCGTCAGCGTCGACTTCGTCTGCATCGCATCCTGGGTCGCGTGTATGTCGTATCGGTGTTTGTGGGTTCGTTCACTGGCATTGCTCTCGCCGCAGGTCGGCCGGGTCTGCCCGGAACGTCCATGCAGGCCGCTGCTTGGTTGGTCTGCACCACCGCCGCTTTGATCGCCGCCCGCAATCGGCAGATCACGCAGCATCGTCAGTGGATGGCGCGCTCGTACGCGGTCACGTTCACGTTCGTTTCTAGTCGAGTGCTTAACCTCTGGCCGCGATACTGGAGCCATCTCGGAGATGTGCTCTCCGCTGTCGGAGTGATCGCCTTTACGCTTGCGTCAATTCTTATTGTCGATATTGGTCTCAATTGGCACGAACTTACCCACCGTCGTGACTGATATGAGAGCAATTACCGTTTCGAATCGAAGAGCCACGGCGCACATCCTAGTTCGCGAAATCGGTTCCCACCAAGTCAGAACTGACAACGGGTCCGTAGCCCCCAAGCTGTCCGATGACTACCGCCACCGCAGGATCCTCCCCCTGCAAAACCCACACGGTGACATCTTTCGGCTTGAGCCCGATCATTCGGGCGAACAAGCTCACGATACTTCCCAAAACCGGATGAACGCGAAACACTGTCGCCTGGAAGGTTTGACCGGCCAACTGCACAGTTTGCTGACTATCCGGCGAAATTTGGAGTCTAACTAAGCGTCCACCACCAACTGGCACTAGCATCCCCACTTGAACCGGTGCCGTGTTTCGCGGCACATTCAGCAACAACGTACCGACCATGCCATCCGCCAAATCAGTCGGCAACGCCATATGCTTGCTGTCGTCGTGAATCTTGCCATCTTTGTCTACAGTTCGGAAGGTTACGGTGCCCGTGGCGGCGTCCACCGTGAAGTCGACCGGCTTCGTAAAGAACGGGCCCTTTTGTATGTGATGGTTGCGCACCAACCGAAACGTTCCGCTTTGGGTATACGTTGTCTCCTCATCGTCAATCGAGCCATCGCCAAAGCGATATGTCAGACGCATCGTTACTTGAGGGCCCTGAACAACCTGCGTGAACTCTCCACTCGCAATCGTTCCTCCATCCTCGGAGCGAGCCACCATAAAGCGGTGCATAGGCTTTTGAATATGCCTGACCGGAATGGGCTCCGCGATCGCCTTTGCATAAAGGCCGAGAGTTGCCATCACGACGATCAAGAAGTCACGACATCTCATTGAAATAAACCGTCCTTCTTTATTAGACGGGCTCTCCGAAGCTGCTCACCATGCCCAAAATGACGATTCGGCCAGAATGTCGTGCCGAACCATTTTCAAGTCGTCTACTACATTACATATAGTCCTCCACGAAACAACCAGGTGGATGACGGGCGTGTGAATGCGTCCTTGATGCGCAAGGAGAGATCGAGTTACAAAACGAAGTGCTTATAGTCGGCGGTGGAGTGGCAGGCTGTGCAGCCTCGATAGCACTCGCTCGGCAAGGACGAAAAGTCACACTGATTGAACGTGAGGCGACCCCACGCCATAAGGTTTGCGGTGAATTCCTAAGCGGAGAAGCCTTAGAGGACCTGCACGCGCTCGTGATAGATGTGTCTGCGCTGGGTGCGGTTCCGCTTGGCTATGTTCGCTTGGCTGCATCAAGACGAGCCACGGAGGCTCCGCTACCGTTTCATGCGGCTTCACTCACTCGCAGAGCACTCGATACTGCGCTCATTGCCGAGGCCGTCGCTGCAGGAGTCCATGTTCTGTGTGGCTGCGGTGTAAAGTCACTCAGCCGCACGGTCACCGGTCTCTGGCAGGCTACGCTCGAGGACGGTATCTATACCCGCCTCTCCCTCTTGCAACTCATTCCCACCGTGGCCGAGGCGTTCGTGCAGGAGCGCATCACGGCCAGTCACGCCAACCTCATTGCCCGTCTGCCGCAGGAGCATCAAGCCGATGCGTTTGAAAACTGCTGGCGCAAGGACTGGCAGGACAAGGAAGCGCATCTACTCCCGGCCAAGCACCTGAGCTCATGGATTCAGGCCAATCTCTACCTGAACCTTGCCGAGGCACCGTTCGACCGCCAAGATACGACCCTCAAACCCGAGGCCGGAGCTTGCATCCCCTGCCCACGTCGCAGCGGTTTCAATACCAGCCTGTTTGCGGACGTGCAGGGTGACCGCTGTAAGTTATGTGGAATCTGGGCAAATTGCAAGTCTTCGCTGCTGGCTCTCCGCTGACAAGCAACTCGTGCGGCGCGTGCGCAACCTCCCCTCTGTTCTTCTGGAACTTTCGACAGGAGGTTCCTATGGGTGGAGATTTTGTTGTACATCCTGTTCGCTGGGATCGTTGCCCACTGGTTGCGGCTGATCCTCACGCTCGTGCGTGGCTAACCATTCAGGCCCACCGGGGCTTGGCGAAGAACACGCTGGAAGCCTATACGCGTTGTCTTGAACGATATCTCTGTTTCGTCGGATCGCATCAGACCTCATGCGCAGCCATCACGCGCAGTGAGATCGCGTTCTATTTTTCTTCTGTCCAGCAGGCCGCGAGTGGACCACCCGCGAACGCAACGATCCAGCAGATGCTTACCGTGGTTCGGCTCTTCCATGCATATCTGATGGAAGAAGGAGTGCGCTCGAACAACCCCGCAACCAACGGCTGTACAGCTAGACCTCTGATCGCCAGGCACCATAAGCTGCCATGGATTCCGAACGAGGAGGACTGGAAGAGCATTCTTGAAGCATCGCGGAGCGAGCCGATTCGCAACCGTTTGATGCTGGCATTTGCTTATGATGCGGGCCTGCGACGAGAAGAGTTGTGCTGTCTCCGCAGCGACGATGTTGATCCTTCGTACCGGACTTTGAGAGTTCGCGCAGAGAGTACGAAGGGACGCCGTGAACGGATCGTCCCATATTCCATCTCCAGCAGCGCACTGCTTCTTACTTATCTGCAACATCGACGCTCTCTTGGACAGAAGCGTGGGCCGCTCTTCCTCTCCGAGTCGCGCCGCAACTATGCAGAGCCGATTTCTATATGGAGTTGGTCGAAGGTGATTCATGCGATTGCACGACGTGCCCAGGTGGAGAGATTCAGCACGCACACGTTACGCCATCTCTGTCTCCCCGATCTCGCCCGTGCCGGTTGGGACATCCACGAGATTGCGGCGTTCGCTGGACATCGCAGCATTCAGACCACACTGCTCTATATCCACCTTAGCGGACGCGATCTTTCCGCGAAGCTCGCGGCGAGCATGACACACATCCATGCGCGACGCGTGCAGATGCTCGCGGAGGTGGCACGATGAAGCCGAAGAGGACCAGGAAGGACGGACAGCGTTGGCCCAACAACATCGGCCGATGGATTGAGAAGTTGCCAGCGGAGCAGAGAGTCCAGCTCGTGCAACGTGGCGCACGCGCCCAGTGGGGGCCGAAGAAAGAAGAACCGAAGAAGGCAGATGAGGGGCCATGGAGATGGCCGCTCAACCTTGATGCATACGACCGTTTAGGCAACCTCACCGATGTCGAACAAGACATGCTGACCCGCTACGAAGAAGCCTATCGCTTCTATCGTTTCGGACGCACGATGGATTTTGGTGACGCACTGGATCGACTTGTTCGACCGTTGAACGATACGCTCGACTACACAGGCATCAAGACCGGAATTCGCAGGTATGTGCTCCTGTTCTTCTTGCGGGAGATGGCGATGCGCAAAAGCTCTTTCTGGGCGTGGACGACCAGCGAGTGGATCGAGACCATCGAACGAAGGAAGTCCGCCGAGTATCAGCACGTCATCGCCGTCGCTTATCTGCTTTGCGGATTCTCAGAACTGCATCGACTCAGTAAAAACCACATCGTCTATGTCGTCCTTGCGCGCAAGGTCTTCGGACGTGACTATATGAAAACGGTTGGTGAGCGTGTGCAGAACCTCCTCATAGAGTGGGGATACGAGCAGCCTGGCAAGCGCCCGGGGTCGAGCATGTAGCGAACCACCTGGCCATTCGACCGTAGCAGCTTCATGGGCATCGGTCTGATATTTTGACCTCGTGAAGACTGTCATATGTGTGGGTGATTGCTTTACCGCGCATTCGAGCGCAAGTCTAGGGAAGCTCTTTCTAAGTGCCCGGGCCCTTAGAACCGTTTTACAATCTGCCGGTAAGGGCCGTGCTCAACTCACGGCACTCTGATCGGAAGTACATTGCAGGATCTCTGATGAGAATGCGGTGAATTTTGTGCGCAGGTTTGTTGAATCGATCAGCCTCGATGGTTATAAGGTTGGAGTGCATATCTGGGTTTTATGGAGCGCCCGTCGATACAGTGGTCTAGTGTTACTGCTTTAGCGGGCACTTCGACAAGTCAGCTAAGCAGGCTCTTCAGCGGAGACAGCAGCTACTGGCTTGCGAACGGGGCTTTGAATCAACCGCTCTTCACCGGAGGCCGGTTGCGCAACAATCTGAAACAGGTGGAAGAGAAACAACAGGAATTGATCGTCACCTATCAAAAAACAATCGCAGCAGCATTTCGCGATGTTTCCAATGCTCTGATTGCCTATCAGAAGTCCAGAGAGGATAGGATCGCGCAGGAAAAAGAGACCGCCGCGGCGAAGGGAGCGGTGCAGCTCGCGAGGATACGGTATCAGAACGCCCGCAGCAGCTATCTCGAAGTCCTTACGAATGACACAAATCTGTTTGCCGCGCAGCTTAATTTGGCAACTGTTCAAGAGCAGGAAGCACTTTCACTAGTGCAGCTTTACGGTTCGCTAGGCGGTGGGTGGCGCTGATCCGTCCCTCATAGGTGATACCAATCACAGCGAAGGGGCAGATGCCGTTTTACTTTAGGGATGGCCCTAAGTTCAGTTGAGGAGGTCGTCATGTCAACTTATGTTTCGGCAAACCTTTCCGTCGTTCCCAAAAGTATTCTGGTAGCGGACGATTTTAGCGATATGTCCAGCAAGGCTTTAGAGTACGCCGCTGCTCTCGGCAAGCGTTTCGGTTCCTATGTGACCCTGGTTCACGTGACCGAGCCGCTAAGTCCCATTGTCCCCCCTGAAGGAGATGTCTTTTGGGACGTGGAGGAACAGAAGAGGGCATTTGAGTTGCAACTGGATCGTGGAGTCAAAGAACTCCGAGCCGCGGGGCTTCGCGCGGACAGAGTGGAGGCTTCCGGTTCAATACCGGAAGAATTGATTGCCACTGCGCGGGGACACTCTTCGGATCTCATGATCGTGGGAACTCACGCACCGAAGGGGCTTGGACGCTTGATCCTGGGTTCCGTGTCTGAAGAGGTGCTGGTGCGGTCCGGATGTCCCGTCATGGTGGTCGGCCCGAACACTTTGCCAGCCACTGCTGGAGCCTGGTCCCCCAGGCACCTCATGGCTCTGGTAGCTCTTTCGCATGAAGGTCTGAAAGCTATCGTTCATAGTTTCCACTTGGCCAGGGAGGTAGGCGCGTCCCTGGATCTTTTTATGATCTTCGACAGAGAAAACACGGTAGATCATAAAGATTGGCAGTTCCTTCGCCTTGCTTTGGCCGAGAAACTTCCAGGAGTGGATATCGAGAAGGAACTTCCGCATGAATGCGTGCCACGAGATCAAGCTGTTCACCGTGTATTAGACTTGTCCTCTCTCCGCGAAGCAGACGCAATCATCGTAAGTGAAGAATGTGGAGGATCAAAACATCCGCATTTTCAGCGAGACATCATCTCCAGGCTTTCAGCAGAATCGCGGTGCCCTCTTATTGTGGTTCCGCGCGATCAACCAACAATTTCGAGCTAGACTATCTATCACCTCAAAATGGCCGACGATAAGACCTCCAATCTTCCTACCGCGAACGGGACAACCCATTCTGAATGGAATGAACCTGAACGCTGGCTTGCTGCCATCGTTGAGTCTTCTGACGCTGCGATTATGGGCGAATCGCTGGACGGCGTCATTACCAGCTGGAATGCCGCCGCGGAGAAGATGTTCGGCTACACCGCTGGAGAAGCTATCGGACTTCCTGTGTTTTCGCTTGCCTGGCCAGGCGAAGAGGTAAAGATTCTCGATCTCCTTGCTGCGATGAGGCGCGGGAAAAAAATTGATCATTTCGAGACTTCCAGAAAACATAAGGACGGATCCAGAGTCTTCGTCTCGCTCAGCCTATATCCCATCAAAGACGGTCACGGGAATGTGGTTGGCATCGCCAAGATTGCCTCCGATATAACGGAAAGGAAACGCGCAGAGGAACACGAAGCCCAGACGCGTGCAGAGTTGTTGGCAGAGCGCAAATATCGAGAATTGATCGAGCACGCGCCAGATGCAATCCTGGAGGTCGATGCAGGCGGCATGATCGTCATTGCAAACAGGACATCGGAGACGTTGTTTGGTTATACGCGTGACGAACTCCTGGGACAGCCGATTGAAATGCTTGTTCCAGAATCGCGTCGAGGAGCGCATTTAGCGCATCGCGCTGCTTTCGCGAAGGTCGGCATTTCTCGTCCTATGGGACACGGGATGTCAGATCTGAATGCCGTGCGCAAAGACCGTTCCGAATTTCCAGTAGAGATCGGGTTGAGCCCAATTCACACCGACAGCGGAATTGTGGTCGTGGCGGTGATCCGAGATATCACAGAACGGAAGGCGTCCGAAGTGCAGGTTAGGCGTCTGCAGGAAGGCTATCTGGCAGAGATCTCCTCGAGGCATCGGGAGGCGGAACGACTGAACCAGCTCAAGAGTGAATTTATGGCAAGTGTGAGCCACGAGCTGAGAACACCTCTCCATACCATTATCGGCTTCGCAGATCTTCTTCGTGAGGATCGTGACGGCGTGCTGAGCGAGAGGCAGGCGCGGTTTGTCGAGAACATCCAGCGGGATTCAGAACATCTCCTTGCATTGATTAACGATGTCCTCGATCTCAGTCGCATTGAGGCCGGAGGCCTCGTACTCCATACTGAGTTTCTGCGGGTTAAGCCTTTGGTGGAAGAGATTGTAGAGTCGTTCCGAACCTATGCGGACAAAAAGTCATTGAGCGTGAATCTTCGCTGCGATCAGGACGTCTCCGTCCGGGCAGACGCCACACGTCTCCGCCAGATTCTGTCCAATCTCTTGAGTAATGCGATCAAATTTACTCCTTCCGAGGGTGAGATCAGCGTGAGTGTGCAGCGTGAAAGTGGTTTGGCTCGCTTTGAGGTAACCGATTCGGGCGTGGGAATACCGGCAAGTGAACAGGCGAACATTTTTGGAAAGTTTTACCAGGTCGGTGTGACGACCGGCGGCGTTCGTGAAGGAACAGGCCTTGGTCTCTCTATCTGTAAAGAGCTCGTAACAATGCATGGGGGTTCTATCGAGGTGCAGAGTGAGGTCGGCAAGGGAAGTACCTTCAGCTTTACGATGCCGAACCAAGAGCCGTGATAGGGGTCACAGGAGGAAGATCAGCGGGACCCTACGATTGTCTTGAAGATTGTTGTACTTGATGGAATCGCCTGGGGGCGTCGCTTTGAAATGTCTTATAGCAGATGACGCCGCAAATGCGCGGGAGCTTTTTCGTTTCGTTCTTGAGAATCTTCAGGTGCAAACTATTGAAGCTTCGAACGGAGAGGAAGCGATTGAACTGGCTTTTTTACATCGGCCCGCATTCATAGTTTTGGACATCGGTATGCCCGAGAAAGACGGTTACGCAGTCGTTGCGGCTTTGAGAGCGAGTCCACTCTTCGCGAGCACTCCCATCATTGCTCTCACTGCAGCTATCGGAGAGACGGAGCCATCCACGATCCGTGCGGCCGGCTTCACCTCTTATCTCGCAAAGCCGATTCGTCCGGCTGTCCTGCGAGAGGTCGTCCAGGAACTAATTACGTCTTTCGCATCTTAGCAACTCAGGTCAAATTTCTTGAGCTTGTAGCGCAGCGCATCTCGGCCTATTCCCAAACGCCGCGCCGCTTCCGACTGGTTGCCGTTTGCCTCTCGGTAAACCTTTTCCACGAGAGTCCGCTCTTGTCCGTCCAATGTAGCGGCGGTCGAGAAGTCGTTCTGGGTAGGGATTCCAACGATCTCCTCGGGAAGATCTTCCACATCAATCATGGGCCCCTCCGCCAGCATGCAGGATCGTCCGACGACATGCTCGAGTTGCCTTACATTGCCGGGCCACCCATATCGCTGCAAAACAAGCCGAGCTCTTGGAGTAAATCCACGGGTGTTCTTTTGATATTCGTCCGCGAAACGCCTGAGGAAGCTATTGGCCAAAAGCTCGATATCCTCCGTGCGCTCGCACAAGGGCGGAACCTCAAGCTGAACCATCGAGAG
>Ga0247762_1000228_pt1 | contig 21016 bp, 18 predicted proteins | sample UWRJL081202R4_FD_181016 | JGI IMG/M metagenome (GOLD analysis project Ga0247762, IMG submission 181016) | Plant litter microbial communities from Arlington Agricultural Research Station in Wisconsin, United States - UWRJ-L081-202R-4 | ecosystem: Environmental > Terrestrial > Plant litter >...
GGGCTGGGCTCCGGCCGACCTTGTCTTAGTTGTAGGCGCGTTCGCCGTGATCGGTGATGTCGAGGCCTTCGCGCTCCTGATCCGGAGTCGGACGCAGACCGATGATCATCTTCACGATGTAGAACAGGATCGCCGAGATGATGCCCGACCACAGGATGGTGATACCCACCGCCTGCGCCTGAATGAGGACCTGACCGGCGATGTCGTAAGCCGGCGAGTCGACCTTCAGGATCGGACCCGTGTAATCGGTGATGCCGACGCCACCGAGCGACGGTGCGGCAACGATGCCGGTGCCGATCGCGCCGATGATGCCGCCGATCGCATGGATGCCGAACACGTCAAGTGCGTCGTCGTACTTGAACATGTTCTTCACGGTCGTGCAGAAGAAGAAGCACACGACACCAGCGACGAGGCCGAGGATGAGACCGCCCATCGGACCGGCGAAGCCGGAAGCCGGGGTGATCGCAACCAGACCAGCGACGATGCCGGAGACAAGACCGAGCAGGCTCGGCTTACCCTTGACCAGCCACTCGATCACGATCCAGGCGATGGCTGCTGCGGCAGTCGCAACGAAGGTGTTGACGAAAGCCGTGACTGCAGAGCCGGTCGCTTCCAGGTTAGAGCCGGCGTTGAAGCCGAACCAGCCGAACCAGAGGAGCATGGCGCCGATGTAGGTCATGACGAGCGAGTGGGGAGGCATCAGTTCTTTGCCGTGACCCAGACGCTTGCCGACGATCAAGCAACCAACAAGACCGGCGATACCGGAGTTGATGTGCACGACCGTGCCGCCTGCGAAGTCGAGCGCGCCGAGCTTGAAGATGTAGCCGGCATCAGCCTGCAACGCTTCAAGAGCCGCGGTCGCTTTGGTCTTGGCATCGCCTGCCGCCGCCGCCGCAACCGCTTTCGCGGCGTCGATGGTGCCGTCCGGACCGGCCCAGTACCAGACCATGTGCGCAATCGGGAAGTAAACGAACGTGACCCAGAGCGGGATGAAGACCGCTACCGCTGCGAACTTCATGCGTTCGGCGACCGAGCCGAGCAGAAGACAAGCGGTGATCGCGGCGAAGGTTGCCTGGAACATCACGAAGACGAGTTCCTGCAGCGCGACGCGATCCGAGAAGGTGACGCCCTTGGTGTCGTTGGCGAGGCCTTTGAGGAAAGCCTTGTCGAATCCACCGAAGAAGTCGTTGCCGCCGGTAAACGAAACCGAATAGCCGTAGATCACCCAGATAAGGATGACGATACAGACCGTGTAGCCGATCTGCATCAGCATCGAGAGCATGTTCTTCGAGCGGACGAGACCGCCGTAGAACAGTGCGAGACCCGGGACAGTCATCACGAGGACGAGGACCGCTGCGGTCATCATCCAGGCGGTGTCGCCCTTGTCGATCTTTGCGTCCTGCGCGAGCGCCGGGTCGATGGCGATTACCGCCACCACCAGCGCGGCGAAAGCCGCCCAAAGAATGTTCTTAAACGTCATGGGAGAATTCTCCATCACATGTCTATGAGAGTTACGGGGATCAGAGCGCATCGGCGTTCTGTTCGCCGGTGCGGATCCGCACCGCTTGATCGATGGAGAAGACGAAAATTTTTCCGTCACCGATCTGGCCGGTCTTGGCGGCCCCAGTGATCGCGTCGATCACTTTCTTTACTTGGTCAGTTGCAACCGCGACTTCGACCTTGAGCTTGGGAAGGAAATTCACCGCGTATTCAGCGCCGCGATAAATTTCGGTGTGACCCTTTTGTCTTCCGTAGCCTTTGACCTCGGTAACGGTCAGTCCGTGTACGCCGATCCCGGTGAGGGCATCGCGCACCTCCTCCAGCTTGAACGGCTTGATGATGGCCATAACGATCTTCATTTGGTTCCTGTCCCCCAGTGGTGCCGAGGACAAGGAGTTGCCCCGGACGTTCTGATCGGACTCCGCCCACGGGAAATCGCTCCCGCAGGCGAGTCAGGGCTCTCTAAGCAGAGGGCGTGCCAGACTCGGGCGACATGCAGGAATCGCTTGAGTCGCAAGGGGTTGGCTGACTCAGAAATGTGCAGCCGGAACCCGAGGTCTACGGAAAGCCGTAATTTTCATTGGATTAGCCTACAAATTAGGCAGCAGCGTCGCGGCTGGCTACTTTCTCACCAAAAAGCAAAAACGCGCGGCGTTGGCCGCGCGCTCTGCATTCTTGCGTCGCCGAATCGATGGCGATCAGGTGTGAACCGACTCGCCATGCTGTGTGATGTCGAGGCCCATGCGCTCGTGATCGAGCGAGACGCGCAAGCCAACGAGCAGATCGACGACTTTCAGAATTACAAAAGTCGCGACGGCACACCAGACAAAGCAAATGCCGACGCCGATGATCTGCGTCACGACCTGTCCGACGTTGCCTTCGAGCAGTCCCTGCTGCCCTTGCGGCAATTCCTTCGTCACCGTGAAGGCGCCGACAGCAAACACGCCGGTGAGAACCGTGCCGAGAATGCCGCCGATGCCGTGAATGCCGAATACGTCGAGCGAGTCGTCATAGCGCAGACGCTCCTTCAGCCAGGTGCAGGCCCAGAAGCAGACGATGCCCGCGGCAAGACCGATCACCACCCCATGCCACGGCAGAATGTAGCCCGATGCCGGCGTGATGGTGCCGAGGCCCGCGATGGCGCCGGAGATAATGCCGAGCACGGAGGGCTTCTTTCGCGTGAGCCACTCCATCACCATCCATGCGATCGCGCCGGAGCAGGCCGCAAGATGCGTCGCAAGAATCGCCATGCTCGCGCGTGAACCCGCGGTCAGCGCGGAGCCGCCGTTGAAGCCGAACCAACCAACCCACAAAAGTGCAGTGCCCACCGCGGCCATGGTGAGGTCGTAAGGCGCGAGATTTTCGGTGCCGTAACCGCGGCGCGCACCGAGTACGTATGCAGCTACAAGACCGGCGACGCCTGCGTTCAGGTGAACGACAATGCCGCCTGCGAAATCCATCACGCCCATGCCGGCAAGGAAGCCGCCGCCCCAGATCCAGTGCGCACTCGGCACATAGACGATGAAGAGCCACGCGATAATGAAGAGCACGAATGCGGAAAAACGCATGCGGTCCGCGACCGAGCCTGCAATCAGCGCGCAGGTGATGACGGCGAAGGTCATCTGATAGGTCGCAAACAGCGACTCCGGCAGATTGCTCGCAAGCGAGTTCACCGAATCGAGATTCATTCCCGCGAAAAAGAGTTTGTCGAGATTGCCGAGATAGGCGCCTTCTCCAGAGAAGGTCAGCGAATAGCCCGCGGCAAACCACAAGACGGACACGAACATCACCGCGGCAAAGCTCTGCGCCATGGTCGCGAGCAGATTCTTCTTCCGCACCAGACCCGCATAGAAAAGTGCAAGACCCGGAATCGTCATCAGCAGAACGAGTGCCGTTGCCACGATCATCCATGCGGTGTCGGCGGCGTTGATCGTGCTTGCTTGTGCAAAAGCAGGCGTTGCCGCGAAGCCCGCGCACGGCAAAGCGAGGAGAGTCCAAAATCGTTTCATCGAAAGCCCCCTAGAAATTTTCGCGCTATTGTTGGTCAGAGCGCGTTGTTGTCGGTTTCACCGGTGCGGATGCGGATCGCGCGTTCGATCGAGGTGACGAAAATCTTTCCGTCGCCGATCTGTCCGGTCTTTGCTGCCTTGACGATTGCGTCCACCGCGCGGTCGGCATTTGCGGAGGCCACCGCGATTTCCAGTCTCATCTTCGGCAGAAAATGAATCGCGTATTCGGCGCCGCGATAGATTTCGGTATGGCCTTTCTGGCGGCCGTAGCCTTTCACCTCGGTCACGGTGATGCCCTGCACGCCGACGGCGGCGAGTGCATCGCGTACTTCCTCGAGCTTGAAAGGTTTGATGACAGCAATAATGAGCTTCATGACGCTTCCCCTGCTGCCGGTTTGTTATTGAGGTTGGTCGATCCGGCAGTCCGGCCGCCTAAAAGAAGGGCGGCGCTATCTGCACAGAATATCGGCGTTTAGCCGGAATTTTAAGCGGGTAGGCGGGAGCCGCTCTGCTTTTTGAGCAGCCGCGCGTAGGTGGTCGTTTTTCAGATTTCGGGTGGCTTTTAGGGTTTTTTCTTATCGAAATTCGGATCTTTGATCCGGATTAGCCCTTCCTGGGCGACGGAAGCGACCAAAGTGCCGTCTCTTTTGAAAAACTGGCCGCGCGAGAAGCCGCGGGCGCCATTCGCGTTCGGCGAATCCTGTGAATAGAGCAGCCACTCGTCGGCCCGGAACGGCCGGTGAAACCAGAGCGCGTGGTCGAGGGAAGCTGCCTGGATCGAGCGGGAGAAGACCGAGCGGCCGTGCGGGATCAGGGCGGCGTCCAGAAGTCCCATGTCGGAGGCGTACGCCAACACGCAACGGTGAATGATCGGGTCGTCGGGTAGCGGCGCCACCGACTTCATCCAGACATTGAATTTCGGCTCGCGATAATCCTTGGACAAGTACCGCATGTATTCGACCGGGCGCAGCTCGATCGGCCGCTCGCGCTCATAATATTTGCGGACCGCTTCGGGCAGCATCGGCATCACTTTTTCGCGGATGTCTTTTTCGCTCATCAACTCTTCGGGCATCGGTACCTTCGGCATCTGCGCCTGATGCTCGTGGCCGCCTTCTTCTTTCTGGAACGAAACACCCATCGAGAAGATCGCTTCGCCGTGCTGAATCGCCTTCACCCAGCGCGTGGTGAAACTGCCGCCGTCGCGGATACGGTCCACTTCGTAAATGATCGGCACTTTCGGATCGCCGCCCAGAAGAAAATATGCGTGCAGCGAGTGGCACTGGCGCTCGGGAACCGTACGGTAAGCGGCGACGAGCGCCTGCCCGATCACCTGACCGCCGAACACACGGATGAAAGAGTCTTTCGGCGAATGGCCGCGAAACAAATTCAGCTCCAGCGTTTCGAGATCGAGGATGTCGAGGAGGGTTTCGACCGCTTTGGTCATCAGTAAACCTTGAATTTGATCGGCGGGTTGCCGTGGGAGGCTTAACCTACCTATCTTCCGGCCATGGACAAGCGAATGACTGATAAGCCGCTGGATGTTGCAATCGCAGGCGCGGGAATTGCGGGTGCTGCGCTCGGCGTCGCGCTGTCGCAGACACTGGGCAACAGTTTTGCCGTCGCGGTTTTCGATCCGGCGCTCGCGAAGGAACCGGCAAAGGACGACCGCGTCGTTGCGATTGCCGGCGGCGCGCGGCGGCTCTTTGAGGCGATCGGCGTATGGGAGCGTCTCGGCGAGGTGCAGCCGATCCGTTTGATGGAGATCACGGATTCGAAGCTGCACGATGCGGTACGCCAGACTTTTCTCGAATTCGAGGAAGACGAAGAGGGCGAGCCCTTCGCGCATATGGTCGAGAACCGCGCGCTGATCCTGGCGCTGCGCGAGGTGGCCGAAGAAGCGGAGATCGAACTCGTCGCATCCGGAATCAATTCGTATTCGGCGGACGAAAGCTTCGCCCGCTTCGACGCGAACGGAAAAGAATACCGCACGCACCTGCTTGCGGCCGCCGACGGCGCGCAATCGAAACTACGGTCGCTTGCCAAAATTCAAACCATTGCGCGCGGCTACGATCAGTCGGGCATCGTCGCAACCATCGGCCACGCGCGCGCGCACAACGGCAAAGCCGTGCAGCACTTCCTTCCCAGTGGGTCGTTCGCGATTTTGCCGCTTACGGGCAATCGTTCGTCGATCGTCTGGACCGAAGGCAGCGCCGAAGCAAAGCGTATCGTCGCGCTATCGCCACAAGAATTTCTTGCCGAACTCGAATTGCGGTTCGGATTGCAGCTAGGCGAACTCGAAGTCTTGTCGACCGCGCGCGCTTACCCGTTGCAGCTTTCGATTGCGCGTTCGTTCGTGGGAGAACGCCTCGCGCTCGTTGGTGACGCCGCGCACGTCATTCATCCGCTTGCAGGGCAAGGCTTGAATATGGGTCTGCGCGATGTTGCAGCGTTGGCGGAATGTATTGCGGACAATGCGCGGCTCGGCCTCGATCCCGGCGACAGGGATGTGCTCGCGCGCTACCAGCGCTGGCGGCGGGCGGATACGGTTGCAATGGGATTGGCCACCGATGGCCTCAATCGCCTGTTCTCGAACGAATCGACCGCGCTCAAATATCTCCGCGATCTGGGCCTCGGCCTTGTCGACCGCGCGCCGGGTCTTAAAAAGTTTTTCGCCCGCGAGGCGGCGGGCCTCACGGGCGATGTACCGAAACTGTTGCGCGGGGAATTTATTTAGTCGCCGAGAGGGCGAGCTTCCTCAGGAAGCATGATCGGGATGCCGTCGCGGATCGGATAAATGAGCTTCGCTGCGCGCGAGACCAGCACCTGCTTCTCGGCGTCATATTCCAGCGGACCCTTGGTCACCGGGCATACGAGAATTTCCAGAAGCTTGGGATCGACGGTGTGACGGTCGGTATTCATTCGGCTCTCCAAATCGCGGGAAGTGCACCGCAACAACTCGAATATTACTGCAAGGTTCCGTTCTCGTCTGCCTCGCCTGCGGCAAGCGTGATTTCGGTGGCTGCGACAAGAAGCTCCGAGCGGGTCTTGAGATCCTGCGCTTCGAGAAGCGCCTGTTTTTCCCGGACGCCGAAGGGCGCCATCAGGCACAGCCCGTTCACGAGCGCCTCGGTTGGCGCCTGGGTGACGCCGGCCCAGTCGACATCGATGGAGTTCGCCGCGAGATAATTCGCAAGCGATTTCAGAAGCGCTTCGCGATCGACATCGTCTTCGCCAAGCCCCGGCACGAGGTCTTCGGCAAATGTGTTGTAGTCGACCTTGCACTGGCGATAGGGCGTCGTGACGTTCACCTCTTCAATCACACGAAAGCGCACGATGCCTGTGAGCACGACCTGATAGCGGCCGTCGCCGGTCTCGCTGAAATTCGTGAGCCTGCCCGCGCAACCGATCGCGTATAACGGCGGGACCTTGCTCGCGTTCTCTTCCGGTTCGTTCGGCTGGATCATGCCGATTACGCGCTCGCCCTTGATCGCATCTTCGATCATCTGCAGGTAACGCGGCTCGAAGATATTCAGCGGCAATTCGGCGCGCGGGAGAAGCAGCGCGCGCGGCAGCGGGAAGACCGGAATGATATCCGGAATTTCCTTCGGCGAACGATAGGCAATGTTGATTGCCATTCTTCTTTTCGCTTTCTCCCAGCCGTACCGTTACGAGAACAGAATGATAGAAAGTTTTTTGCGGGCGTCGATCGTGGCTTCGTCCATCGGACCCCACGCGTCGAAGAACTGAAGTAACTGTTTCCGCGCGGCCTCATCGTTCCATTTGCGGTCTTTCTTGATGATGCTGAGCAGATGTTCGGCGGCCTTTTCCTTCTCGCCTTTCGCGCTCAGGGAAACGGCGAGATCGAAACGCGCCTGATGATCGGCAGGGTCTGCGTTTACCTTGGCTTCGAGTTCATCGGCGGCACCGCTCACTTTGCCGGCTTGTTCTGCAAGATCGAGTGCGGCCTTGGCAGCGGTAATCGCAAGCGCAGCGGTTTTGTCTTTCGAAGCCTCTGCCGGAATCAGTTCGAAAGTTTCCTTGGCCTGCTCGAGATCGCCGGACGCGATGTGACAGCGGACGAGACCTGCAAGCGCGCGGGCATTTGCCGGGTCGTCGGTAAGTACTTCGGCAAATAGCGACGTCGCTTCGTCGATCATGTTCGCCGCGAGTTTCTCTTCCGCCTCGTTGAGCAATTCGGTCGCCGGGTTGGTCTTCCCGGTAACGCGTTCGATGAAAGCGGTTACCTGACCTTCGGGTAGCGCGCCGACAAAGCCGTCGACCGGCTGGCCTTTATCGAAAGCGAACACAGCAGGAATCGACTGAATGCCGAGCTGACCCGGAATTTGCGGGTGCTTGTCGATGTCCATTTTCACGAGCTTCACCGCGCCGCCTGCCGCGCGCACGGCTTTCTCGAGGATCGGCGTCAACGTCTTGCAGGGGCCGCACCACTCGGCCCAGAAGTCGACGAGCACAGGGCGCTTCTTAGACTCCTCGATCACATCCTTCATGAAGGTCTGTGTCGTGGTGTCGGCGATGACGTCGCCCGTATTGGCCGCAGTGGCGCCGTTTCCCGGATTCAACTCCATATTCCGCTCCCGATAGGCGCGTTCGCGCCAAGTTCCGGACCATAAATGGGGTTCGCAGGGCTTGAAAGCAAATCGGTGCGCCGTGCTGCTGGGGCCTAAATGGCCGTTAAGCCTCGGTTTTTTCAGGTGTTGCGTGAGCGTAAGCTTTTGCCTAGAACCCCCGCTTACCCGGCGGGTTCGCCCCGCCAAATCCGGATGCGGGTGTAGCTCAGGGGTAGAGCACGACCTTGCCAAGGTCGGGGTCGAGGGTTCGAATCCCTTCGCCCGCTCCAATTTTCTCAGACAATAAAAGACTTTCCGCTTCGGCGGAGGCAATCAGTCGCCGATCACGTGCAGCACGAGTTCGCGCGTGTGCGGACGCGTGCGGTGCTCGAAGAGATAGATGCCCTGCCAGGTGCCGAGCACCGGGCGGCCATCGACAATCGGGATTGAAAGACTGGTTTGTGTCAGCGCGGCGCGAAGATGCGCCGGCATATCGTCCGGACCTTCGGCGCTGTGGATGTAACGGTCGGACTCCGGCGCGATTTCCTCGAAGTAGTTTTGCAGATCGGTTTGCACGTCGGGATCGGCATTCTCCTGAATCAGAAGAGATGCTGAGGTGTGGCGGCAGTAGACCGTAAGCAGTGCGGTTGAAAATTTCTCGGAAGCGAGCCAGCGCAGCACTTTATCCGTGAACTCATAAAGGCCGCGGCCTTTGGTCTGGATCGTGAGCGAGTGATGCGCCTGCCGCATTCTTTAGTGTCCTGCCGCAAGCGTGCCGAGATAGCGCGGATCGGAAACGGCGGTGATGCCTTCGGGCGTCACCAGAATCGAATTCGCGGCGCCGATATTGAAGCCGAAGAAATTCACCTTGTGGCCGTAGGTTTCGAACGCGATCCATTGTTCGGGCGGCATGACGCGTTCGATCGCGCGCTCGGCGCGCACTTCGTCGGGCATCCATTGGTGATGCACGCGCGGGAGGAGAACCGCCTGCGCAACATCGAGTTTATGATCTATCACGCCGGAAACAATACGCAGCACCGTCGTGATGATGGTCGAGCCGCCTGGCGAACCGGTAACGAGAAAGACCTTGCCGTCCTTCAGAAGAATCGTGGGCGTCATCGAGGAGAGCGGCTTCTTGCCGGGACCGGGCGCATTCGCTTCGCCGCCGATCAGGCCGAAGGCATTCGGCACGCCCGGCGCGAGTGCGAAGTCGTCGAGTTCGTTATTCAGCAGAACGCCAGTGCCTTCCGCGACGAGGCCGAGACCGAAATTGAGATTGAGCGTGACGGTCGCCGACACCGCATTTCCGAATTGATCGATGACGGAATAATGCGTGGTGTTCTCGTTTTCTTTCTTCGGATTGAAGCCTGCGCGGATTTGCGACGAAGGTGTCGCCTGCGCGGGGTTGATGTTTGCGCGGATGCGCGCGGCATAATCTTTCGAGATCAGCCGGTCGAGCGGTACGTTCACGAAAGCAGGATCGCCGAAAAATTCCGCGCGGTCGGCGTAAGCGCGCTTCATCGCTTCCACCATCAGGTGCAAGGTTTGCGGCGCGTTCGGGCCGTCCTTCAATTCGTAGCCTTCGAGAATATTAAGTAGCTGAACGAGAAGCGCGCCGCCGGAGGAGGGCGGCGGCATCGAAAGAACTTCGTGACCGCGATAATTGCCGCGCACAGCTTCCAGAATTTCGGTTTTGTATTTCGCGAGATCGTCCGCGGTCATCACGCCGCCGGCCTCGCGCACGGCGCGTGCGATCTTCTCCGCAATGTCGCCCTTGTAGAATGCATCAGGGCCGCTTTTCGCAATCGCTTCCAGGGTGTTTGCGAGGTCGTTCTGCACGAGCAAACCGCTCAGAATTTTCCCGTCTTTCGCGAAAATTTTCGCGGACGACGGCCAGCGTAGCAGGGTGTTCTGAAAACGATTCAGCGAGGCTGCCAAATCGCTCTCTATCGGAATTCCTTCACGTGCGAGCTTGATCGCAGGCGCGATCAGATCGGCGAGCGAAAATTTACCGGAGCCGAATTTTTCGACAGCGGTTGCAAGACCCGACACGCTGCCCGGCACGCCGACGCCTAGGCCGGTGCGCTGGACTTTTGCCGTGTCGGGTTTTCCGGTCTCGTCGAGAAAACTCTTCGCATGAATTCCCTGCGGCGCGATCTCGCGAAAATCGAGTGCGATCGCCTGCTTTTTCTCGGCGAGCCAGATTACGAAAAATCCGCCGCCACCGAGATTTCCCGCACGCGGATGCGTGACCGCGAGCGCAAAGCCGACTGCAACCGCGGCATCGACTGCGTTGCCGCCCTTCTCCAGAATCTCGACGCCGATGCGGGTCGCAATCGCATCCTGCGAAGTGATCATGCCGTTCTTGGCGACGGCCGGTTTGATCGTGCCCGCCAGCTTGACGATGTCGGTCGCCGGATCGGACGCAGGTTGCGGCAGCGCCTGCGTGACAAGCGCCAAGAGAAGTGTCGCGGCGCTGAAGAGCCGCGCGTTGCGGGTAAAGAATTCGAGAGGCTTCATCGGAAAGGCTTTTAGCAGGTGGAGCGCGCTTGACGCGAATTCTTGGCGGGGCTTACCTCACGCATCTTTCAGACCGGGAGCCGGATATGGCCGCTATTGCCGCGAATTTCTTTTCTGCAAACGCTGCGCGCTTTCGTTCGCTCGGCCTTATTGCGATCCTGGCTCTTTTCACCGCGGGTTGCGGCGTCAATGCGATTCCGACCTTTGAGGAGCAGGCCAAGGCGAAGTGGAGCGAAGTGCAGAACCAGTATCAGCGCCGCTCCGATCTGATCCCGAACCTGGTCGAGACCGTCAAAGGCTTTGCGCAGCAGGAAAGGGATGTACTGACGGCGGTGGTCGAAGCCCGCGCGAAGGCGACGCAGATCAAGATTGACGTCAACCAGATCACGGACCCGGAAGCGTTGAAGCGCTTTCAGGACGCGCAGCAGCAGCTCTCCGGCGCAATCGGCCGCTTGCTCGCGGTCGCGGAAGCTTATCCCGATCTGAAATCGAGCCAGAATTTCCTGACCCTTCAGGCGCAACTCGAAGGTACGGAAAATCGCATCGCGGTCGCGCGGCGCGACTATATCGAAGCGGTACGCGTCTATAACACCGAGCTTCGCACGTTCCCCGGCGTGCTCTGGGCGTCCACGCTCTATCGTGACGCGAAACCGCTTGCGAGTTTCACGATCTCCGAAGAGCAGATGCGCGTACCGAACGTGAAGTTCACGAAGTAAGTTTTCCGATGCGCTTCGCTGCGGCGAGGATGAAGTGGGCCCAAGCGCTTATTGCGCTCGCGCTTCTTTGCGTGCCGTTTACAAGTTTCGCGCAGACGTCCGAGCCGCTAAAATTTCCGGAACTTACCGGCCGTGTCGTCGATCGCGCGAATCTGTTGAGCGAGACGCAGCGCAGCGAACTCACGCGCAAACTCGATGAACTCGAAAAGAAAACGACCGCGCAGTTCGTTGTAGTCACGCTCACTTCGCTCTCGGGCCGCACCATCGAGGAATATGGCGTTCAGCTCGGCCGCCATTGGGGCATCGGCCAGAAGAATACGAATAATGGCGTATTGCTCATCGTTGCGCCGAACGAGCGCAAGGTGCGGGTCGAAGTCGGCTACGGCGCGGAAGGCGTACTGCCGGATGCGGTGTCGTGGCTCATCATCCAGCGCGTGATCATTCCGAAATTCCGCGCGAACGATTACGCCGGCGGCATCGTTGCGGGCTCTGACGAGATCATCAAGGTGCTTTCCGGCGCGGGCGACGAATGGAAAAACGCCCCCAAGAATCCGCAGGATGCGCCGTGGTGGGTGGATATCTTAGTCCTCGCAATCTTCTTCATTCCGTTCCTCCTGGTGCCGCTTGCGATCTTTCTTGTGATCCGCTCGATCACCCGCGACGTCATGCGGGGTATGAAGAGCCAGAAGGGCAAAAAGAAGCGCGGCTTCTGGAATTCGCTCACCAGTTCTTCGAGTTCCAGTTCATCGTCGTGGAGTTCGTCTTCCTCCTCCTCGTCATGGTCGTCGTCTTCGGGATCGGACAGTTTCTCCGGCGGTGGCGGCTCGTTCGGCGGCGGCGGTTCGTCGGGGAGCTGGTGATGCGATCGTTCACCGCAATTTTCACGACGATGTTCGTAACCCCGCTTGCCGCACAAACGAATGAAGCGCCGGTCGAACAAATTTCGATCTGGACGTCGATCGGAATCTTGTTCTTTTTGCTTTTGGCAGCGCTGATCGTCGTTTCCATTTTCTGTCAGCTTTTGATTGCCATCGGTCTTGTGCCGAAGAAAGGCAAGGTCCGAAGCGTGATGTTCTGGCTCGCCCGCGTCGTCTCCAACGTGCAGACGACGTCAAAGCGCGATAGCTCGTCTTCGGGCAGCAGTAAAAGCAGCGGCGGCACGTTCGGTGGCGGCGGAAGTTCGGGGAACTGGTGATGCGGCTTTCGTTCGACCAAGGCGACATGGACAGAATCGCGGAAGCGATCCGGCGCACGGAAACGGCGACCTCGGGTGAAATCTTCTGCGTGCTTGCGCGCTCGTCGGGAAGCTACCGCGCTTATCCCTTGGTGCTCGCATTTCTCATTTCGCTGCTCGTTCCGCTTCCGCTGATCTATCTCACCTTCACGAGCGCGGTGACGATCTATTCGGCGCAGCTTGGCGTCGCCGTTCTGCTCATACTTATTTTCATGAATGCACGCTTCCGCTTCAGTGTCGTGCCGAAAGGCGTGAAGCGCGACCGCGCGCATGCGGAAGCGCAAAGGCTGTTCGCGGCGCATGGCCTGCATCAGACGCTGGAGCGTACCGGCGTGCTGATTTTCGTTTCGCTTGCGGAGCGCTACGTCGAAGTGGTTGCCGACGCCGGCATCAACGAAAAAGTCTCAGAGAAAGTCTGGGACAACGCTGTGATTGCGATGCTGCAAGCGATCAAGCGCGACGAACTCGGCAACGGCTTCATCGAGGCGATCGGCATCTGCGGCAAGGTGCTTGCCGAACACTTTCCGCCGGGCGCGATGAACAAGGACGAGCTGCCGAACAAGCTCGTCCTTCTTTAATTATCGCGCCATCGAATAGTATTCGGCGTTCGGCTCGTTGCCGGATGCGGTCGCCATGCGGTTCGACATATTGAAGAAGCCGGCCACGGCGGAAATGTCCCAGATATCGCGGTCCGAGAAGCCGGCTTTGCGCAGCGCTGCGCGATCTTCCTCGCCGACTTCCCAGGGCGTCTCGGTGAGCTTCCAGCAGAAATCCAGCATCGCGCGCGTGCGCGCATCCAATGACGCGGCGCGGTAGTTCGCGACCATGGTTTCCGCGAGCATCGGGTCGCCGGTGAGTTTGCGCAGGACCGCGCCGTGCGCGACCAGACAATAGTGGCAATGGTTCGCGCAGGAGACGACGACCGCAATCATCTCCCGCTCGATTTTGGAAAGGCCGGATTTCCCGAGCATGAGGTCGTCCGACATCGCAACGAAGGCCTTCAGCTTCGCGAGATCGAACGAATAGGCGCGCAGGACGTTCGGAATGAAGCCGAGCTTTTCCTGGCATTTCGCGAAATAGGCCTTCATCGCCTCGTCGAGTTCGGCAGGCGAAAGATCGAGCGCCATCACCTTGTCATTGTGCGAAGCGACGGTTGCCGGAGTGCTTACGGCCTTCATGCTGGTGTCCTTTTTGGCATGTAAGCCGAGCCTAACAGCCGGAAAGCTCGGCTGAAACCGCAGGCTCGACAGCGCGTTTGCGGAAGCAGAGACTGACGGGAACCGGCGCCGCTTCGCGCGAGAACGGCCGGTCCTGCGGGGCAGGGAGACGGCGGCATGAATTTTGCGGAAAAATTTGCAGCCGGTGAGCAGCCGGCCGCGGAGGATTTGCTCAACGATGCCGCGAAAATCGCGGTCGCGAAGAAGCTGCCACCCGATTTCGTCGCCGCACTCTTTGGCGCCGCCTCGCCCGAAGATCTCGCTCCTTACAGCGCCGAAGAAATCGCCTCACTGGCGGCGCAGAGCTACGGGCATCTTTCGGAGCGTGCGCAGGGCAAAGCCGATATTCGTATCTATAACCCCACGCCTGCCGCAGGCAGCGAAGGGCTCGGCGCGATTACTGTGGTCGAGATCGAGAACGACGATATGCCGTTCCTGCTCGATTCGGTGAGCGGAGAGTTAAGCGAGCAGGGCGTGAGCATTCGTCTTGCCGCGCATCCGATTTTTTCGGTCGAGCGCGGCGACGACGGCAAGCTTGCCGAATGGCGCGGGCTGGCCAAAGACGGCAAGAAGAAACGGCGCGAGAGTTTCATACACATCCATATCGACCGGATCGACGAGTCGCGTCACGCGAAGATCGCCGATGGCCTGCGCGGAGCGTTCGAAGACGTAGGCATCGCGGTCGCCGACTGGCCGGCGATGCTGGAATATGCAGACGAAGTGATCGACGGCCTGCAGAAGAAGTCGCATCCGCTGCCGGAAGAAGAACTCGAAGAAGCGGTCGCTTTTATGAAGTGGCTGCGTGACGGGCAGTTCACGTTTCTCGGCTGCCGCGACAATGTCGCGATGGGAAGCGGAGACAAGGTCACGCTCGAGCCGGTTTACGAAAGCGGGCTCGGCATTCTGCGCCGGAAGGATATCCGGGTCTTGAGTCGCGCCGGCGAGCCGGTCGGCACCACGGCAGAGATGCGCGAATTTCTGAAGCTGCCGCTGCCATTGATCGTCACCAAGGCGAACTTGCGTTCGCGCGTGCATCGCCGCGCGCATATGGATTATGTCGGCATCAAACGCTTCGACAAAAGCGGCAAGCTCGTCGGCGAGCGCCGCATCGTCGGCCTGTTCACGTCACCGGTCTATCGCGATTCCGTATTCAAGATTCCCTACTTGCGGCGGAAAGCGGCGTTTGTGCTCGATCACGCGGGCTTTCCGCAGGAGAGCCATTCCGGCAAGGCGCTCGCGAATGTGCTCGAAACCTATCCGCGCGACGATCTGTTTCAGGTCGACCGCGATACGCTGTTGCAGTTTTCGCTTTCGATCCTGCAGCTCGAAGAGCGGCCGCGCATTCGCGTGCTCTCGCGCCGGGATCGTTTCAACCGCTTCGTCTCGGTGCTCGTCTATGTGCCGCGCGAACGCTACGACAGCGTGATCCGCGCAAAGATCGGCGCATATCTCGCGCAGGTTTATCAGGGCCGCGTGTCGGCGTTCTATCCGTTTTTCCCCGACGGTCCGCTGACGCGTGTTCACTTCATCATCGGCCGCGATATGGGCGAGACGCCGAATCCTTCGCGCGCGGAATTGGAAGCCGGTATCGCCGCGATCGTGCGGAGCTGGAACGACGAGTTCGCAAGCGAACTTTCCGGCGCGTTCGATCCCACGAAAGCGCGAGAGATTGAAGGCAAATACAAAAGCGCGCTTTCCGCCGCATATCGCGAAGCATTCCCCGCGACGGATGCGGTTCGCGACATCCGCGTCATCGAAAATCTTTCGAAGGAAAAGCCGCTTGCGATCAACTTCTACCGCGCAGCGGATGCGGACAAGAAGAGCGTCAATCTGAAAGTCTGGAACTGCGAGCGGCCGCTGCCGCTTTCCGAGCGCGTGCCGCTTCTGGAAAACATGGGCTTTTCCGTCATCGACGAGCGCACCTATACGGTCGAGCGTGATGCGGCGGCGGGCGGCATCGTGTGGCTGCATGACATGACGCTTGCGCGCGCGGACGGACGCGAGATCGAAGTCGAAGCGCTCGACGCGCGTCTCGAATCTGCGCTGATGGCGGTCCTGCAGGGCCGCGCTGAGAACGACGGCTTCAACGCGCTCGTTCTGAATTCCGGCATGCCGTGGCGTGACGTTTCGTTGGTGCGCACGCTCGGCCGTTACTTGCGGCAGGCGGCAATTCCTTACAGTCAGGACTATCTTTGGATTACCGCGAACAAGCACGCGGGAATCTCTCGTGATCTCGTTGCGCTGTTTCATGCGCGGTTCGATCCGCGCGAAAGCGAAAGCTCGCGTGAGACGAAGGAAAAAGAAATCCGCGCGAACATCGAGACGGCACTCGGCGACGTGCAAAGCCTCGATGAAGACCGCATCATGCGGCGGTTCGCGAATCTGATTGGCGCCGCGCTGCGCACGAATTTCTATCAGATCGCCAAAGATGGCGGCCCGCGGCCGACGATCGCGATCAAATTCGAAAGCCGCAAGATCGACGATCTTCCGCTACCGCGTCCGCTGTTCGAAATCTTCGTCTATTCGCCCCGCGTCGAAGGCGTGCATCTGCGCTTCGGCAAGGTTGCGCGCGGCGGCATCCGCTGGTCGGACCGTCCGCAGGATTTCCGTACCGAAGTCTTGGGCCTCGTCAAAGCGCAGCAGGTGAAGAATGCGGTCATCGTGCCGGTCGGCGCGAAGGGCGGCTTCGTGCCGAAACAAATGCCGGCGGGCGCGTCGCGCGACGTTATGATGGCGGAAGGCACCGAGACTTATAAAATCTTCATCCGCTCGTTGCTTGAGATCACCGACAATCTTTCGGCGGAAGGCGCAGTCGTGCCGCCGGAGAACACGGTGCGCCACGACGCCGACGATCCTTATCTTGTGGTCGCCGCCGACAAGGGGACCGCGACTTTTTCCGATACCGCAAACGGACTTGCGTTCGAACACGGCTTCTGGCTTGGCGACGCGTTCGCGAGCGGTGGCTCGGCGGGCTACGACCACAAGAAAATGGGCATCACCGCGCGCGGCGCGTGGGAAGCGGTGAAGCGCCACTTCCGCGAGATGGATGTCGATATTTCGAAGACGCCGTTCACGGTTGTTGGCGTCGGCGATATGTCGGGCGACGTGTTCGGCAACGGCATGTTGCTGGAGAAAACAATTAAGCTGGTCGCGGCCTTCGACCACCGCGACATTTTCATCGATCCTGCGCCCGATCCGGAAACAAGTTTCGCCGAACGCAAGCGCATGTTCGAACTGCCGCGCTCGTCCTGGCAGGATTACGACAAATCGCTGATCTCGAAGGGCGGCGGCATTTTCCCGCGCAATGCGAAAAGCATTCCGCTCTCGGCGGAAATGCAGGAATTGCTTTCGCTGCAAAAGCACGAAGCGCCGCCTTCAGAGATCATGAATGCGATCCTGAAGAGCGAAGTCGATCTTCTCTGGTTCGGCGGGATCGGTACTTATGTGCGCGCGTCGTCGGAAAGCGACGCGATGGCCGGCGACCGCGCAAACGACGCGATCCGCATTACCGGCGGCGAAGTCGGCGCGAAAGTCGTGGGCGAGGGCGCCAACCTTGGCATGACGCAACGCGGACGCATCGAGGCGGCGCAACGCGGAGTAAAGCTCAACACCGACGCAATCGACAATTCGGCGGGCGTGAATTCTTCCGACGTCGAGGTCAATCTGAAGATTGCGCTGTCGGCCCCGGTGCGCGCCGGAAATCTTTCGCTGGACGACCGCAACAAGCTGCTCGCTGAAATGACGCCGGATGTCGCGGCACTCGTCTTGCGCAACAACTATCTCCAGACGCTCGCGATCTCGCTTGTGGAACGCGAAGGCGTGAACGACGTCGGTTTCGAGATGCAGTTGATGCGCAACCTCGAGCGGCGGGGGCTGCTCGATCGTGGCGTCGAATATCTGCCTTCCGACATGGCGCTCACGGAGCGTCAGTCGAAGGGACAGGGACTGACGCGGCCGGAGCTTGCGGTCACGCTCGCTTACGCGAAGTTGACGTTGTTCGACGATCTGATCGCATCCGACGTGCCGGACGACGAATATTTCAACGAAGAGTTGCTCCGCTATTTCCCGAGCGCTGTCCCGGAGCGCTATCCCGACGCGGTCGAGACGCATCGGCTGCGCCGCGAGATCGTCGCAACGCGGCTCGGCAATTCGATGATCAATCGTGGCGGCCCGGCTTTCGTAATCCGCGTTTCGGAAGAAACCAGCGCGTCCGCCGCGATCATTGCGAAAGCTTACGCGGCGGTGCGCGACAGCTACCGGATGGTGGAAATCAACAATGCGATCGACGCGCTGGATGCGAAGATCGCAGGCAGCTTGCAACTTTCGCTCTACGACAGCGTGAAGAAACTCTTGCTCGACCGGGTCGTGTGGTTCGTGCGAAACGCCGACCTCTCTGCCGGTCTTGCGCAGGCCGTCTCGCATTATCGCTACGGTATCGATACCATCGAACAGAACATCGAGACGCTGTTGCCGGCTGAGCGGGCGGCGCAGTTGCAGGCCCGTGCGGCAGAAATCGCGGGCAAACAGGTGCCGGAAGCATTGGCTGCAAAAATTGCGCGGCTTCCCGAACTCGCGGCGGCAAGCGACATCGTGCTGATCGCAGGACAAAGCCAACAGGAAGTGCTTCCCGTCGCCGAAACCTATTTCGCCGCCGAAGATTTTTTCCGCCTCGACCGGGTGCTTGCGGCGGGCGGCGGCGTCAAGCTTTCCGATCACTTCGACCGGCTTGCCTTCGATCTTGCGCTTGCGCGCATCTCGGCAAGCCAGCGCAAAATCGTGGCGGCGGCGTTGCAAACCGGCAAGACCGGGCCTGAGGCAATCGAAGCCTGGGTCAGCGCGCATAAAGGCAACGTTGACCGTGCGCGGCGCGGCGTCCAGGAAATTGCGGAATCGGGTCTTACCTTGTCGAAGCTCGCGGTTGCTGCGAACCTGATCAGCGAGTTGGTTTCCTCCTAGGATTTTTATGCAGCAAGCACCGCGCCGGGCGATCTTCGGCTGGATTTTGTTCGACTGGGCGTGCCAGCCGGTTGCGACGCTCGTTACGACTTTTATTTACGCGCCATATTTCGCGTCCGCGGTCGCGAGCAGCCCGGCCGAAGGGCAGGCGCTGTGGGGCTTCGCTGCAGCCGCAGCCGGCATTGTGATTGCGCTGACTTCGCCGTTCATCGGCGCAGTGGCCGACGCGACCGGGGCGCGCAAGCCTTGGATCGCAGGGTTCGGCTTGCTGCTCATCATCGGCTCGCTCGGACTTTGGTTCGGAAAGCCGGGGGACCAAAGCACGATCATGATCGTGCTTTTTTCATTCGCGATTGCGACGATCGGCTTCGAGTTCGCGACGGTGTTCAACAACGCAATGATGCCTTCGCTGGTGCCGCCGAACAAAATCGGCTGGCTCTCCGGTCTGGGCTGGGCGACCGGCTATCTTGGCGGCCTCGTGTCGCTTGCGATCTCGCTTCTGTTTCTCTCGACGAATCCGAAAACCGGACTGACCTTGATCGGCACGCCGCCGATCTTCGGTCTCGACGCTGCCGCACGCGAAGGCGACCGTATCATCGGTCCGTTCACGGCAATCTGGTTCGTCGTGTTCGTGCTGCCGCTCTTTCTGTTCACGCCGGACAGTGCCAAGGCGCTGAAGCTCGGGCCGGCCATCAAGCGCGGTCTTTCGTCAACGCTCGCGATGCTGCGCGAGGCGAGCAAGCACAAGAATCTCTTCACCTTCCTGATTGCGAACATGGTCTACACCGACGGACTGCTTGCGATGTTTGCCTTCGGCGGCATCTATGCAGCCGGCACATTCGGCTGGGGTGCGATTCAACTCGGTATTTTCGGCATCCTGCTCACGATCACGGGCACGCTCGGCGCGCTCGCCGGCGGTAAACTCGATGACCGGTTTGGTGCGAGACCCGTGATCCTCGGATCGCTTGTGATTTTACTTCTGTCCTGCATCGCGATCCTTTCGATCGGCCGCGATCATATTTTCTTCTTTGTTCCGGTAACGCCTGCCGATCCGCACGCGGGATTGTTCACCAGCGTCTCCGAAAAACTTTATATCGCCATCGGTATGTTCATCGGCATCGCCGCAGGACCGCTGCAGGCCGCGTCGCGCGCGCTGCTCGTGCGTCTCGCTCCTAAAGAGAAGCTCGGACAATTTTTCGGATTGTTCGCGCTTTCCGGAAAACTGACCTCGTTCATGGGGCCGTTTCTGGTCGCGACCATTACCGCGATCACGCTGAACCAGAAGGCCGGCGTGTCGGTATTGGTACTCTTCTTTATCGTCGGCGGATTGTTGTTGTTGCGCGTAGTGCCCGCGGCTCGGACAAGTTAGCGCGCGTTCGATTATATTTGCGCGTGATCTTTACCGAAAACCGGTGCCCACTTTTCGGGGATCACGCGCTAATGCCGGAAGTGACGGACGCCGGTAAAGACCATGGCGATACCCGCCTTGTCCGCGGCTTCGATCACTTCATCGTCGCGAATGGAGCCGCCGGGCTGAATCACGGCCGTGGCGCCCGCTTCGATCGCTGATAGCAAACCGTCGGCAAACGGAAAGAATGCGTCGGAGGCTACGACAGAGCCTTTGGTCAACGGCGTTTCCAGGCCTGCGGTCTTGGCGGCGTCTTCCGCCTTGCGCGCGGCGATGCGCGCGGAATCGACGCGGCTCATTTGTCCAGCGCCGATACCGACCGTCGCGCGGTCCTTTGCGTAAATGATCGTGTTCGATTTTACGTGCTTTGCGACGCGGAACGCGAAACGCAGATCGTCGAGTTCGGCCTTGGTCGGCGCGCGCTTGGTGACGACTTTCAGTTCCAGATCGTCGGCGACCGCGTTGTCGCGCGATTGTACGAGCAAGCCGCCTGCGATGGATTTGAAGGTGAGGCCTTTCGCGCGCGGATCGGGCAGCGCGGCAGTGAGCAGCAAGCGAAGATTTTTCTTTGCGCCGACGATCTTGATTGCCTCTTCGCTTGCGCCCGGTGCGATGATGACTTCCGTGAAAATCTCGACCATCGCTTTCGCCGCGTCCGCATCCAGCGGACGATTGGTCGCGATGATGCCGCCAAACGCGGAAACCGGATCGCAGGAGAGCGCTTTCTGATAAGCGTCGAGAAGCGTTTCGCCTTCCGCGACTCCGCAGGGGTTCGCGTGTTTCACGATCACGACCGCCGCCGAACGCTTCGAGTCGAATTCGGCGACGCATTCGTAGGCCGCGTCGGTGTCGTTCAGGTTGTTGTAGGAGAGTTCTTTGCCCTGCAAC
>Ga0247762_1000230_pt1 | contig 20938 bp, 23 predicted proteins | sample UWRJL081202R4_FD_181016 | JGI IMG/M metagenome (GOLD analysis project Ga0247762, IMG submission 181016) | Plant litter microbial communities from Arlington Agricultural Research Station in Wisconsin, United States - UWRJ-L081-202R-4 | ecosystem: Environmental > Terrestrial > Plant litter >...
GGCGTTGATAAACATGCCTCCGCCCCAATGACCGCCACCACCAACGGCCTGTACGATCTGTCCATCCAACACTACCCAAGAGTTCTCATAACCGAACCACCGCCATGTGGAGGAAGCGCCTATAGGATCCATTATGTACTCGCGCAGCACTTGTGGCAAAGGTCTGCGCCAGATGTTGAGCGCGGCAAGAGCTAGTGCATTTACGCGTACGTCGTTGTACTCATATACAGTGCCTGGTGCATTGCGCGGGCGTGTTCTCCATTCAGCGGGCTTGTCGCCGGGGCGGTCAGCCCATTCGGGTTTGCCCCAGAGAGTTCCTTCCCAGTCGCTTGTTTGGCGCAGCATGTGGTTCCAGGTTATCGTGCGGTTGTGTGGTGTATCGAAGAGCTTTATAAGGGAAGGCTCGTTTATGTGATCGGCCTTGTTGGTTACGGGCGGTGCATATACCTGTATGGGGGCGATGGCGTTTGCTACGGTATCGTTTATGCTTTTGATGAGACCTCTGTCGTAAGCGAGGCCTATGGTTGAGGAGAGGAAGCTCTTGGTTACGCTGAATGTCATGTCTACCCGCAGCGGCTCGCCCCACTCGGCCACGATGTAGCCGTTGCGGATGATGATGCCGGTAGCGGGGCCGCGCTCAGCAAACGGCCCTACGGCCTCACCGAAGGGCTCACGGCCGAAAGATTGGTAGTGGGCCTGTACGAGGTCACGCGGTGTTTTTGATTCGTGCTCTTTGACAAAGGTTATTGCCTCGGCGAGTTTGGCTGCGTTGAGGCCGGCCTGGGCGGGAGTGCGGGTGAGCCAGGTGTTGGGTTCGGGGTAATATATATCCTGCGCTTTCTTTTTTTGGGCTGTTGCCAGGAATGGGAGGAGTATGAGGAGTATTATTTTGATCTTCATGGGAGTGATGCAATTACTGTTTCATGTACAATATACCAGTACTGTTTGTGTGATAAAAATCCGGGAGGCGACCGGCATGAATATTGTCGTCGGGCCCTTTATATGATACGATCTTCAGGACTATGGCTAAACAATTTTTTTATTCCGCCGTTTCATGTGGCCAATCGCGGAATGCTAATTATAGAATTGCCCGGTGGCTGCTATTTTGAGGAGTTGCGTTTTAAATTGGTCAGCATACTAACCGGGGAGGAAACAAATGAGAATGTTGTTTTTGATGAGAGTTTCAGGTTCGTAGAGCGGATTGATTCGGGAGGGTGGTTTAATATTTATCCGATGACTATCAGGCGTTACATAACGAAGTATAGTAAACCTGGACAGGATGACAAAATCTATGAGTTATTCACGGCGAATATGCTTCAGGAATTCGGAGAGGTACGCCCGGGCACGAACGTAGAAACACTGTCATGGACTTCACGAAAACTCTTATCATTATGGGTTACGTTTTCGTGGACAGACAAAATTGTATTTGACCTTTTGGCTATTGATCCGGTTGGAGGGAATCATATATATAACCTGGTGAAACGTCGTGTAGCAGAATCGGGTGCAGCAGTGTTGATCGATTATGTTGAGGATGATTTTAAGGACAATCCTTCGCAGAGGGTGAGGTATAGAGAATTAGTGTGAGCGCAAGGGAATTTGCTTCACGGTTGAATATAAGGGAGTGGTGCTTTTTAACGGGTGATGCGTGGGGAGCTGGGCAGTGTGAGTGCCAGTGTGAGACACGAAGAAAAAAACAGCGCGAATGTGTTTCGCTCTCGCTCCTCACACTCGCGCTGTTTTTTGTACCCCGGGCGGGGGTAATAATATATCCTCATTATCAGTCGGTTAGGTGTGCTGTTGCGAAACCAATGCGAAACACTATCTCTTTTTCTCTTTTTCCAAGTCCTTAATTTTGTCGCTCATTACCGCCTGTTGAAACTGTAAATCAGTAAGAACTTGCCATAAATCGGTATTGAAAGACAGCTGTTTGCTTATAAAGGCTTTCAGCTCCCAAACCTCCAGTATTTCGTGCGCGTGAAGTATGCGCGCTGGATGTTGACCGTTTTTGTTATCGCTATTACATACCAGAATTGGATTATTCTGGTCCTTCAGCCTGTTCAGACATCGCTTGACAAAGATGCCATCAGTCGAAACAATGACATACACCCGGTTATCACGGATCGAAAGAATATCTTCTACGTATTGAGCAATAACAATATCACCATCGTGCAGACCTCCACCGCCGAGCTGTAGCATCGAATCACCATCTACCTGAAACATACGATATGTTCCCTCTTTGATAATGGGCAGGCTAAAGGCTGGTAGCTTTTCTATGAACTCTGGGTCGCCGAAACCTTTCATATATCCGGCTTGGGCCTTCACCGTTACAAAGGGGATTACTTCACGTCCTCTTTCATTTACGACCACTGTAACTGGACGTACGTATTTTCCAGACAAGTAACCCTGCTCTGGATTGGTGCGGGTTTCTATAAGTTCACCTTTTGACTCGATCCCCATTTCAGGCCCACGACCAGATCTTAGCCATTCAAAGTTGAAACCGGTCAATTCGGCCGTTGCTTCAAGATATTTCAGAGAATCAAGCTCGCCTTCCCTGTTTAGCAGATCGCTTACAGCTGCCCGGCCCAGCCCGAGCTTGTCAGCCAGAGCCTGTCTAGTTTTTCCAGACGCCTCCAATGCACGAATAATGCGGTATTTACGATCCATAGGCTGATTTTGAAAAATATGTTCAGTTAAACTTGACTTATATGTCTAGTTTTGCCGAACATTGTGTCAATAAATACTTAACAAGTCCCTCACAAGGTAGCAACATGGTCATAGACAACAAAATGCGCAGTAAGCTCCAGGAGTTTCTGCCTAATAACTACCGGTTAGTTGTGTCACAACAAGTGCAATGTCATCCTAACACGGTCTATAATGTCCTTCACAATGCCCACTATAATCCAGCCGTGGCTAAAGCTCTTTTTGACCTCGCGACAAAGGAGAAAGAGAAGAGGCTCAAGGCTGATTTGGAGTTGAAACAAATCGCTGAGCAATTATAGCGCATGCACTTGATCGAGATAAGGCATCTAGCCTCTCCAACCCACGCATGTAACCTAAAAAGCGTATCAAATATTACATCATTTATATGAACACAACATCGGACACCAAGGTAATCTTATTCGGATCACCCGTAGATCCAACAATTAGTGAAAATGCCCGCAAGCTCGAGGCTGCTGGTAGGACAGTAGAGATACAAGATCGGCCAGGATATGACACTGGCTTAGGTATCTGCGGCAACCATTATTGCTCATGTAAGCAGCTCTGCAAAGCACGCTACGAACAAACAGAACAGTCAATTCAAACCTCTAAACAAACCATACTATGACGAAGCTACCAATCGGACAACCAGTCGAACGCATAGCGAAGGATTACACCGGGGGCCGTAAAGGTCGTGTGGTGGATGCAAAAGACGGACGCGCGAAAGTACACTGGACATTAACAAAGGATGGAAAGCCCATAAATCGCAACACATGGGTTAGCAATGCAGACCTAAAGCTCTTGCAGCCAACAGACCACAAAGCACAGACTATTTAACCACTGAACAATTAATATGGCTTTATCCGAATCATCAGTACTAAAGGCATGGCGAATTCTCAATGAGATCAATCCTGCCGCCAACAACAGCTTTATATCGCATTACGATGAAGACGAACCACTGCGACTCGATGCGATTATTGGCTACGACCGAAAATCAGATGGCGGCTGGGAGAACGTGTTTATCAATGTAAGAAACATTAGCCAGGAACAATTAGAGACATTCAAAAGTCGCGCTCGGGAGATACCTAACAGTTTCTTCATTGACGATAAAGGAAATGGTATAACAAGAATAGGGTGGTTTTAACAAGGCAATAGAACAAAGAAGGTTCAATCAATTCAAACTATATAATCAACAATGGAAGACGTAACTGAAAAAACATGTAAGCGGATGCTTCAGCGAATATTTTGGAAAATTGAAGAAATGAGGGAGCACACGCTTGATGAGCATCTTGATATCGCACTTGAATTAATTGATATGGTGACTCTCAAAGAACCAGGTGCAAATGAGCGATACCATGAGTTACTATGTGACGCCGTGACAAATCTGATCGTTGTCATGAAGCGACTTGAGGACCAAATGAAGTAAGTGCTGACGCACGGATAAACTTAACTGACCTACTACTATGGAAAAACTTATAACCCTTAAAGAAACCGTTACCGCAAATAAAATAAAACCGGCTGTATTCGAAGCCTGGAGCTTTCAAGCGCATTTTGATGCACACATAAAACAAAGGTCTCTCAAAGTTGTGTGGGAAACTAAAGACAAGGCTGGTGTTATGGATCGAACTGGCGAACAATGGACTGTTGATCGTGATGATTGCGTTGTGATAAAATCTGAACAGTATGTCGCGACTGTGTCCTAAATGTAATTCAGAGCTTTCATTGGAGGAGCGTCGATATGATGAATGTTACTCCTGCAAGTATGCGTACGTGCCACAGCAAAAGGTTGACGAAGTGCGGGCAAATGATCGCTCGTTCTCAATTCCTATTAGCTTAATGGCTGCTTCTAGCATTACGATTTCTATCGACCAGGTCAACCAAGCGTTAATTTTTTGTGTGACAGAAAATGAAAACCAGAAGCAGGTCTAAGAAAAGTGATCGACTAAAGCGTGCTCTCATTGTATATCACTGGCAAGGCATACTTGCGGACAATGGCAAACTGGGTGTTACTGAGATTGAAGCTCGAATGAAGCGAATATCGCGGTTGCGCTCCAGGCTGGCTGATCCTTCACAGGTTGAATTGAATTTTGAAGCACTGAAGTCGAAGCAAACAAAAACCAAACATCGCTAACGCTATAGCCATGCCTATTGACTACAGAGAGTACCATCCGAAATGGTCACTTATCGTCAGACTCATCCGGCGGCGTTCGGGAAATCGTTGTGAGGGATCACCGATTTACCCGGATTGCCGTGCCGAACACGGCCAGCCTCACCCAGTAACCGGCAGCAAGGTTATTCTGACAACGGCCCACATGGACCAAGAGATAGACAACAACCGATTTGACAACCTTCGGCATTTATGCCAGCGCTGTCATCTACGGCACGACCAGGGTTATCACATTATGAATCGAAAATACGGTAGAAAACACCGTCGAAAACATCAGCTTAAAATATGGAAAAACTATTTGATACGATAGCCAAGTCGATCACCAGCCTGGGAGCCGTCGTGTTCGTGATGTTAATGACAATTTCTGGAATGATCATTTTTAGCCACACGCTTTTTAGTCACGTCTTTCCAGATACGATGGCGGGCTGGGAAAAGGTTTCAGCGACGTGGTTAATGGCGCTTGGGTGGGAGTTTACAGTTCTCATCACTACATGTAACACCAAGCACATCAACCGGCATATTCCTCTAATTATGGCCATTTGCTCCGGCGTTATAGTGCTGTTTTTTATTCAGGCGTTCAGTGGTGGCTTCGGTGTGATTGGGACGCTGCAACGATGGTTTGTAGGTCTGCTTGCCGCAACGATCAATTACATCTATGCGGAGCTGTTCTACGCAAAATGGCAGGAGCGCAATGAAGCCCTTGCGATCCCTATTCAAGTGAATGAACTTTTAGCACGTATCGACGCACTTACGCTAGAACTGGACGAACGGAAAACAGAGCTTGCGACGAGTCGTCCCCAGTGGCTCAAAGCTCAATCAGATCTGGACGAAACGTCGATCAAGCTGAATCAAAGTCAATCAAAGCTCAATCAAGTAGAACTGCAACTGCATGAAGCTCATTCACGCTTGAGTCAGGCTGAATCAGAATTGAATCAAACACGGTTGGAGGTGAATGAAAAACGTGTACGCCTCGACGAAGTTCAATCAAAGGCGCTACTCATGGAGCGGCAGCTGACTGAAGTCAATCAGCGGAACGTCGAAGCAGGCCGACTTCTCGATCACAATCGGCATGAACAGGCTGAGACAGGGAGGGAATTAGCCGAACTCAGGGCATTCAAGGCGCAAATACAGAAAGAATTGGAGTGTCCACACTGCAAAGCTGTCCAACCCAATGCGCGAACCCTGAACGCCCACAAAGGCCACTGTCCAGAAAATCCGATCAACAAGCCAAAGGCATAAAAGTGCACCAACAATGACGGAAGAGTTGAAGAACACGCAATATTTAGAGCAGCGTTTAGCTGAACTGGGAATCACCCCCGAACAAAATTCTTACAAACGAACATGGACTCATGAGTTATCTGTCCGGGACGAAGAGACAGGAAAGACCATAACAAAGTCTGCCGAAAATGAAATCACTTACAACATATTCGACGTTGATGAGGCTGGCAACATCGTTATCCGATACTTTAATCTGCTCGGCCAACCTTACAGATGGAGGAAAGAGGGTACCGTGCAGGCACGAGACTACGTTCGAAAGCGTCTGAAAGATCCGAAAGAGGGGCCAAAGTATCACCAAGAGCCAGGCTCAGGTCAATACCCATTTTTTAACCCCGGGATACTGGCGAAGTTCCGGGATTCCACGTCCATTGAAACACTTTTTGTGGTTGAAGGAGAATTTAAATCCTTCAAAGGGTATCTGGCCGGGCTTGACATTATTGGTATCCCAAGTATTCATGGATTCTATAACGGAGATGTAAAAGGTAAACTGCATGAGGACATCCAAGAGCTACTTTTAAAGTGCGCGATCAAAAAGGTTGTGTTCCTGGTGGATGCTGATCTACTGACATTAAAATGGGCGGAAGGCAAAGATCTACACCAGCGGCCAAGTAGTTTTTACGGGTCTATCAAGGCATTTCGAGAAAGCCTGCAGTTGCTACTCGATGACGATAAATGTGCATTGGAGTTATGCTATTTCATGCACATTCAAACGAAGTTCGTCGATGATTGTAAAGGACTGGATGATCTGTTAAGTAAATACACAGCAGATCTTTCGGGCATTTTAAACGACTTGCGGGAGTTTCAATTTGCTAAGAAGTATTTCCAGGGCTTCATAATTAACGACCTGAATAAAGACGTGCAAGGTCGGATCTTCCGTTACCTCGGCCTAACCGATGAGCAGGAATTTTACAAGACGTATAAGGATTTCATTGGCGCGCGTGAGTTTAAATTCAGGCGTAAGAGATACCAATATGACCAGGAGGCAAAGGAGGTAAAATTCGTTCGTCACGAGGACGCGGATAAGTTTATGCGTATCGGCCCGGATTGGGTGAAGGTTATTACGAAGCTGAACAAGTACGGGGAGTTGAACGAAGAGATTGTTCCCTGGAAGATTTCAGAAATTCAACGGGACTACAAAAGATTTCCCGACTTTTTGGACCAGGTCCAGAAGTATGATGATTTCTGCAACGAGCCGAATTGGCTTCACGGCCAGTACAAGCGCGTCCATCAGGGTTGCTTTAACATCTGTAATCCTCTTAAATGGATACCCAAAGCTGGCGGTGTGGCTGCAAGTGTTGAGTTTCTTAAACACATTTTCCAGGGTAAAGGAAACTTGATACTGAATGAAGCTGGCATGGTCGAACATGAGGAAGCATATATCGGAGACCCCTTCACGGTGGCATTAGACCACCTGACAATTATGCTTCGACACCCGAAGCACATGTTGCCAGTCCCGATACTGGTGTCGCCCGAGAACGGCACCGGTAAGTCCACTTTCTTAAAATGGCTACAAACGATATGGGGAAGTAATATGGCCATTCTCGGCAATGAGCAATTTAAGATGAAGTTCAATGGCCATTATATATCAAAGTTCATCATCGCGATTGACGAGGGCTTCCTGGAGGTGGATAAAAAATCGGAAAAGGAACGATTAAAGCAACTCGTAACTGCTGATACTGCCTTTCTTGAGAATAAGGGCATGAACGTTAGGCAGATCAATTACTACGGAAAGTTGTTCATATCATCAAACGATGCTGATCGTGTTATGAAGATCGACGATGGTGAAAGTAGGTGGTTTGTTGTTCGAGTGCCGGTATCAAAAAAGAGAGATCCTGATTTGGAAGCGAAGCTTAAAGAGGAAGTTCCAGCTTGGCTTCATTATCTACAGAACAGGCAAATTTTCCATCCACGTCAAGATCGGTTGTGGTTTAAACCCGAATGGTTTATTACAGATCAGTTTAAGGTTATCGTTGAGACCACAAAGAGCCGTGTAGATCGAGTGTTCGAAGATTGGATTAGAGAGCAATTTGCAACGTATCGCTTACCGGTGCTGCGCTATGCATTAAACTACCTAACTGAGGTTTTCAATGATTCACGCAACTCTAAATATCGGATTGATTCCATAGAACTCAAATCGTATCTGAAGGAGCGCTTAAAAAAAGAACCTGAGCTTACGCAACGGATAAAGGTACCTATCGCCTGGGAATTTTCGGACGATCCACGTATCGAACCCCGGATAATTTTTAAGTCCATGATCGCCAGGCCGTATGATTTCCGTGCGGAAGACTGGCTTTCGCCCGAACAAATTGATCAGTGGAAAACACCGATACTAAGTGAGCAAGATCATGTTACAAAACAGGACGACCAGCAGCCGGTATTGAGTGAACAAGATCATGTTACAAAACAGGACGACCAGCAGCCAGTATTACAAGAAACAATTCCCTTTTAACAGAAAGACCCATTTTATAAAATATATCTGAAAACATGGTAACACTTGTAACAATAGTAACATTTTAAAATAAATAGAAATAAAGACGGTTTTAGTGTTACAAAGGCTGTTACAAACCGCGTTACAAAATTCGAGATACGTGTGTTTCCTATGCCTGTTACAAATGTTGTTACTGTTACACGTTACGAACAATCCACATAACGCAACTCCTATGAAGTACCCAGTGTATTACCGCAAAGCAGGCAGGTGTATTAAGCGAGACAGCGACACCTGCGGAATTCTTGTTGAGGTGCCCGCACCAAGCCAGACGTTGCCTCTGATTCAACGACCTCTTTCAGCGAATGACAAAGAGCAGTTTGACAAGGTTGTCAAAGACATGGCGCTCTGTCCAGAGGCTGACTTTGATAGCTATCTGGCTTCATTCTATCACGCCTGTGAGGCTAACAGGATCGAGTTTGGTCTATACCGTGAAAGGAAATTTGAGTCAGCGAAATCAACCCCCAACAACCGTTCACTATGAAAGCAAAAATGTACAGTGGTAAAAGTAACTCCTACCTTCACGATCATATTATCGATGGTTTTGCATCAAGTCATGATGGTATTCAAAATCTTAAGAAGTCGGGCCTTATAAAGGATGAGGAGTATACCCAACTGTTGGAGAAGAATATAGATCGCCTTATTAACCGAATCAAAGAGTTCAGGTTAGCTGAACGTGTAGCCAGCGTATTCTTCGCCGTCCTGTTCTTTTACTTACAGATAACCGATGAGGACCTTGAGATGCGCCGCGCCCGGCGGGTAAGAGTTCGAAAGCGTAATGAAGTAGAGTCCGTCGTCCCCTTGAAACGCAATGTGAGTTAAGCACGGAATACAGTCTATTCTTAGAACAAAGATCCCAATAAGTACTAACCGAAATCCCTACTTTTAATTATGCAAACACAATTCAGAGTGCCCGTTTTGCCCTACGTAAAAAAGTACCTCACCAAAAAATTTTTTGCGGGCAACCACGGGCCGCACAAGATTGAGGAGGACACGCTTATTGGTAAGCAGTTTATGAGTGTTATTATAGACGCTCGAAAGAAAGACGTTATAGATCGGCATATCGAGTTCTCTGAGACATTGGACGTAGTTCTCTCGCAGGATATGCTACTTAGGTCACCAAATATTTCAAAGCTGATAACGATCAATTATTTTCTCGACAAGGTATTCAAGGAAGAACTAATTGCCTGGATACTGTCCGCACAACACTATGGTATACGTCCATTTCCAGCTTCGAGAGACTTCCTGGAATACTACGGGATTGAAGAACGCGAATACAGTCATGACGCTGCTTATAAAATATGGACCCGTTGGAAGAACCGCGATTACGATAAGAAAAGAAGTCAGAGGCGTACAAAAATTAAGTCAACAACGTCAGTTGCTTAAAAATAGCTTGCAAGCTCGTCGATAAGCACTTCTAACCAGGCAATCGCCTGGTTTTTCCTTTTTGTGGGTGGCCTATGTATACGTCCTAAAAAAAGGAAAGTGGGTTCGCGATGTTTGCAACGTATGACCTATTTAAGAAACATTTCGCAGGCATCCGGCAGCATCAATCTTGGGGGCATTGTAGAAATACTTGTTGCTCGGAAAGACGAGATAGAAAGTATTCCCAGTCCTTTTGGGGGCGTCGTCTCTGGGCAAATCACTTTCAAGCCAAATAGTGTAGGGTTTGTTAGATGGCAGGTCACCCAAGAAAGCACTGGAATCAAAAGCGAGGACAGGAGCAATAGGGAGGGTTCTTTCAAATCTAATTACATCGATTTCATTGTGCCGCGAGATCGACCAGATCTTCGCGTAATGTTTGATCAGTCGTTGGAGGATGAGTTTGTTGTTGTCTTTCGTTATGCAAACAACAAGTCAAAGATTTTTGGTTCATTGCAAAGTCCGGTTAGGTTTTCATATTCCCATGATAGTGGCAAAAGCTTCGCCTCTGGCAACTTCGTATCGGCTCGTTTCTACTACGACGGACCCGACAACATTTATTTCTATGATGGTACGCCAGTCACTACTCCTGGCATAATTCCTCCTGCGCTTGTCAAGATTAATGGCGAGGTCGTTGCATCCCTTCAGCCCGGTGATGTTATAGCAATAGATACAGATTTCAATTTTGATTTTCAAATACAACCAGCATAATGACCTACCAGAACCTTTATAGCCTTATTGTTAAAAACCTTACCCGTAACGGCAATGATCGAATTACTGGAGCTAAGATACGAGAGGTATGTGTTGAGCTTTTGAACTTCGCTTCGGCAATTGATGGCAAAGATGAATTTCCAGATTGGCAGGACACTATCATATTTAACACCACCGGCATCGGCTCCATAAAGTACTGCAAATATCCAGATACAACGGGGAATATTAGAATATTCGAAACACGAACGGATAATAACGTTGGAAATGCGCCGCCGAGTGATCCGACCGTTTCAGAGAGTGTGTACTGGCGGGAGGTCAGCGCATCTTCTGGATCTGGTATTAAGGAATATGCGAGCGGTATTTTCGCGTCTGGCCTGATAGTAGTTCTGCATAACCATAGCACTCTTGGATATGGGTTGTATGTACTCGTCAACGCTGTTAGGCCATTCTATAGTGTAAACATTGAAGACGAAATTCTGAACGGTGATTGGTACAGGATTGGTGGCAGCGCGCCCTCATCGCCTCAAACTCTTTCCGATGTCCTGAGCAATGGTAATGACGCGTCAAGTCGTCGTATTTCAAATCTAGCAAATCCGACTGATCCGCAGGATGCCGACACAAAATCTGCCCGAGATCTGGCTATATCGCATGCATTCTCCAACGCGACGTTTGATGACCTGCAATTAGCAAATCTGACACTTAAGAACAATGCGCCGATAATGAAGGTGCTTTGGGAAGATCTGTCTGGTAGCGTTATTCTGAATGGTGCTGGTATGACTTCTGGAACTTTAATGGAGATCGGAATTTTGGGGGCTTTATATGAGGACTCTGGGGTAGTGATTTGGATGTTGTCAAGATCCCGGCTTTACCGCGTAGACTTTACCACGGGCGAGACCACGCAATTTTCGTACAACTCTGATAACTACCAGGGCGACCGCTTACCCACGACTGGCCTTTCTCGGTTCGTTCTTCTAAATGGGACATTGTATTTTACGTATGGTGATAGCGGATTTTATTCCTTTGATACCGGGGCTTATGTTTCAAAGAAATATGACTCATCATCAAATAATTATTCGGGGACGCTAATCCCTGGATCGGCAACTCTTGTTCACTGCGATTCCAACACAACCCTGAATCAAGTTATTTTTAGCGGCGTCGGGACAGGCATAGTGGTTTTTGATGTTTGGAGTGAATCGATTGCAATATATTCGGCCGTAAAAGACAACTATTCCGGAGATACAATTCCTTCGATAGGCATAAACGCATTAAGGTGCCATTCGAATTATGTCTGGATAAGCGCAGTTGGTGGGTTAAGATTACTGAGATTTAATCTTTTGGCCAGAAATGCAGAAGCGTTTACACCAACGTCTGGAAACTACGCAGGCGATTTATTACCTAACACTGGATTGGCTATTGTGGCTGCGGTGAATAACGTTTTATTTATATCGTCCACAAACACGACTGGCACTGCACTCGTTCGTTTCGACTTAATGTCCATGACTTCAACAGTGCTAAAGGCTGACTCCAATAACTATAACGGAGACAGGCTTCCAAAGTCCGGAGCGATATCAGCTGCGAAACCGAGTGAGGATGGGTCAAAGGTATATTTTTCTACAGCCATCATAGATGGCTCGAGCCGAGGAGCAATTTACATATACGACATCCAGTCGGAGACATTTACCAAAAAGCAATATCTGGTAGGGGTTCCAGTTCAGAACGATGTCTCATTTATTAACTTGAACGTGCTTTTGACGGGCAATGACTATGTGTTGCCATCAAATGACATTCTTTTAGGACATTCTTTAAATACAGGGTTAATATATGTGACAACGGCTGCTTCTGATGTGGAGGTGTCGTTTTCTGAAGATGGTTTGGTGGTGCGTGGTAACATCGACTACCTCAGCGATGATCACGTTGCGCCGGTCAGATACGTGAAGAATAAGCTTTTAGGTAAGATGGATGCTGAAATGATTTACTCCGTTCTGCCTATGACATTCGATAGACTTCGCTACTATCATTATCCGGATTTACCTCTTGATATACTTTATGATTTTAACAATGCCGTGCCTGGTATGAAGGCGTATGCATTATGTCAAACCGGTCAAACAGATCTATCGGAACCTTTCATGAAGTTGAGTGGTAGCGGAGACTTCGTTGAAGGCGCAGAGAACTACTACGAGTTTACATTCATTAACTCGGCAATGGTCCTTTACACCGTTCGGCAAATCGAGTAGTTGTATCCACGTCCTAAAATGCCTTTGATAAGAGAAATATCTTTGGCCGTATGATACAACAGCTAAGTACTTTACTTTCCTATCGCGTCTGGGCAGTTGAGAGAAATTTTGCTGAGCGTATAGCGCCAATCCTAATTCACCAAATGAAATCTGGCCGATTTGCTCCCGAAGAGGAAAGGACCAAGGTCGCCAGCCGTTACAATGGTGTGGAGTCTACACAAATAGGTGTACACGTTCCGGTCCGCTTGGTCAAAGCTCGCAATGGTTCCAACGTCGCGGTTATACCGGTTGTCGGGTCTTTGACAAAACGAGGTGAGGTGTGCAGTTATGGAATGCGGGACTACAGTAACGAGATGGTGGCGCTCAATAAAAACGCTGATGTAGCGGCGATTGTTCTCGATATAGAAAGCCCAGGCGGCACCGTTGATGGGACGCCAGAGTTCGGATTATCCGTAAAAGGGAGTAAGAAACCTGTTGTTGCTTTTGGAGACAATATGGTAGCTAGTGCAGCGTATTGGGTTGCGAGTCAGGCGAAACTTATAATTGGTAATAAGAATAATCCCACCGAGTTCGGCAGCATTGGCACTCTTTACATCCATCAAAACTTCAGCAAGTACATCGAGGAGAACATTGGCTCTGTTGAAATAATTCGGGCGCCACAAAGCGTCGAAAAAAATAGAGTAAACCCGATAGAACCGCTAAGTGATGACCAACGCTTAGTCATTCAGGACGATTTAAAAATGATCACAAAGGACTTCATCACAGCTGTGAAAAAGGGTCGCGGTAGCAGGCTTAATATCACTGCGGAGGGAATGTTTGCTGGTCGAATGTTTAAGGCTAGCGAGGCACTCGAAAACGGTATGATTGACAGTATCGGCACGTTGGCGGATGCTATTGATGAAGCCGCTCGGCTTGCAGTATCTAAAAATGTTAATTCAAATCAAACCAATAAAATGTCTATCACGAAGAAAGTAAGTTCCTTTTTCCAAAGGAACAAGAAAGCAGCTGATGATTCTGCTGACGATTCTACCCCCGCATGGACGGAGGACATGGTATTCAATACTGATGGCAGCGGAGACGGTGCTTTTTGCTTGCATCCAGATTCGGATGGCAACAACAGGAAATTTGAAACCAAAATTGACAACAACCAGGGCAACGAGCCTCCAACAGACCCGGCGATCACTGAAGATGACTTTTGGAGTGTGGTTAGTGACGCTGGTACATCAACATCGGAAGCGCACGCGTCGCAGCCTTCTACAGTTTCAAAACTTAACGCTGCGCTGAAAATAAGTGAAGGCCAGGTTAAGAAGCTTATCGAGCAAAATAATACACTGCAATCAAGTGTGAATGATCTGAAAGCCAAGCTTGACAAGAAACCTGCAGGTGCGGCAACAACGGTTGTTTCACAGTCTGACACCGGTCATGAGTATGGTAATAAGCGGGCCGTGCGTAGTTGGGAAAAGAAAGCCGCTGCAAGATTTGCAAACAAAAAACAATAATAGAAAATGAAGTCAGCTTTTTTTAAACTGTTGGGACTGGTGTTCTCCTTTGCCCTCGGAAATTTTGTAGGTATCGTGGCCGCCAGTCCTGATTACGGTGTGATCGTAGGATTGCTGTTTGTTGGCCTGAACATGTTGTCGAAACTTTCGGTGCGTCCAACCGGCGCCTTATATAGTTCTCTCGATATAACGGAATTGGCGGAATCGCTGGGCGACTATCACCGCGAGCATCGCGATGAATTGTCAGCGGAAGTTCTCCTGGATGAGGACTTCACCACTGACATGGAGGTTATGGATGACGTTACCGACGAGGTACCGTTGCCCGGCCTGGAAGTTGGGGAAATGCTACAACCTGGGGCAGATCCAACCTTCAAACCCAAAGAGAACGCCCTTAAATTCAAGGCTCGGATCTTGAAAGTACGTGACTGTAAGGTAGATCTTTTGCTAGTGCCGAAGCTGTTGGAAAAGACATGGCTTGGCAAAATGAAGAAGCCAAGTGATCCATTCGATATGCCGTTCGAGAAATTCATCATTGATTACATTCACGGCAAGATCAAAGAGGAGCTTCGTCTGCTTGCTATCTACAAGGGGGTGTATAACGTCGAGGGTACTGGGCCGAAAGATACGATGCAGGGCTACCTGAAGTTTGTCGCCGACGCCATTACAGGCGGAGAGATAGCCCCAGTTGCCACTGGCGTAATAACGGCGTCCAATGTGGTCGACAAACTTGAATCTGTATATGACGCACTTAGCGAAGCGCAAAAAGGAAAGCCGACTATCATGAAAGTATCCCCGACACTTTACGATTGGTATAGTCGTAAGTATCGCAGTGATTTTGGTTCAAACCAAGACTACAAGGCGATGCAAGTACTTCGTCGACCTTTAGATGGGACTCTTTGTGATCTTGTCCGGGAACCTGGTTTAGCCGGCTCGCAACGAGTGCTGTGTACACCGGTTGAAAACTTTGTTTATGGCGTAGATTCTGCTTCGGGATACAATATGGATATTCAAAAATTCGACAGGCAGTTGAAAATCCTTATTGATCTGAAGGCCGGTGTAAACTTCAAGCAAGTGAGCAATCGCTCCTTGGCTGTAAACGACCAGCAATAACATGGAACATCAAAATCAAACTTTTGTAGCTGGGCAAGGCCCGGCTACAAAAGCTCCAACCATCCCTACAGATACGTTCGAGGCGGACGGTGTTGAGTATAAGTTTACGACGGCAAGTTTTTTTCTTAGTGGCGAACTTATCACAGCGGATGAGGCGCTGCAATCTGAGAAAATATTGGCGACGTTAGTAAGTGTGAAATCAGGTGTGATTGAGGTCGTACCTAAAACTAAAGGAGGTGAGTAATGCCGTTTGTATTAGCTGATTTGAAATGGACACAAGGCCAACAAAACATGGGTGGTCTGGTGGGTGGTATAATGTACTGTCCGGTTGAGGACATTTTGACGTTTCCAAAGCTTTCAGATATAGGCAAGCTGGACACTGATGAGGAAACGAACTTTGTATGTAAGCCTGGAAAGAAGTTTATAACAATTTATCACACCTCTGACACTGGTAAGTTGGATGATTCGACGGTTGGTGAAAGAGATGGCCGAAGCAAGGAGAACTTGCTTGAGTTCTTTTTCCCGGGCGATGACCAGGCTGTAGCTGAGTTTGAAAGGTTTGCACTTAACACACCTTGCGTTGTGGCATGTAAGGATACACGCGGACGTACTCGCGTTTTAGGTGCTGTTAACCTAGCAGAGTCGACGGTAGATATTACCGGCGACATTCCAGCGTATTTAGAAAGCAGTAACGGGGTGAGCGGTGCGGCCCGACCTGATAGGAAGGGTAAAACGTTTCAGTTTAAGAGCAGCGCTCCGCACGCGCCGATATTTTATAAGGGAACAATCCCGTTGTCAGCAGCAATTTAATACATAGCCGGACCTCTAAACGGGTCCGGTTCTTTTTATTTTATGTGTTGTCGTTCAACACGACAACACTTTTCGTCGGCCATACTCGGCCCAGTTAAGAGCAAACCAATTTTTATTTTTTTAGCTACTATGAAGGCAAGAATTAAAACGCCAATAACTTACTATGGCGGAAAGCAGAAGATGTTGAGACATATCCTGCCATTGATACCTCAACATGAGATTTACACAGAGTCATTTTTCGGAGGCGGAGCCGTGTTTTTTGCAAAGGAACCGTCTAAGGTTGAGGTTATCAACGACCTGAATGGTGAGGTCGTAAATTTTTATCGCGTCGTGCAGACCGACTTTTGGCGGCTTAATGATCGCATACAAGCCACGCTACATAGTCGCGAGAATTATCACGACGCACAGGTAATTTACAACAGCCCTCACTTATTCGATAGTATATCGCGTGCATGGGCGTTTTGGATTCTCACCAACCAAGGCTTTTCATCTAAGATAGGCGCTTGGGGTTACGACAAGCGCGGTGATTCGATGGTAAAGAGGCTTGCAACTAAGAAGGAGGAGTTTGCCATTACTATGCGTAATAGGCTCGATCACGTCCAGATAGAGTGTAACGACTCACTCAAAGTAATAGCAAGTCGGGATGATGCCAGCGCATTTCACTATGTTGATCCTCCGTACATCGGCAGCCACCAGGGCCATTATAGCGGGTACTCCGACGACAGTTATGATGATCTGTTGACGCTGTTGGGTGGTGTCAAGGGGAAGTTTATCCAAAGCAGTTATTGGTCTGACACCCTCGAGAAACATGTGCTTAAAAACGGGTGGTGCTATAAGACGGTCGAACAGCCGGTTTCTGTTGGCACGAAGAAAACAAAGAGAAAGGTGGAGGTATTGGTTGCCAATTTCCCGATTTAGGCGCATCGCCATTCATTTCTACGTCCTAAAACTGGCGATCGCCCGATGGTAGATTTGGGTATGATTAGAATAAATGTCAAAGCTGTTCTTAAGGAGGAGGCGGAGCGGGCGCCGGTACCGCCTCCTTCTTCACAAATAAAGATAAATCGCGGTCTGTTAAATCATGAGTTCAATAAAGCTGGGCGGTCTGCAAAGGCCAATTCGCGCCCTAAGTCCGAAGCATGCTGGAATGAATTCAATGAGCTGAAGATCCAGCGAGGTAAACTCAGTTCTCAAATATGGCTGCTTGTGGCAAATTGTGCTTCAACGGAAGTTCTTAAAGTTCAATATGAAAAAATCGAAGGCATGAGTACTGAACTTACTTCTCTCTTTGAGCAGGCAAGATTTGCGGAGAAGCATGGCCGCGCTCCTGTGTCGGCTAAGCCTGATCGTAATATCACGGAGATTTTTGCACTGAAAGACGAACGTCGTAAGCTGATAGATCTTCGCTCAAAACTCCACAAAAAAATCACGGTCGGCAAAGCCAAGAACCCGAATAAGGTTATTGAATGGCAGTTGGAGTTGGAACAGGCTGACGCCGCCTATATTCTGGTTGATGAAAAAATAAAAAAGGCTGAAGGTAAAATATGGAAGACGACATAAGTACACCGGTGGGCCATTCCAAGCAATTTAACCTACGGGAAGCCAAGCGACTCAATGATACTTCATTTGATCGTCTTTGGAGGTATTACTACGATGTTAACCGGGAGGTGGTCTTAACTGAAAAGGAGGAGCAAATAAGACGTCGATTAAGTAATGTTTGGGATCTACTTACTGGCAAAATTCTCAACGACAAGAAGGCAGTAAAAGCACATATTCAATGGTGCCTTGATAATGTGATTGAAATTTCCGAACGCACTGCCTACGACGACCTAAAGCGTGCTAAGCAGTTGTTTGGCGATCCGAGAGTAAATGCGCCAGCTTTTGAGAAGGTACGCATTAGTACTATTCTCCTTGATCTTATCGAAGTGGCAAAGGATGCAGGCGATTTGGACAATGCCCAAAAATTGATTCGTAGATACAATGCTGTAAACGGTCTTGAGGATGATATTAAGATACATACCCCACGTCCGGCCATCACGATCAATTTCAACTCTGACGAGGAAACACTGAAAAGGCAAGCCGACGAGTTAATGAAAGACGTGACCATTAATATAGATTCTGATGAATAGCACACACACTCCTATAAAAAAGAGCTTCTACCTTAACCCGGTGGCCGTACAGTATTTAATGGCTAAGCAACTGGTTAAAATCTGGATTGCGGGGCGCGGTTCGGGTAAAAGTTTTGTTAATGGTATCAGTGTAAATGTTAAGGTGGACAAGTTACCCCGTAGCCGCGGGCTTTTCATCGGCTCGACGTACACACAAATACTGACGAGTACTTTGCTGCCAATGAAGGCAGCATGGGAATGGCTGGGATATGTTGAAGGAATCGATTATGTGGTCGGCAAGAAGCCTCCGGCACATTTTTCTAGTCCCTATCAACGTCCTGATAGATATGAGAATGTGATAAGTTGGTGGAATGGTACGACAATAACACTTGGCTCAATGGATCGACCTCAGCTGGTGCGAGGTGGAAACTATGACTGGGTAATTACAGACGAGGCCCTTTTGATTAAGCAGGAAGACTATCAACAAATAATTGTTCCTACCATCAGAGGCTCGCATCCGGTATTATTCAAAGACAAACCCGGTCACCTGGGCGAAGAGTTTACCAGCTCGATGCCGTACGGATCGATGGGGTCTTGGCTTTTGGATAAGGAAATCGAATCCAAGAATCCAGAAAACGATATTTTTTTCATTGAAAGTACAAGCTGGCATAATCGAAAAATTTTGACTGACAAAGTTCTGAATAAATGGAAGCGACAGATGCCACCAATTACGTACATGATTGAAGTTATGAACATGCGCGTTCGGCAATTTGGCGATAGATTCTATCCATCGTTAGCTGACCGACATTGGTATACAGACTCCTTCGACTATACGCATATCGATAATTTGGGTTTTAATGCGTCTGACGCCAAGCGAGACAGTCGTTGGGATAGAGATTGCGACCCGCTTAAACCAATCAATATTAGTCACGACTGGGGCGCGTTTAATTGTATGACGATAGACCAGGAGTGGGAGTCTGACCCGTGGTTTGGAGGACGTAGTACAATCCGTTTTATAAACTTTATGCATGTTACTCATCCACGCATATTCCAAGATCTTGCAAATGATTTCATTCAATATTATGTGCATCACAAAAACAAAACAGTGCATCAATTTGGTGATAAGTCTGGTGATAAACGCGAGGCAAATAGTAAGCTAACATATTTTGAAGAATTTTCGTCAATACTTGAGAATAATGGATGGCGCGTAATACAAGAACCGATGGGGGATGTAGGTCACCTGGCACGACATAAGATGATAAGCGACATCCATCGGGAGGAGGACAAGAGTCTACCGTTATTGAGGTACAATGCCAACAATTGCAAAGATTTACGTATAGCTTTAGAGTCAGCACCAATGGTTGGCGACAAGAAAGATAAAAGCAGTGAACGCAATCGCTTGCTAAAGCAAGAGCATGCAACACATGGTACAGATGCACACGATTACAGGTTATGGTGGGGCTTAAAGACACTATTAGATGATAATGACTATGTAACGTCTGTGTCTTTTGGTGGGTAGTCTGGCAATCGACGATCCAACGTCTAACTTCCGAAGATATATGATAGTAGTTTAGAAATACGCCGTTTGGATTGCTGCCTTTCTATTGGAACCCCGATGTATTCGCGGTCGGGAATACTGTATGAAAAAGTCAATGTGTATTCTGTTTTTAATTCGGTTGAATAAATTATAGTGACTCTAGTATTCCGTGCGCTTCTCAATCGCTCAGCTACGTCCTGGGTGTACACGGTGGTATCATTTACTAGCAAATCTTTTGCATAATCACCTAGACTAGGAGCCGTATCCATTTTACCCAAAAAGTAGAATCTGACTACCGCATTGTGTCCTAGTACAGTCGCAACTTTGTTACCGCGCGCGGGTACAAGTCTAAGTGGTCCATCAGCTGTTACATCTTTGATATAAGCGGTATTGTGGCTCTTGTTTTGTATCGCTATACATGGGACATCCTTATACGGAACAACTTGTAGGCGACAAGAAAGAGACGGTGCAAGCGTGCCCTTAGCGGTGCTTCTTGAGAGCTTATTTGCCGCCCTCGACATTAATATAGCTATCACGGATAAACCAAGTGCTATTGCACTCATAATTACTGACCATAAATTGAATGAGGGTGTGTCCATAAATATTGTACTACCAGGGTTTCTGATGTAATTGGACTGCTTAATTTGTTAGCAGTCGTCGGGACAAGAATTGAAATCCCATCGCCGCTTACATGCATTTACTCCTCTGCCCGTTTCAATGTTTATTTTGCGTATACTTCCGAAATTTTAAACCTTTCGAAGTCCTTAAGGAGAAAGGCGTTGATCTTATTCAAGGCTGTGGTCACATTGGTCACGACGGGTTCAGTGTCAGGTATTCGATGCTGCTGTTTTAAAGATAGATCCCTTTGTAATTCATCAAG
>Ga0247762_1000232_pt1 | contig 20936 bp, 33 predicted proteins | sample UWRJL081202R4_FD_181016 | JGI IMG/M metagenome (GOLD analysis project Ga0247762, IMG submission 181016) | Plant litter microbial communities from Arlington Agricultural Research Station in Wisconsin, United States - UWRJ-L081-202R-4 | ecosystem: Environmental > Terrestrial > Plant litter >...
GCGACCGTCGGCGCGGTGTCGAACCCCGATCACATGAATACGTCAATCGGCAAAGCCGGCCGCAATATCTGGAAGGGTAAGAAGCCGAGCGTTCGCGGTGTCGCGATGAACCCGGTCGATCACCCGCATGGCGGCGGCGAAGGCCGCACCTCGGGCGGCCGTCATCCGGTCACGCCGTGGGGCTTCCCCACCAAGGGTAAGAAGACGCGCAAGAACAAGCGCACCAACAAGTTCATCATTGCGAACCGCCACGCGCGGAAGAAGAAGGCGTAACCGATGGCCCGTTCAATCTGGAAAGGTCCGTTCGTCGATGGCTATCTGCTCAAGAAGGCAGATGCAGCCCGCGCGTCCGGCCGTGCCGATGTCATCAAGATCTGGAGCCGCCGCTCGACGATCCTGCCGCAATTCGTGGGTCTCACCTTCGGCGTCTACAACGGCCAGAAGCACGTGCCGGTTTACGTCTCGGAAGAAATGGTGGGGCACAAGTTCGGCGAGTTCTCGCCGACGCGTACGTTCACCGGCCATACCGCGGCTGACAAAAAAGCCAAGCGCACTCCGTAATCGAGAAAAGTCATGGGCAAACCATCTAGAAAAAGAGTGCTGAAGGACAACGAGGCGAAGGCCATTGCGCGCAATCTGCGCGTGAGCCCGCGCAAGCTCGACCTCGTCGCGGGACTGATCCGCGGCAAGAAGGTGGCAAGCGCACTCGCCGATCTGACCTTCTCGAAGAAGCGCATCGCGAAGGACGTGAAGAAGTGCCTCGATAGCGCGATCGCGAACGCCGAAAATAATCATCAGCTCGATGTCGATCAGCTCGTCGGCGCTGAGGCTTACATCGGCAAGGCGCTGACCATGCACCGCTTTACGTCGCGCGGCCGTGGCCGCTCGTCGCCGATCGAAAAGCCGTTCTCGAGCATCACGATCGTGGTGCGCGAGACGGAAGAAGCAGCTCCGAAGCCGAAGACGAAATCCAAACCCAAAGCAGAGGCGAGCGCCTGATGGGACAAAAAGTTAATCCGACCGGACTCCGGCTCGGCATCAACCGTACCTGGGACTCGCGCTGGTTCGCTCGCAAGAACGAATACGGCAAGCTCCTGCACGAGGACATCAAGATCCGCGACTTCCTGATGAAGCAGCTGAAGCAGGCTGCGGTTGCGCGCATCGTGATCGAACGCCCGCACAAGAAGTGCCGCGTGACCATTCACTCGGGCCGCCCGGGCGTCGTCATCGGCAAGAAGGGTGCGGACATCGACAAGCTGCGCAAGCAGATTTCCAAGATGACGGACTCGGAAGTCATCATCAACATCCTCGAAATCCGTAAGCCGGAAATCGACGCGCATCTGGTCGCCGACTCGATCGCGCAGCAGCTCGAGCGCCGCGTTGCGTACCGCCGCGCCATGAAGCGCGCGGTGCAGTCCGCGATTCGTCTCGGTGCCGAAGGCATCCGCATCAACTGCTCGGGCCGTCTCGGCGGCAACGAAATCGCGCGCGTGGAATGGTATCGCGAAGGCCGCGTGCCGCTTCATACGCTCCGCGCCGACGTCGATTACGGCACCGGCACTGCGTTCACGACTTACGGCACTTGCGGCGTGAAGGTCTGGATCTTCAAGGGCGAAATCCTCGAGCACGACCCGATGGCGCAGGACAAGAAGCTTGCTGAAGGCGACAGCGGACGTCCGCGTCGCGAGCAGGCGGCTTGAGCTACAGGAATTAAAGAGTAACGAACATGCTGCAACCCAAGCGCACCAAATTCCGCAAACAGTTCAAGGGCCGCATCCGCGGTACCGCGAAGGGCGGGACCATGCTCGCTTTCGGCGAGTATGGATTGAAAGCACTCGAGCCGGAACGCGTAACCGCGCGCCAGATCGAAGCCGCGCGCCGTGCGATGACCCGTCACATGAAGCGTGCAGGCCGCGTGTGGATCAACGTATTCCCGGATATTCCTATTTCGAAGAAGCCGACCGAAGTCCGCATGGGCAAGGGCAAGGGTCAGCCGGAATTCTGGGCAGCGCGCATCAAGCCGGGCCGCATCATGTTCGAGCTGGACGGCGTCGATGAGCCGACCGCGCGCGAAGCGTTGCGTCTCGCTGCGGCGAAGCTCCCGATCAAAACCCGTTTCGTCACGCGAATTCAGTAAGGGAGAAACAAGATGAAAGTCGAAGACGTTCGTCAGCTGACTCCCGATCAGCTTACCGAGAAGATCACGGAGCTGAAGAAGGAACAGTTCAACCTTCGCTTCCAGAAAGCGACGGGCCAGTTGGAAAACACCTCGCGGGTGCGGCAGGTGCGGCGCGATATTGCGCGCCTCTCCACGATCGCGACCGAGAATCGCGCCGCCGGCGCCAAGAAGGGCAAGTAAGATGCCGAAGCGCGTATTGCAGGGCACCGTCGTCAGCGACAAGCAGGACAAAACCGTCGTCGTGCTGGTCGAGCGCCGCTACACCCACCCGCTTTTGAAGAAGACCGTGCGCCGTTCGAAGAAGTTCCACGCGCATGACGAGAGCAACAAATACAAGATCGGCGATCAGGTTTCGATTTCCGAGCACAAGCCTATTTCGAAGCTGAAGCGCTGGATCGTTGTCGAAAACGAAAAAGCCTGAGAACGAGACAAGCCCGCGAGAGCGGCAAAGAAGAATAAAGGTGCCTTATGATTCAGATGCAAACAAACCTCGACGTCGCTGACAATTCCGGCGCGCGCCGTGTCATGTGCATCAAGGTCCTGGGCGGATCTAAGCGCAAATACGCAACGGTCGGCGACGTCATCGTCGTTTCGATCAAGGAAGCGATTCCGCGCGGCAAGGTGAAGAAGGGCGAAGTGATGAAGGCCGTGGTCGTGCGCATCCGCAAGGATCTGCGCCGCGCCGACGGCTCGGTCATCCGCTTCGACCGCAACGCTGCCGTGCTCATCAATAACCAGATGGAGCCGGTCGGCACGCGTATCTTCGGACCGGTGCCGCGCGAACTTCGCGCCAAGAACCACATGAAGATCATTTCGCTCGCCCCGGAGGTGCTGTGATGTCGGCGAAAATCCGCAAGGGCGATAAAGTCATCGTTCTGACCGGCCGCGACAAAGGTAAGTCCGGCGAGGTGATCGAGGTGCGTCCGGCTGAAGCGCGCGCGCTCGTGCGCGGCATCAATGTCGTCCGCCGCCACCAGCGTCAGACGCCGCAGAACCAGGGCGGCATCATTTCGAAAGAAGCGCCGATTCACATCTCGAATCTCGCGCTTGCCGATCCGAAGGATTCGAAGAAGGCGACACGCGTCGGCTTCAAGGAAGTAAAGGGCGAGAAAGTGCGCGTAGCGCGCCGCTCGGGAGAGACGATCGATGGCTGAGAATAGCTATATCCCGCGTCTGAAAACGACGTTCGAAAAGACCATTCGTCCGAAGCTCGTCGAGCAGTTCGGTTACTCGAACTCGTTCGCCGTGCCGCGGCTCGACAAGGTCGTGCTGAACATGGGCGTCGGCGAAGGTGCAGGCGACCAGAAGAAGGTGACGGCTGCCGCGAACGACCTGACGGCGATTGCCGGCCAGAAGTCGATCATCACGAAGTCCCGCAAGGCGATCGCGAACTTCAAGCTGCGCGAGCACATCGGCATCGGCGCGAAGGTAACGCTGCGCGGCGACCGCATGTACGAATTCGTCGATCGTTTGGTGACGGTTGCGTTGCCGCGCGTGCGCGACTTCCGCGGCTTGAATCCGAAGAGCTTCGATGGCCGCGGCAACTACACCTTGGGCATCAAGGAACACATCATTTTCCCGGAAATCGATTACGACAAAGCGGAGTCGATCTGGGGCATGGACATCACCGTCTGCACGACGGCGAAGAGCGACGATGAAGCCCGGGCTTTGCTCGCGGCGCTGAACTTTCCCTTCCGGCAGTGAAGCTTGGCTTCAAACGCGGATACTAGGAGCAGACATGGCTAAGAAGAGTTCGATCGAGAAGAACAACCGGCGTCGCAAGATGACGAAGAACGCTTCCGCGAAGCGTGCGAAGCTCAAGGCAATCGTCATGGACAAGAAAGTGTCCATCGAAGAGCGCTTTGAAGCGGTGTTGAAGCTCTCGAAGCTGCCGAAGAATTCGGCCAAAGAGCGCATTCGCAACCGTTGCGAAGTGACGGGCCGTCCGCGCGCGACCTATCGCAAGCTGCGGATGTCGCGTCTTGCGCTTCGCGAGTTCGGTGCCAAGGGGTTGATCCCCGGCCTCGTTAAGTCGAGCTGGTAAGGGAGGGTTGAACGATGGCAATGCATGATCCTCTCGGCGATATGCTGACCCGCATCCGCAACGCGCAGATGCGCAAGCGTGAGCGCGTTTCCACGCCCGGTTCCTCGTTCCGTGCGCGCGTCCTCGACGTGCTCAAGGACGAAGGTTACATCCGCGGCTACTCGACCACCGAGTTCGGCAACGGCCGGACCGAGTTCGATATCGAGCTGAAATATGCCGAAGGCGAGCCGGCGATCCGCGAAGTTGCGCGTGTCTCCAAGCCGGGCCGCCGCGTTTACGCGTCCGTCGATGCGCTGCCGCGCATCAATAACGGTCTCGGCATCGCAATTGTTTCCACGCCGAAGGGCGTGATGGCCGATCACAACGCCCGCGAGCAGAATCTCGGCGGCGAAGTGCTCTGCACAGTGTTCTGAGGAAGGTTCGGGATCATGTCTAAAATCGGCAAGCGCCCCGTCGACATTCCGTCCGGAGTAACGGCAACCGTCTCGGGCCAGACCGTCAAGGTCAAAGGCCCGAAGGGCGAGCTTTCGCTCGTGCTCAACGACAACGTTGCGCCCAAGTTAGAGGGCAACAAGCTTTCCTTCGAGAAGAAGGGCGAGGAGAAGCAGGACAATGCGTCCTGGGGTCTCTATCGCTCGCTCGTGAACAATATTGTGACCGGCGTAACCAAGGGCTTCGAGCGCAAGCTTGAAATCACCGGCGTCGGCTACCGCGCGGCGATGCAGGGCAAGAACCTGAGTCTCTCGCTCGGTTACAGCCACGACGTGGTCTACGAAGTGCCGGCCGGCGTCACGATCACGACGCCGAAGCCAACCGAAATTTTGATCGTCGGCGTCGACAAGCAGAAGGTCGGTCAGGTTGCCGCTGAAATCCGCAGCTATCGCAAGCCGGAGCCCTACAAGGGCAAAGGCGTGAAGTACGAAGGCGAATTCATCTTCCGCAAGGAAGGCAAGAAGAAGTAACGGGGAACGACGATGGCAACTGTTGCAACACGTACCAAGCGCCGCAAAGCGAGCGTGCGCCGGTCGTTGAAAGAGGTGGCATACGGCCGCCCGCGCCTGTCGGTTCACCGCTCGGGCATGAATATCTATGCGCAGGTTATCGACGACACGAAGGGAGCGACGCTCGCCTCCGCTTCGTCGTTGGAGAAGGACATGCGCGGCAAATTGAAGTCGGGCGCGAATGTCGAGGCCGCGAAAGCGGTCGGCAGCCTGATCGCCGAACGCGCGAAAGCGAAAGGCGTGAAGGAAGTCGTTTTCGATCGCGGCGGCTATCGCTATCACGGCCGCGTCAAGGCACTCGCCGACGCGGCGCGTGAAGGCGGATTGAGTTTCTAAGGACAGCATCATGGCACGCGAAAGAGACGACAAACGAGGCCGGGGCAAAGATCGCGATCGCGACCAGGAACGCGATGGCTTGGTCGACAAGCTGGTCCACATCAACCGCGTTGCGAAGGTCGTGAAGGGCGGTAAGCGCTTCGGCTTTGCAGCACTCGTGGTTGTCGGGGACCAGAAGGGCCGCGTCGGCTTCGGTCACGGCAAGGCGCGCGAAGTGCCGGAAGCGATCCGCAAGGCAACCGACTCCGCCAAGCGTTCGCTAATCCGCGTGAATCTGCGCGACGGCCGTACGCTGCATCATGACGTCAACGGTCATCACGGCGCAGGCAAGGTCGTGCTGCGCGCGGCTCCGGCAGGTACCGGCATCATCGCCGGCGGCCCGATGCGCGCGGTGTTCGAAACCGTCGGCGTGCAGGACGTTGTCGCAAAGTCGTTCGGTTCGTCGAACCCCTACAACATGGTTCGCGCGACGTTCGATGCATTGAAGAATCAGGACAGCCCGCGTTCGGTCGCTGCCCGCCGCGGCATCAAGGTTTCGACCTTGCAGGCTCGCCGCCGCGACACCGACGTCGATGCGTCGGCGGAAGGCTAAGGAGAAGCGCGATGGCCGGTAAGAAAATCACCGTCGAGCAGTTCGGTTCGCCGATCCGCCGCGAAGGCAAACAGGAACAGACCTTGATCGGTCTCGGTCTGAACAAGCGCGGCAAGAAGCGCGAGCTGGTCGATACGCCGGCGGTACGTGGCATGGTCGCGAAGGTCGCGCACATGGTGCGGATAGTCGAAGGCAAGTGAGGATAGGGCGATGAAACTCAACGAGATCGCGGACAACGAAGGCGCGCGCAAAGAGCGCATGCGCATCGGCCGTGGCATCGGCTCCGGCAAAGGCAAGACCGGCGGCCGCGGCGTGAAGGGTCAGAAGGCCCGTACCGGCGTGCGCATCAAGGGCCGCGAAGGCGGTCAGATGCCGCTGCATCGCCGTCTGCCGAAGCGCGGCTTCAACAACATCTTCGCTATTAAATACAACGAAGTGAATCTCGATCGCGTCCAGAAGGCGGTCGATGCCAAGCTGATCAAGGAAGGCGACACCGTCACTGCGGACTCGCTGCAGAAAGCGGGCGTGTTGCGCCGCGCCGGCAACGGCGTGCGTCTTCTCGGCGGCGGTGAACTGAAAACGAAGCTCTCCTTCGAAGTCGCGGGCGCCACGAAGTCGGCGATCGCCGCGGTGGAAAAGCTCGGCGGCAGCGTGAAGCAGCTCGTCGTGAAAAAGGCCGATCAAGAAAAGCCGGCCAAGATGCAGAAAAAGCCGAAGAAAGAATCGGGCGAAGCGAAAGCCTGATCTCTAATCTTTTGGGGAATTAGTCGGGGCGGATCGGAGCGAACATGGCGTCGGCAGCCGAACAACTCGCGGCCAACTTAAACTTCAGCGCGCTTGCGAAAGCGGAAGATCTGAAGAAGCGCATCTATTTCACACTGGGTGCGCTCCTGGTCTATCGGCTCGGCACGTTTATTCCGATGCCGGGGATCGATCCGATTGCCTTCACCAACGCCTTCAATCAGGCGCGTGGCGGCATTCTCGGTCTCTTCAATATGTTTTCCGGCGGTGCGGTCGAGCGCATGGCGATCTTCGCGCTCAACATCATGCCGTACATTTCGGCGTCGATCATTCTCCAGCTGCTCACCACCGTCTCGCCGACGCTTGAAGCGCTGAAGAAAGAAGGCGAGCAGGGCCGCAAGGTCATCAATCAATATACGCGCTATCTCACCGTCTTGCTTGCGACCTTGCAGGCTTACGGAATCGCGGTCGGTCTCGAGAGCGGCGCAGGCGGCATCGTGGCGGAGCCGGGCTGGTTCTTCCGCATTACCACAGTGATTACGCTCACCGGCGGCACCGTCTTCCTGATGTGGCTCGGTGAGCAGATCACTGCGCGCGGCATTGGCAACGGCATTTCGCTCATCATCTTCGCGGGTATCGTCGCGGAGTTGCCGGCGGCACTTGCCGGTCTTCTCGACCTCGGCCGTACAGGCGCTGTTTCGACCGCGCTGATCCTGCTCATTATCGTCGTCGCCGTCGCTGCGATCACCTTCATCGTCTACATGGAACGCGCGCAGCGGCGTCTGCTCGTGCAGTATCCGAAGCGTCAGGTCGGGAACAAGATGTTCGAGGGTCAGTCCTCGCATCTGCCGCTGAAGCTCAATTCCTCGGGCGTTATTCCGCCGATCTTCGCGTCGTCGCTGCTGCTCGTGCCCGTCACGATCGCGCAGTTCAGCGCGGGTTCGGGTCCGGAATGGCTGCAGTGGCTGACGACGGTGCTCGGTCATGGCCGTCCGGGTTACATGGCGCTTTACGCGCTGCTCATTGTGTTCTTTGCGTTCTTCTACACCGCGATCGTTTTCAATCCGGTGGAGACCGCGGACAACTTGAAGAAGCACGGCGGGTTCATTCCGGGCATCCGTCCGGGCGAGAACACAGCGAAGCACATCGACTATGTGCTGACGCGCATCACCGTCGTGGGTGCCGCTTATCTCGTGATCGTCTGCTTGCTGCCGGAATTCCTCGTCGCTTACGCGGCGGTACCGTTCTATTTCGGCGGTACGTCGCTGCTCATCGTCGTTTCGGTGACGATGGATACGGTCGCGCAGGTGCAGGGCTATCTGCTCGCGCATCAGTATGAAGGTTTGATCAAGAAGGCGAAGCTGCGCGGGGCGCGGCGATGAGGCTTGTCCTGCTTGGACCTCCCGGAGCAGGAAAAGGTACGCAAGGCGATCGTCTGATCGAACGCCACGGCATTACGCGCCTTTCTACGGGCGACATGCTGCGCGCGGCAGTGAAGGCGGAAACGCCGGTCGGCCTCAAGGCGAAAGACATCATGGCGCGCGGCGATCTCGTCTCGGACGAGATCGTGATTGCGATCATCGACGACCGCCTGAAGGAAAACGACGTCCAGAGGGGCTTTATTCTCGACGGCTTCCCGCGCACGGTCGCGCAGGCGGAAGCGCTGGATAAGCTGCTTGCGGCCAAAGGCATCAAGCTCGACGCCGTCGTGGAACTGAAGGTGGACGAGGGCGCGCTTTTGAAGCGCATCGAGACCCGGATCGCCGAAATGACCGCCCGCGGAGAGACGATCCGCGCCGACGACAATCCGGAAGCTCTCAAGAAGCGCCTCGACGCCTACCGCGCCCAGACCGCGCCGCTCTCGGCCTACTACGCGAAGAAGGGCAACCTTCAAGAGATCGACGGCATGGCGACGATCGATGCGGTTACCGCTGCCATCGATACGAAGCTCAAAGCGCTCCAATAGGCCGTTTCGGAGGGCCAAAAGCCCCGCGACTCGCGCTCATGTTCCCCGCTCTGAGGCGGCTGTGGCAGGCGGCCAGTCCGAGCCTAATTTCTTCAGGTATTTCCTAGGCTTATGGAGCGCAGGAAAGTCACTTCTGGCGGTTGACTTGCACGTCCCAGTGAACTATCTGCACGGCATTCCAATCGGTTAGAGGCTGGCCGCTCTTTCGGGCGAAGCCAGTTTTTTGATTGTAATACCCGCAAGGGCCGGCCTCCACCGGACGCGGGTCACCCCACGCGCTACCCAAACTTTCGTCAGTTGGGCGGCCCATATGGAGACGAGACGATGGCCCGTATCGCAGGCGTCAATATCCCGACCGGCAAGCGCGTGATTATCGCGCTCCAATATATTCACGGCATCGGTCAGCTCCGCGCGAAAAAGATCGTGGAAGAGTTGAAGATCCCGGCCGAGCGTCGCGTGAACCAGCTCACCGACCAGGAAGTTCTTCAGATCCGCGAACTGATCGACCGCGACTACATCGTCGAAGGCGATCTGCGCCGCGAAGTCACACTCAACATCAAGCGCTTGCAGGATCTCGGTTGCTATCGCGGCCTGCGTCATCGCCGTGGTCTGCCGGTCCACGGTCAGCGCACGCATACGAACGCGCGCACGCGCAAAGGCCCGGCGAAGGCAATCGCCGGCAAGAAGATGGTCACGCGCTAAGCGCCAACAGAATAGAGAAACAGGTCCGTCATGGCGAAAGAAGCAAAAGTTGTCCGCAAGCGCGAGCGCAAGAATATCGCTGCCGGCGTCGCGCATGTCGCGGCCTCGTTCAACAACACGATGATCACCATCACCGACGTGCAGGGCAACACGATTGCTTGGTCGTCGTCGGGCACGATGGGTTTCAAGGGTTCGCGCAAATCGACGCCTTATGCGGCGCAGGTCGCCGCCGAAGATGCCGCGCGGAAAGCCGCCGAGCACGGCATGCGTACGCTCGAAGTAGAAGTTTCCGGTCCGGGTTCGGGCCGCGAGTCGGCGCTTCGTGCGCTGCAGGCTGCGGGCTTCACGGTTACGTCGATCCGCGACGTGACTCCGATCCCGCACAACGGTTGCCGTCCGCGCAAGCGCCGGCGCGTTTAAGAGTTTCGTTTCGTCCGGCTTCGGCCGGGTTCATAGATCGCCGCGCATCGACGCGGTCGCGGGGCAACGGCCTCGCACAAAGGGACGCGAAGAATGACGACTGTGATCCAGAAGAACTGGCAGGAGTTGATCAAGCCCGAGAAGCTCAATGTACAGGGCGGCTCGGACCCGAAGCGTTTGGCGACCGTGGTCGCCGAACCGCTCGAGCGCGGGTTCGGTCTGACGCTCGGCAACGCGCTGCGCCGCATTCTGCTTTCGTCGCTGCAGGGCGCTGCTGTCACGTCCGTGCAGATCGACGGCGTGCTGCACGAGTTCTCGTCGATCCCGGGTGTGCGTGAAGACGTCACCGATCTCGTCCTCAACATCAAGGACATCGCGATCAAGATGCAGGGCGAAGGCCCGAAGCGCATGATCGTGAAGAAGACGGGCCCGGGCGTTGTCACCGCTGGCGACATTCAGACCGTCGGCGACGTGCAGGTTCTCAATCCCGACCTGCAGCTCTGCACCCTCGACGAGGGCGCGGAAATCCGCATGGAATTCACCGTCAACACCGGCAAGGGCTATGTCGCTTCCGACCGCAACCGCGCGGAAGACTCGCCGATCGGTCTCATCCCGGTCGACAGCCTTTATTCTCCGGTGCGCAAGGTTTCGTACCGCGTCGAGAACACCCGCGAAGGTCAGATTCTCGATTACGACAAGCTCACGCTGACGATCGAAACCAACGGTTCGATCACGCCGGAAGATGCGCTCGCTTACTCGGCGCGCATTCTCCAGGATCAGCTCAATATCTTCGTGAACTTCGAGGAGCCCCGCCGCGAAGTCGAAGCGGCGCCGATGCAGGAACTGCCGTTCCCGCCGGCAATGCTCAAGAAGGTGGACGAACTCGAGCTTTCGGTTCGCTCGGCGAACTGCCTGAAGAACGACAACATCGTCTATATCGGCGACCTCATTCAGAAGTCGGAAGCGGAAATGCTTCGCACCCCGAACTTCGGCCGCAAGTCGCTGAACGAAATCAAGGAAGTGCTCGCGACCATGGGTCTGCACCTCGGTATGGAAGTGCAGGGCTGGCCGCCGGAGAACATTGAAGAGCTCGCGAAGCGCTTCGAGGATCATTACTGAGGCGCGGCCAGCGCTTCGGAGGAAAGAACTATGCGTCACGGAAAAGCACACCGCCGATTTAACCGCCGCCCGGAACACCGGAAGGCGATGCTCGCCAATATGGCGGCGTCTCTGATCACGCACGAGCAGATCGTCACCACGCTCCCCAAAGCGAAGGACATCCGTCCGATCGTCGAGAAGCTGGTGACGCTCGGCAAGAAGGGTGGTCTTCACTCCCGCCGTCAGGCGATCTCGGAAATGCGCGACCGCGATGCCGTGAAGAAGCTCTTCGACGTGCTCGCGCCGCGCTATGCATCGCGCCAGGGCGGGTATCTGCGCATCATCAAGGCCGGCTTCCGCTATGGCGACATGGCACCCCTCGCAGTGATCGAATTTGTCGACCGCGACGAGAGCGCGAAGGGCAAGGACGATCTCGCGCGTCATGAAGCGTGGCTGAAGACGCAGCCGAAGGACGAGCAGCAGCAGGCTGTACCGGCCTAAGCAGCTCTCCATCTCAGAAATTCAAAACCCCGGCCTTCGCGCCGGGGTTTTTGTTTAGCGCGATAATGTCTTGCGCGATTTACCTTAATCGTTAGCGAGACCAATCGCGCCTGTTACGCGCCGAGCCACTAGCGATAGCGCCGGAAACCAAACTAATTCACGTTACCGCGCAGAGCGCAGCGCGCGCTTCTTCTGCAAATTGATTCAATTGCTAAGCAATCCCCGCTGCCGCCGTTTGAAGCGGCAGGGTGTTAATGGGGATTTCTATGAAGAGTTTCGTGCGTATCGCTGCAGCGCTTGCTTTCGCGTTCGGTGTACTTCCTGCGAATGCGGCGGATGTGCCGGTCCAATACAAGGCTGCTCCCGTTTTCAACTGGACTGGTTTTTATGGTGGCGTTCACGCCGGATATGTTTCGGCAGAAACCGACGGCATCGCATCGCTTGGCCTCGGCCTCAGCGAAGCCAATCCGCGCGGCGGCTTTTTCGGTTTGACCGCTGGTTATAACTGGCAGGTCTCGCGCAATTGGATCGTCGGTCTTGAAGCGGATATCTCAACCGGCAATATCAGCGACAGCTTCCTGTTCGGTCTTGCCAATACCGAAACCAAAATGTTCGGCACGTTCCGTGCCCGCGCTGGCTACAATTTTGGCCGCTCGATGCTCTACGTAACGGGCGGTCTTGCCTGGGCCGACACGGAGGCGACGCTCCTGATCTTGACCGATAAGCAGATGCTCGTGGGTTGGACCCTTGGCGCCGGCTATGAATGGGCGATCTCGCCGAGCTGGAGCGCGAAGCTCGAGTACCTCTATACCGATCTTGGCAACGAGAATTATTTCGCGGGGCTCATCCCGGGCGGCGTCTCGGTTGGGGCGAACTCGCACACCTACAAATTCGGCGTGAACTACCGCTTCGGCCTATAAGCCAACCACAAAACCCCGGCCACTCTATCTTTGCGAAAGTCGGATAAATCCGACTTTCGTTGCCGGGGTTTTTCGTTTCCGGGCAGGCGGATGACAGCTTTGTGTCACACCAAAACGGAGATGGCGCTCGGTAAAGCCGTCCTGTAGCCTCTACGTCGGCTGGCTGACGCAACGTCGCCGCGGGCTTGGGGGCTCAAATTGTTTAAGCGAATTGCACTCGCGGCGGTGGCCGCAGCAGGAATGATGTGCGCGGCGCATGCGCAACCCGCGCCCGTTTTCAATTGGTCCGGATATTACGTCGGCGGCACGATCGGTTACGGCGACGGCAGCTACTTTCACCGCAATGATCTCAACGGAGTCGGCACGCGCGATTTCAAGATGAACGGCTTCTTGGGCGGGTTGACTGCTGGCTACAACTGGCAGGCGCGCGGTAGCGCGTTTGTTCTTGGTCTCGAAACCGACGTCTCTTTGTCCGGCGTTAAAGGCTCCGATGACGATCAGGCGTTTGGTTGCAGTGAGCGCTGTACTGCATCGGTGAAATGGTTTGGAACGGTGCGGCCGCGTGCCGGGTTCGCGCTCGGTAGCGCGCTGTTCTTCGTCACAGGCGGTTGGGCTTTTGGAAATGTCGAAGCCACCAGCGGCGATCAAAATAGTGTCCCTGAAGGCAGCAGCAAACTTCAGAGCGGCTGGACGGCGGGCGCGGGCATTGAATGGGCCCTATCGCCGCGTTGGTCCGCGAAACTCGAATATCTCCACATCGATCTCGGCAATTTCGTTTACAAATTCAACGGACCATCGCCGATCAGCATTCGGGATATTGAGTTCGACGTCGTTCGGGTCGGCGCGAATTATCGCTTCTGATCGCCCAAACAATTTAGTGACGAAAGACCGCGGATTCCCGCCGGGGTTGGTTTTATTTGTTGCAGAGGCTTGAAGATTGGCCTCGTCGCCCTCAATTGGAACTAACCGCAAGCGCCTAAGTTCACTTGCGGAACGGGAGAGATATTCATGGCGCGATTTCCTTCAATGACTGCCTTGCTCGGGTTGGTCGCAATTGCGGGCTACCAGAACAGGGACAAAATCGCCGAGATGCTCGGCAAGCTAAACAAGCCAGGTCCGGACGGACAGGGCGGGTTCGGCGGCTTGCTGGAAAAGCTGGGGCTTGATCCCAAAGGCACCACCGCTGGCGGCATCCTGAGCGGTGGTCTCGGTGAGCTGATCGACCGCTTCAAGCAGAACGGGCAGGGCGACAAAGCGGAGTCCTGGGTAAATACCGGCGAGAATAAATCGTGCACACCCGCTGAACTGGAAAAGGCGCTTGGGCCTGACGTGCTCGAGCAGCTCACACAGCACACGAATTTGTCGAAGGACGAACTACTCGCCCGGCTTTGCAAAGAACTGCCGCAGGCTGTCGATAAGTATACACCGCAGGGTCGCATTCCCTCGAATGCAGACGCTTAAGGGAGGTCGAAATGGGAATTCTCTGGACCATCATCATCGGCTTTGTCGCCGGCGTCATCGCCAAGTTCATCATGCCCGGCGATAACGAGCCGTCGGGTTTCATCCTGACCACGATCCTCGGCATCGTTGGCGCTTTCGTCGCGACGTGGCTCGGGCAGGCTCTGGGCTGGTACGGCGCAAACCAGGGCGCCGGCCTGATCGGCGCGACCGTCGGCGCGATCATCGTGCTCTTTATCTACGGCATGATCGCGCGGCGAAACGCGACCGGTGTGTAAGCCGATTGCAATAACGAACCCCGGCCACTTTTTCTTTTTCTTTGCGGAAGTCGGATAGATCCGACTTCCGCTGCCGGGTTTTTTGTTTAGCGAAAATCTTCGCAAACTGTTTACCAACAAAACGCGCGGCTAAGTTCCATCGGAACGGTGTTTTCTCTCTTAAGTTGTTCCTCCGCTGATGGAGGCGCTTATGGGTTCCCGAATCTATCCGACGCTACATTGCAGTGAATGCGGGGAGGACATGCGGCTGATCGCGGTCTGCGAGAAGCCCGGTGCAGAAACGGAAACCCGTTTCTACGAATGCTCCAATCCCATTTGCCGAGACTCGTTCAGGTCCTGTGTTCCGATCTTGCGGACCCAGGGCTGGATCGGGCTGCGCCGGGATCTCGAGGAAGCCAATCACGGCCCGCACTGAAGCCTTCAACGGCCCCTTAGAACTGCCCCGGCCCTCAAAAAGCCGGGGCTTTTTTTGTCCGCTGCCGTCCTTAACCATCTGTGCTTACAGGGAAACCCGATTTTCGCCCGGATTGGGGGTAAGGTGGCTCCGGGGTCTACGGCTGGTCAGGGGATTTTCGGGTGTCGGTGCGTTGGTTCGGACCGCTGGCTGCGGCGCTGGTGCTGATTAGCGCCGGTTGCACCAGTTTCGATATCGAGCGCGACGATATCGTGACCTTTACCTTCACCCAGCCGACAACCGAGTGCGAAGTCTTCATCGGCAATACGTCGCTGGGCTCCGTTTCCATTTCCAAATCTGCGATAGGCGTTCCGCGCGGCAACGAGCCGTTGCGGCTTTCGTGCGCGGCTGCGACCTACGCGCCGATCTCTGCGGAAGTTTCGATCGTTCGCACGCGCGATCAGAAGGTGGACGTTCTTGGTGTCGGCGTGCCGACGCCGCAGGCGTTAGGCGCGCGCGTGACGGAGCCGATCACCAACATTACCGGGCCGAGTCCAATTCGTAATCCGCTCTCGACCGAAAAAACCGGCTATCCGCCCCGCATCACGGTCGATATCGCGCAGCGTGCGGTTATTCCGTCCCCGGGCTGGCAAATCCGGATGTAGAAACAGAAAACCCCGGAGCGCGTACGCTCCGGGGCTGCGGTTTCTGTTCTTGAGAGAGAAAGATCAGAACGCAATCTGCATGCGGGTGGCGAAGATGTCGTATTCTACGCCGACGTTCACGTCTGCCGCGGTGAACTTTTCGACTTCACCGTGGATCCAGTTGAACATGAAGCGGATGTTCTGGTTGGGATACCAGTTCAAGCCCAGCGTATAGTTCTTCTGTTCACCACCACGAACCACGACGGCCGGGGTGAGGTCGGTCAAGTTCGCATAGCTGTAGCGAGCGGCAATTTCCCATGCGCCCCAGTTGCCGGTGCCATAGAGGAACGGCTTGCGGGGGTTAATCCCGCCGAACGCGCCGTTGCTTTCGCTGTAGCGGCGCGATTCACCGGTAATCGTATAGGACGCCTGCACATAGCCGCCGTCGAAATCGAGATCGCCGCCGACGCTGCGCTCAAGGCGATAGTTGAAGTATTCGCCCTGGAAGTAGAAGTTGCTGTAGGCGAAGGCAGTGCCGCCGCTGATGACATCGGCGCTGGTTACGTTCGCCAGGACACCCGTATCGAGGATGCGAAGACCCGGATCGACGCGTACTTCCGGCCGATCGCGGACTTGAAGCGTGCCGGTGACCGCCGGCGTGATCAGACGCTGGTAGTCGCCTTCGATGAGCCAGGTGAAGTTGTCGGTGCGAACCGGCAGAAACACCGCGCGTGCGGTGACGCCGACGGAAACGCGTTCGTCATGGTCCTGCCCGATGTTCGGACCGGTAAGGTAGGAGCCGAACCAATGCTGTTTACCGAAGGTGCGGAAACCAACCGCAGCGCGATTGTCGCCGGCGGCGATATCGACTGCCAGTGTTTGCGGCGTTGCGCGTTCAAGGAACAGAATGTTGTTCGAACCGACCTGTTCGTCGAGCGTGTAGGGCACGTCCATATAGCCCGCTTCGATCCAGGTATTGCCGAACCCCTTGTAGGTGATGAACGCATTGTTGAGCTGGGCGTTACCGGTGATGTCTTCCGATCCACCGAATTCGCCGATGATCGACCATTCCCAATCGCGCATGAATACGCCGGTCAGGCCGATGCGTGCGCGGCGGGCATTGATGCCGTTATGCGCGTTGCGATCCGCGGCGGCGACACCCGGACCCGGGCGCCAGTCATAGGCGGCCGCATCGAAATGCAGACGGCCGGTGACATAGACGCAGTTGAAGCGGTCGAAAGTGCAGATGCCCGGGCGATTGCCCGAGGTCATTACCGGGATCGGTCCCGGAGGCGTCTTTGCCTTTTTGGCCTTCGCTGCGACGTCCTCAGCCAAAACTTCAGAGGCGCGCTGTTCCTGATTCGTGACTCGGCCCCGGAGCTGATCCATCTGCTTCTGCATCTGGATAAGCTGTTGCTTCATCAACTCCAGTTGTTCTTTGTCGCGCGAAGCGTCTTGCGCATTCGCGGTGCCTGCGAGCAATAGGGCGGCAAGCGTAGCCGCGGAAATGCCCCAAGTCTTCGGTAGCATGGTCTTTACCCCTCGTTGGCGCGGACCAACCGGCGCAAGTCCGCGCATTCGCTGCGAACGCGTTTGTCCGCAGCGTTTTCTCTCTCTAATTTTCAGACGCCCGATTTGACCCCCAGGGAGAAGGGCATTGCCCCGACGCCTCCCGATCGCCCCTCCGAACGCTTGCAAAACCGGCCGGTTTCCGGCTTCACGGGGTTAGGCTAGGAACCGCTTGTTACAGTTTGACCCCAGTTTCGTGACAGACCGTTCGAGTGCGTTCGCTGTGATATAAAGGCCACGTAATTTTCGGCGTATCGCGCGCGATGTGCGCGGATGCCGCAGCTAAAGGTAAAGTGATGACGATGATCCGTTCGCTCTCGCTCGCGTTTCTCTCCGTAGTTCTACTCGCGCCTGTGAATGCACAGGCGCAGCGGCAGGTGCCGGTAAGCCGCGGCGAGATTGCGTTGAGTTTTTCCGCGACCGTGAAGAAAGCGGCGCCTGCGGTCGTGAACGTTTACGCGCTGAAGCGCGCAGAGCAGCGGCCGAACAATCCGTTCATGGACGACGAGTTCTTCCGCAAGTTTTTCGGAGGCGCTCCGTCGCAGGGAATGCCGATGGAGCGGGTGCAGCGCTCGCTGGGTTCAGGCGTGATCGTTCACGAAACCGGTCTCGTCATTACCAATCATCACGTTATTCAGGGCGCCAACGAAATCCGGATTGCGCTTGCCGACAAGCGCGAATTCGAAGCCGAAGTCGTGCTGCGCGACCCGCGCTCCGATCTTGCCGTGCTTCGCATCCAGAATGCGAAAGAGAAATTCGCGCCGATCGAGATTGCGGATTCCGACGAAGTGGAAGTCGGCGATCTCGTGCTTGCGATGGGCGATCCTTTCGGCGTCGGTCAGACCGTCACGCAAGGCATCGTTTCGGCGACCGCGCGTACGCGCGTCGGCATTACCGACTTTCAGTTCTTCATCCAGACCGATGCTGCGATCAATCCGGGTAATTCCGGCGGCGCGCTGGTTGATATCAATGGGCGCCTGATCGGCATCAACACCGCGATTTTTTCGCGCTCCGGCGGTTCGCACGGCATCGGCTTTGCGATCCCGACCAACATGGTCAAGGTCGTGATCGCGTCGGCACTTGCGGGGAACAAGCTCGTGATGCGTCCATATTTCGGCGCGCGTTTGCAGCCTGTCACCGCTGAAATCGCGGAAAGCCTCAACCTGAAGCGGCCTGCCGGTGCGCTCGTCGCAAGCATCACGCCGAACAGTCCGGCTGCGAAGGCGGGCTTGCGGGCAGGCGACGTCATCCTCGAAGTGGACGGCGTTTCCGTCGACGATCCGGCGGCGCTGAACTACCGCTACGCGCTGAAAAACATCGGCAGCAGCGCGACACTCGGCGTCGAGCGCAGCGGCAAGACCGTGACGCTGAACATCCGTCTTGAAGCAGCACCCGAGCGGCAGGCGGAAGAAATTCAGATTTCCACGCGGTCTCCATTCGAAGGCGCGCGGGTGTCTAACTTCACCTCCGAGATTGCAAACCGTTTGCGCGCCGACCCCGCGGCGGCGGAAGGCGTTGTCGTCGTCAACATTGCCGACGGCTCGACCGCGCAACGTGTCGGGTTGCGGCCCGGCGATATCATTCTGGAAGTGAACGGTACCAAGATCGAGAGCACAGGCGATCTCGATCGCGCTGCAAAACAGGACGCGCGCGAGTGGCGGGTCACGATCTCGCGCGGCGGGCAGCGCCGGAACGTCGTGCTGCGCGGATGAGCGGGAAGCGCACGACCGGCGCTTCCTCGAACCTGTTTGAGGCGGCGGGATTTACGGACGACGCGCCGCGGCCGCTTGCCGATAAATTGCGGCCGCGTACGCTCTCGGAAGTCGTCGGACAGAAGGTGTTGATCGGACCGGACGGCGCGCTGACGCGGATGCTGGAGTCGCGCACGCTCGGCTCGCTGATTTTCTGGGGTCCGCCAGGGACCGGAAAGACCACCGTTGCGCGGTTGCTCGCGACCGAAGTGGAGCTTCACTTCGAGCAGGTGTCCGCGATCTTCTCCGGCGTTGCGGAACTCAAAAAAGTATTCGATGCGGCCCGCGCCCGGCGCGAGATCGGGAAGGGTACGCTTCTCTTCGTAGACGAAATTCATCGCTTCAATCGCGCGCAACAGGATTCGTTTCTGCCGGTGATGGAAGACGGAACCATTACACTGGTCGGTGCGACTACCGAGAACCCTTCCTTCGAACTGAACGCGGCATTGCTTTCCCGTGCACGGGTGCTGGTTTTCAAGTCGCTCGACGAAGAAGCGATCGCCGAATTGCTTACGCGCGCCGAGGAAATTGAAGGAAAGAAGCTTCCGCTTGACGAGGAAGCACGGCTTACGCTCGTTCGCATGGCGGATGGTGACGGACGTGCTTCGCTGACGCTTGCCGAAGAAGTCTGGCGCGCCGCGCGCAAGGGTGAAATCTTCAATTCCGAGCGCTTGCAGGAAATCGTGCAGCGGCGCGCGCCGATCTACGACAAATCGCAGGACGGCCACTACAATCTAATATCCGCGTTGCATAAAAGCGTGCGCGGCTCGGATGCCGATGCTGCGCTTTATTATCTCGCCCGCATGATGGATGCAGGCGAGAACCCGCTTTATATCGCGCGCCGTGTCGTGCGCATGGCGGTCGAAGATATCGGTCTCGCAGACCCACAGGCGCTTGCGATCGCAAATGCCGCGAAGGATGCCTACGATTTTCTCGGCAGTCCCGAGGGAGAACTCGCGATAGCGCAGGCCGTGATCTATCTTGCGACCGCGCCGAAATCTAATGCCGCCTATGTCGCGTACAAAGGCGCTTTGCGCGCGGCAAAAGAGGGCGGTTCGCTGGTGCCGCCCAAGCACATCTTGAATGCGCCGACGAAGCTTATGAAAGAAGAGGGTTATTCGGAAGGTTACGAATACGATCACGACGCCGATGGCGCGTTCTCAGGCCAAGATTATTTTCCGGAGAAGCTGGGCCGGCAGGAGTTTTACCGGCCGGTCGAGCGCGGTTTCGAGCGTGAGTTGAAGAAACGAATGGAATATTGGGCGAAGCTGCGCGGGGAGAAGAAGTAGCTACTTCTTCTGTACCGGCGTTTCCATATACTTTTTCTGTTCGTATGGATTCTTCGACGAATTGAGATTCGGGATCGGAGCAGGCTGCGTCTGTACTTGCGGCGGGGCCTGCGGCGCCGGCTGGACTTTAATCGTGCTTGGATCCTGCTGGCGAATCTGCGCCATTGAAGCGCTCATGCCGAAGGCGAATACGGAAATTACCGTCATGGTCACGAGCATGTGCCGCATTGTTGCCTCCTTGGATCCCGTCGCGCTCAACGATATAAATGCGGGCGCTTAACGTCCGGTTCCCGTGACCGCATGCTTTTCCTTCAAACCGGCAAAATCGCGACAATCCGGTAACTTAACGGATCGATCACCACGATTTTCTCCGCCGCCACGACGTAGAAATAGCCGCCATATTCGGGAGCGATTTCAGCGACTTCCTTCGGGAAGGGGTAGAAGTGGAGATTGCGCGGAATCTCCGCACCCACGGTGAGCGGGATCGCGAGTTTCGCGACATGATCTACTTTCGCGCTCTTCACCGAGTCCCTGATCTTGCTTTCCTGCTCGGCGGAAATCTGCGGCGCTGGCTTTGCAGCAGGAGCGGGCGGGGCAATGGCGCCGGTCGATTGCGCGGCTGCCAAGCCGGCAGTCAAAACCAGTGCAGCAATCGAGTGAAAAAAAGCGAAACGCTTCCGCATGATGCGTCGAATTCCAAGTAAAATGGACGGGTTTCCAACATTGCTAACGCCTCCTGCGGGGATTAGGTTCCGGCCAGATATCCAGCCAAGCGATTCAAATGTATGCGCTTTTTCTCGTAGTGGTCGGCGGCGGCATCGGCGCCGGTATTCGTCACGGCATGAACATCGGTGCTGCGCGTCTGCTCGGTACCGAGTTTCCGTGGGGTACATTTGCGATCAACATTATCGGCTCGCTTCTGATCGGGATCGTCGCGGCGTGGTTCGCGTTCCGCAACGACGCCGCTTCACAGTCGCTGCGGCTGTTCCTGACGACCGGAATCCTCGGCGGCTTCACGACCTTCTCCGCATTCTCGCTCGACTTCGCGCTTCT
>Ga0247762_1000233_pt1 | contig 20845 bp, 12 predicted proteins | sample UWRJL081202R4_FD_181016 | JGI IMG/M metagenome (GOLD analysis project Ga0247762, IMG submission 181016) | Plant litter microbial communities from Arlington Agricultural Research Station in Wisconsin, United States - UWRJ-L081-202R-4 | ecosystem: Environmental > Terrestrial > Plant litter >...
TTTTAAATAAATTAAACTATACAAATATGGGAAAAACTAATCATTCTCCCAGGTGGGAGAATTGTTCCCTGTTATCAGTGAGTTTCTTAGGTTAACGGCAATGCGAGCACTCGGGGGGAGACTTGCCGCGCCCCGAATATCGGTGCCCATCATGTCTCAGTCTCTGACTGAGGCTGCGTTACAACCACGCTCAAGTCACCCACACTGCATTTCAAACTCACTCCCCCCAAACTTTTCCGATTGATCCGCGATGCCTTTCATGTTGGCAGTCCTCCCATCAAACAGATCACGCTTCCACCCCCGTAAAAACAGAAAAAGCCACCTCCGATAAACGAAGGTGACTTTAACCCCTAAACCTACTTACAAAAACACTTTCTTATACAGTTGCTGCCAGTGCCAACCGACAACATGTATCATAAAGGTTGTATCTTAGACTATCCGCCCGCCGTAAAGTCACGCCATACCGGTCATTTTTTTTTAAACTTGTAAACACTCCGGCCAATCACGCAAAATCGCCACGAAATAGCGTTCTTTACACATCCCACGCACATGATAAACCGTACCGGCACCATCTACATACTGCTCATCGCATCCATCATCATGACGGTCGTCAGCGCCGCCATAACATACCGCAATACCATCGAGAAACGACAGGCAACACGGGCCGTAATCCACACCTACAAAACCATACAATCGTCAACACAGCTGCTCTCGCTGCTAAAAGACGCCGAAACCAGCGAACGCGGCTACATCATCACCGGCGACAGCACGTTCCTCGAACCCTATCGCGAAGCCGAAACAGACCTCGAAGCCGAAATAGATTCCCTCTCCACACTCATCCAGGACAAAGGACAGATCAGCAACCTCGAACGGAAGATCGTGAACGTAGCCCAGCGCCGCCACAACGAGCTGAACGCCGTCCTCAACGCATATAAACACGCCGGAAAAGACAGCGCCGTAACACGCGTACGCCACAAGATCGGCAAAACACACATGGACACCCTGCGCCGCCTCGTACGACGCCTCACAGACATGGAACGCCTCTCGCTCGCCCGCCAGAACGTAATGCTCACACACAACACCCACATGGAAGACACCGCCAGGTTCTCCGCCTTCGCCATCATCGGCCTCACATCACTCGTTGCCCTCATCGCATTGCGCCGTAAACAAAGACGAAACAACACACTCCTCGAAAAACTCAACACCCTCAACGCAGGCCTCGAACAAAATGTAGCCGAACGAACACATCAGCTCGTCGAGGCAAACCGCCAGAAAGATCATTTCCTCGGAATCGCCTCACACGATCTCAAAGTACCGCTATCCGGCATACTCAACCTCGCCAACCTCATAAAAACCGACGTACCACCACAAACAACCCGCGCACACGAATACCTCGCATACATAGAAGACTCCTGCCGATCCATGCTGTTGCTCATCACAAACCTCCTCGACATAAACCGCATGGAACGCAGCGTAATAACGGTAACCCGCCAGCCGGTAGATCTCTCCACACTATTCACCCGCCTCAAAACACAATTCAGCCACCAGGCCCGTAACAAAGGTATTCAGCTGAACATAAGCGCCCCTTCCGAAACCATCCATACCGATCAGGATGCCCTCACACGCATCCTCGAAAACCTGGTATCGAATGCCATCAAATTCTCTCCCGCCGGCACAGCGATAGATATACACGCTATACAAACATCCACCCACACAAACATCCTCATCACAGACCAGGGACCCGGCATCCCCGAAGAAGAGCTCCCCTTACTCTTCGAAAAATTCCAGAAACTCTCTAACAAACCCACCGGCGTCGAAAGCTCCACCGGCCTCGGTCTCTCCATAGTCAAAGAACTCGTCTCCCTCCTCCACGGCACCATCGCCGTAACCTCCCGCCTCAACCAGGGTACCACCTTCACCATCACCCTTCCCAACTAAATAAAACGCTGTATACATCCGTGGCCCGGCGGCATCTGCATCCCCCTTCTAAAAAACAGAAATCCCGCAAAACCAAATATTCTTCGGTTTCGTCACCAAGGCAAAACATAGGTCAATTACGGATTTCTTCTTGAATCAGGTATAGATCATTCCCGCATAAGCCATATATACTCCCTATATACCCCATCTCTACTCCCTATATAACCCGTATATAACCTATAGATCTTCCACTCATCCTCCACTCTGCCTCCACTCACGCTCCACTGATCACCCACTTGTTCTCCGCTTAAAACCGCCGGAAGACCCCGGCTTCCCTGACCAGAATAGCCCGGAAAAGATATACAAAACTACTACCCCAAACGTCCCCAAAAAACGATAAAACAAAATATTATTTTGGGCACCCTCCGTCGCCCCGATAGCTGTTATCGGGGTAGACTTTAATGACAGTATTGATGTGTTTGAAGGGGTAAATCGAAAAGCCTCTCGGTACTGAGAGGCTTTTCGATAAATCAACTATGAAGTTGCTACTTTACTATCAGCTTCTTTACAACATTGCCCCTATCGGTATTTATCCTGACGAGATAAACTCCTTGTACGGCGTGCTTCAATGTTATGACAACCTCTGATGAGTTGCTGCCTACAAACTTCTCTACTACCATTCCTCGTGCGTCGATAATTGTAACGTCATATTGTTTCACTGCGGCCAATTGCCCGGATAGTCTTACGATGAAAGAACCGGTGCTGGTGGGATTGGGATACAGGGCTGCATCTTCGGACAGGCTGTTCTCCAAGCCGGTGATCACTTTTGTTGTTGTGGCCGATACTACATTGGACCATTTTGATTCGCCTGTGCCGTTGAATGAACGTATGCGGAAGAAGTAGGTAGAGCTTTCGGCGAGATCACCCACTGTAGTACCTGACCTGCCTGTCGTGACATTTGCAACATCTGACCACGGGCCATACTCTGAGCTGCCGATCTGAACAACGAAACCATCCTCGTTATCAGAAGTATCATCCCATTTCAATGTCACGTTTGTTTCGGCAACATTGTCTACTGCAAGATTCGACGGCGATAACGGCAACAAACCTGGTGCAAGGCTTCGATTACCTACCTGAACCATGTCAAGAAAGAAATACCACTGGTCCTGCACATGGTGACGGAATGCTATGTATACGACTTTGCCCGCGTATGCTGAAAGGTCGACTGTACGCTCATGCCACGAGGCATCTGGCATCGTCTCTTTGAAAGCTTCCGTAAAGCTGGCGGGATCTGCGTTCGTGGTGCTGATCATTATGCTGTACGCCTCGGCAAAATAATCCGGATCGTATGCACGCACGTAGTAGAACAGCGAGTCGGTGCTTCTTACATATACCGCTGGGGTGATCAGCCAGTTATCAGGGCTGCGATTTAGCGATACTGACCTTGCTACCTTACGGCCTTCGGCGGCGGCGAAATTCTCATCCTGGAATTTATAGCCCCAGGTAATAAAGTCGCCATCGCCATCGTAATTTGTCCATCCTTCGGGCGGAAACTGGTCTCCTTCGAAACTTTCCTGCAGTATAAAGGGAGATGTCGTTACCGAAGCGCTTACCAGGTCAGAATAGCTACTGCCCTTTTGCGCCCGTAGCTGGAAGTAATACGCAGTGGATGCCTCCAATCCGGAGACATTATACTCACGAACCGTGCCTGATAATTTCTCCAGCAACGTAAAGGATTCGGGCTCTCCGTTTGCGGATTGATATACCTCGTAACCATCTGGCGATGCTCCGGTGTAATCCCAGCGCAACGCTACGGTGTGGAAGGAAGTCGCGCTGGCACGCAACTGCTGCGGTGCAGCAACGCCGGCATAGGCATCCGTCTTCTGCACTCCGATCATTACATTATCAATCTTGAGGTCGCCCTCCACTGTTACGTCGTAATGACGGAACGCTACATAGACCGTCTGGCCCACATATTTTGACAGGTCGAATTTACGTTCGTTCCAGTATGTATCGGCCAGTGTTTCCTTGAAGACCTCCGTGAAGCTTTCAAGATCTTTTGTTGTGGTGCTTATATACACTCCATAGGTTTCCGCCAGTTCATCGGCATCGCCTGAGTTTATATAATAATACAGGCTATCGCCGGCACGAATTGTAACCGGCGGTGTGATCAGCCAATCATCGATCACTGAAAAATCATACGAGCTTGATACTGCGCATCTCAATCCTGAATAGACAAGGTTCTTATCAAAGGTGGACAGTGAATAATAGTCCCACGTGGGGTACTCTTCGTTCACATCGACGATCGTCCAGTTTTCCGGGGGAAATACATCGCCTTCAAATCCTTCGAACAGGCCTGCGCCGCCGACGGCGTTCGTTGTAGTGGCTTTTGTATATTGAAGCGATGACATGATACTGTTTCGTTGTGCCGAGACGGAATAGAAATAAGACGTTACGGCATGCAATCCTGTATCGGTGAATGACCTGTCACCGGAAGCCTCGCCAACCTTAGCATACGAGCCGGCTGTTCCGGTGGCTGAACGGTAAATAATATAAGAGTCAGCTTCATATGCATAATCCCATGACAATGTAATAGCAGAGGCCTCGGCTTTTGTTGCACGGAAATTGTCAACCGGGTAAACTGCAGATGCTCCTGAACAGATGGACGCTGTAGCTTCTTTGCCCCAGTTACCGAAGGCGATGGAAGAATAAACAACATCATTTACCCGTATGGTAACGCCGGGGCCGCCGTTGCCGGTAGTATCCTTAAACCGGAATGTATAGCAACCGTAGGGAAGGCACATATACTCTGTTGGCGTATCCTCGTCGTCATCTGCTGTGTACGTTTTGCTGGCTACAACCTCGCCTTTATCGGAAACTATTTCCCACGCGGTTTCTTCCGACCAGCGATCGAGTCTTAAATCGAGCTGAACAAACGTCGACTCTTTGTCCCGGTCGAATGTTACCTGGGCAGAAGCCTGGTTATTTTCCAGGATGTCGTCTGCTTCGCCATTCGCGGCGGTAATCGTTACTTTAATTGTATTGACACCGTCCGTGAGGTTAATATCCCCGAGGCTCACGTTAGCGCTCTTTCCGGGGGCGAGCAGTCCTTCAAGCTCCAGCGTTTTCACGTTGTCTCCCTGGGCGACCTCGACTGTAACATCCGTAACGGGCGATGTGCCTGAATTGACAAGCTTTATCGCGAGCGGTACCGTGTTGTAGCAATTCTGAATCGTTACATTGTTCCAGGGCTGTATGATCTCTACTGCCAGGTCAGTATAAACGTCTGAAGGCAAAACAAAGGATGTGGATACTTTTGTAGAAAAATCACCGGTAACAGCAGCCAGGACATCGTTGTCACCATCGATTATTGTAGCGCCACCGGAGATCACTCCGTCGCCATAACTATCGTACAATGTAAAGGTGAACTTTCCGTCTGGCAAACAAACCGGTAACGATGTCTGGGTCCAGGATTCCAATCCTTCGAATGTTCCCGAAGCGACGACGATACCCACCTCGTTCGTAATCTCCCAACGATTCTCTGCCTGGTTGAAATCAGCCATCAGGCGTAGCGTTATGGTGTTGGGATCGTTGTCAAGCGCGAGTGAAAAAGTAGTCTGAGTGGTATTGTCAGCGACTTTTGTATCCGGCTTACCTTCAACAGAAACAACCTCAGCTGTTATTGTGTTAGATCCTTCTGCCAGGTTCAATGTGGGGAGTATAACGCTGATGGTGCTATCCGGCTGAAGCAATATGTTTTTTACTGTATAAACCTCCTTTACTGACCTCAGGCTATAGCGGATTGAAAACGTGGTAACCGGAACGTTACCTGTATTCCTGACGAGCACTGTTCCCGAAGAAAGCGTGGCGTTGCAGCTCGTATAGGAAATACCATCGAGAGGCACTCCGAACGATACGCCAAGATCATATACAGGTGTAAACGGCACGGATATTGGGCGTGAAACAGAACGTGGCGAGGGGCTTGAACAACCGCCATTCTCCACGCACAGGTGATCGAACTTCGGGTCGTCGCCCGCGATGGCTAGGATCTTGGTACCGTCGGCGAGAGCGACCTCTGAAAAGCCACCGCCTAAAATACCATCGCCCCACGCATCTGATAGTGTAAATGTATAGTCTCCATCAGCAAGACAAAACGATTGCTTATTATATGCACCCCGACGCATTGTATTGCTCGATGCTACTATCGCGCCGTTCGTATTCGTAACCTTCCACGAGATCTCACCGGGATAGGGATCGGCAGCTGTGATGGCATTAAAATACGTGCCCGATTTAGAGACCGAAGCCGTGAAGCTCAACGCTGTTGCATCGTTCGCGTCATTCTGATCCTGCGGATCATCAACGCCAACACTGTATGTGTAGGATCCTGAAGAGGGGACTGACACCACGGGCAGCACGGCCTCATAACTTTCCATCGGCTGTAACGCCGGTGAGAATGACACTGTATGCGTGGTTACAACACCGCTAACCGATATAGCCAGACGAACACTGCTGATTGCCGTGGTGCCGGCATTGCGCAATACCGCTGCCGTGGCAACCTGGGCCGGGCCGCCACAACCGGTTATTGAAGCTCCGTCATGTATACCCGCAACACTTACCAGCGCCACATCCTTTGTCGGGCGGCTCTCCGGTGGTGTGGCAACGCTTGCTATACCCGTTGTCTGATATATAAAATCCGCATAGGACGACACGCGGCAATACAACCCCGGATAGTCGGGCCCTGCGCAACCGTTACCCCAGCTGGTAACGCCCGCCAGTACATAATTGCCATAGGCATCCGGCACTACGAGCGGGCCGCCGCTATCGCCCTGGCACGCATCTTCGCCACCCTTGTAATCTCCGGTGCGGCATCCTTGCGGGCCATAGTCGCCGGCGGCAAGCTGGTCGTCTGTAATCCAGTTGGCCTGCAAGCCCTGCCAGCCTGCATAAGCGGCATCGGCGAGCGCATTCGACACGATAGGTACCCATACGGTTTGAAGATGGTCAGCGAGCACGCCGCCATTTTCGCGCATCATGCCAAACCCGGAAACCATAGCCAGCGTACACGGATCTGTAATGCCCTGCGCCTCATCGACAGGCGTGGCATAACGTATGGGCGCCACGCGCGGATCGCTGAAATCGAACGCATGGTCTACACGGACCAACGCGATATCATGCCCCTGGCTGGGATCGTACGTCCAATCCGGCGAGTAGATGGCTTCCACCACTGTACGCTGCTGTAAATACGTTCCATATTCCGACATGCCGGCAAATACATGGTCGCCTGCCTGGAGATCCATGTGTGCAGCCGTGACAATCCAGTACTGACCGATGATGGTGCCGCCACCGGCATTATTATCAACTGTCTCTACATAGACCTGCCAGGGCACTGTTTCAGCATCGGTGTCTGTACCACCGACCACCATCGGAGCAACTGTGCTTCCCCCCTGCTGCTTTGCGTAATACGCATCTTTCAAGGCTTTGATACGTTCCGACCGCTCCGCGTTCTTACCGGCCGCAGATGCTGCTGCCGGCCTGGGCTCGCGCCTGTCTGTATTCTTTCGCAACTTCAGCTCTTGTGCCTGTGCGGAAAACTGTACCGCCAGCAGCAAAAGCATATATAAACTGAGTAAGTAATATTTCTTCATAGGTTTAGGTTACATTCAAATCACTTACGTGCTTTCAGCTTTACATCATATTCTCCCGATAAGGACCAGGTACGGCCGCCACTGGAAACGCCGTCGTCCAGCGTAAACTGCAAATGCAGGTCTGTGTCGTTAAGCCCTACGACAAAAACCTGTTGGTTTCCATCGAGCACCAACTGTGTTATGCCCTTATCCTGCCACGCCCAGGTACCCGAGGTTTTGAACAACACGCCGCCGTTGACTGAGGTATACGTACCGTTAGCCGCGAAATTCAGCGTCAGCCCGGCATAGTCTGTTGACACATCAACTGCATCCCGCTTTACGTAGCCATCGCCTTCCAGAACCCAGGTGCCGTGAATGCTGTCTTGCGGATTTGCGGCGGGGTCGTCATCGTGCTTACAGCCGGCCAGGAAAAATAAACCACACAGTAAGCAGAGCAGAAGCAACCGGCCTGTGCCCAACGTCCGCATCCTGGCCGCAGCTGATGCAGAAAAGAAATCGACATAAATCATAGTATAGGTTTGTATTTAAGATTAGGTAGACAATGCATATAAACCCACCCGCAAACGCATGCTGTGGGTCAATACAGCCATTGGAATGCAGGGAGACTTTAACCTAATGACAGAAAAAAAGGAAATCAGCGGAAGCGTTCTTACCTCAAAGCGGGCAAACTTGGTGCTCACGCAGCCAGCAAACGTTATCAGAAAATTATGCCCTTATCGTATTAAAGTGTCTCACTGACACTTTTTTAAAAAAATTACACGAGCGTACATTATTAAATTGTAATATTTTCCTAGTATTCACATCCCGTAGTTTGCCTAGACGTGAAAAACCTATGAAGTCCGCCCTCGTCCTTCTTATCCTTGCTGCATGCCCGGCCTGGGCGTTGTACCAGGTGCCTGACAGCCTGAAACGCAATGCCGACAGCCTGGAGGCAGTACTCCCTTTGCAGCAAGGTAAACAACGCATTCAGACGCTGATTGCCCTGGCCGAGTATTATCGCCTCACGGACGCGCGCCATGCCATAAAGCTGCTTCACGAAGGTCTTACCGTTTCGCAGGCCACCGGCAACACCAAGACCATGAACCTTCATAACCAGCTTGGTGTGTGCTACACCATTGCCGGGCAGTACGATTCCGCCGACTATCATCTCAAGCAAGCTCTTGCGCTTGCCGGTAAAAGTGAAGCTAACCTTGCGCGCATCTACTCGAACCAGGCGATACTCCACACTTATAGCGAAGACTACGAAAAAGCACTCGGTCTCTATTTCAAGTCGCTCGATATACACAATCGTCGCGGCAATACCACCGGACAGATGAGCACCTATATAAATATAGCCGCGCTCTACGCTTCGCTGCAGCAATACAAAAACTCGCTTACGTATGACTCCCTCGGCTATGCTATTGCAAAAAAGCTCGGCAACAATGAAGCTGCATATATGATTCGCGGGAATATGGCTGCCACGCTGAAAGACCTTGGCAGCTTTGACGAGGCTAAACGCATGAACCAGGAAGCGATAGATTATCACGAAAAAAACTTTCCCCTGTCTTTCCGGCTGGCCAATATATATTACACCATGTCTCACATATACGTCGGTACCAACCAGCTCGACAGCAGCTATACTTTCGCTATTAAAGCCAGGGATATTTACAAAAAGCTCGGCTCGACCTATCAGCTCGGATGCACGTATATACAGCTCTCCAACGTGGAGCTGGCCCAGGGAAAAACAAAAGATGCCGAGCGGGATGGATTACTTGCCTATAACCTGAAAGACCAGCTGAACCGAAAAGACTTCCAGGCACTGAGCACGCTCAACCTGATGAAAGTCTATACACGGCTCGGCATGATGGAGAAATCTCTCGTCTACGAATCAGAATACCACATCACGATCGATTCGCTCGAGGCGGAGAACCAGGCGAGGGCGGTTATTGAAATGCAAACCAAATACGAGACTCAGAAAAAGATACAGGAAAACGAGCTTCTCAAGAAAGAGACCCTGCTGAAAGATACCGAGCTGACAAAGACACATTATATACTGCTATCGGCTTTGCTGGGTGTAACCCTGCTCATTGTAATAGCCACAATTCTCTACAGGCAAAGTAAGAATCGTGCAACGCTGAACCGGCACCTGAAGCTCGAAAACGAAACATTACGTATCGAGAAGCTAACCGCTCAGCTCAACCAGCTTAAAGAGCAGATCAGCCCGCACTTCCTCTTCAACTCCCTCAGTACTCTACAGGGCATGGTAACCGAAAGCGATCCCAATACGGCTACCTTCATCACCAGCCTCTCTGAAGTATATCGCTATATCCTCGAAACCGATGGCGCCGACCTGGTCTCCGTGCAGCAGGAACTGTCGGTGGCAGAAGCCTACATATTCTTACTGAAAACCCGCTTTGCCGACAGCATCCAGATCGATATAAACCTTTCGCGTGAAATACGCGAAATGAAGTTGCCGCCTTTCTCGCTACAACTACTTATTGAAAATGCGGTTAAGCACAACGTGGCTACGCCGATGAACCCGCTGCACATTGAGCTCTATGCCGATGCGGCGCAACACTGGCTGTGCGTACGCAATACCTTTCAGCCGAAACGCTCCGTGACCGAAAGCACTAAGAAAGGGCTCGCTAATCTTCAGAAGAGATTCAATCTTCTCGGAAACTACACTCTAAGCATCAACACCCAGGACACATTCTTCAGCGTAGAAATACCGCTGATCTGACAACAGGACCACACAGACCGAATCGCCCTACTTATTAAAGCCAGAAAAGATGAAAGTGGTAATTATTGAAGACGAGATCCGGACAGCGCGGATCCTGAAGAAGACTCTTGAAGAGCAACACATCGAGGTGGTGACGCTCATATCGTCCATTGAAGAAGGTATAGCCTATTTCCGCGGCAAACCCGATGTGGATCTCATCTTCTCTGACATCGAAATTACCGATGGCCTGTGCTTTGACCTCTTCCGGGAAGTGACTGTGGAATGTCCCGTAATATTCTGCACTGCTTTCAATCAATACGCTCTCGAAGCGTTTCGCGCAAATGGCATAGATTACATCGTCAAACCCTTTACTGAAAAAAGTATCAACGAAGCGCTTACCAAATTCAGGAACCTGACCAGGATAAAACCTACACAAACCACCGACAACGCCGAGCTATACGAGCTGCTTAAAACAACGTTGGTTCCCCGCAAGACAACCATTCTCGTAAACTTCCGTGATAAGGCGTTCCCGGTGAGCCTGGCGGCTGTGGCCTACTTCTTCGTTGAAGGAGAGAACACCATACTGAATACCGAAGGAAAGGAATACACGATAACCAAGTCGCTGGAAGAGCTCGAAGCCAGTCTTGATCCGAAACAGTTTTTCCGAGCCAATCGTCAGTATCTTATCAATCGTACCTACATACGGGAGGTTGAGAAATTCTTCGCCCGCAAGCTCGCTATTAAGCTGACCGTGCCTGTGAATGAGCCTATTATTGTGAGTAAAGCGCGGGCTACTGAATTTATGGACTGGCTGGAGCATTAAAAAAAAGTGCCTTATTAATTAAAAGATTGCCGGAAGGCCTGCGGCGAAAGATTGGTCTTGGTCTTGAACAACTTGCTGAACGACTGCGGATGCTCAAAACCCAACGCATATGCAATCTCGCTTACCGACAAATCTGTGGTAGATAACTTTTCCTTTGCCCTGGCAATCAGCTTATCGTGTATATGCTGCTGCGTGCTTTGCCCGGTAAGAACCTTCAGCAAAACGCTGAGGTAATTCGGTGACACATTCAGCTCCGCCGCAATATCCTGAACCGATGGCAGTCCTCGTTGTTTCAGATTATCGTTATCGAAATATTCCGTAAGAAGCGCTTCCAGCTTATCCAGTATTTTATGATGAGAGATCTTTCTCGTAATGAACTGACGATGATAAAAACGCTCTGCGTAAGCGAGCAACAGTTCCAGCTGAATTACAATAATGCCCTGGTTGAACGTATCTATATTGGAACGATACTCTTGTTCGATGTGCCGGATTATTCCCGTTATGGTCGTCTCTTCCTTTTCTGAAAGAAATAATGCCTCGCTCACTGCATAATCAAAATACTCATATTTCCGTATCGTTTTTGCCAGCGAAGTATTCCACAGGAAATCGGGATGAATCAATAACATCCATCCCGCATGCTTGTCCTTCTTAGTGGCCTCGACTGAGAAAACCTGTCCAGGCGCCATAAAGAAAAGAACGCCTTCGTCGAAGTCATACTCCTGCTGACCGTACTTCACCTTGCCCAGGAAATTCTTCTTCAGCATTATGAAATAAAAATCCGAGACCAAACGCACATCGCCGTCGGAGATCACATTGTCGAGCGACCCGAAGTTGGTGACGCTGATCAACGGGTGCTCCGGCTTCGGAAGCCCGCGAAAGACATGGTATTCACTTATCGTTTTAAATCGCCTCGGTTCCATAAGCTCAAGTTAATTATTTAGTTGCAAAACCTGCCGCAAACTCCTTTGCAAAATCCTCGATCCTGACCTTACCCATAGTAGCCGGCTTGTGTTTATAATAGTCCTCCTGCATCTTACCGCTATGGATCGCACCACTAAGCTCAACATACAGCGCGGCAAAGCTGCCGGACATACCCGCAGCCTCAAGTCCCTGCTGCATCTGCTCGCTGCTGATCGTTTTCCATCGAAGATCCTGCATGCCGATAGCGATTCCAAGTACACGGGCGATCTCATCTGCGGTACGTTCGTCGCTGACAACATACCGTACCGTTACACCGTCCACAAACTTCACAAGCTCTTCCGCAGCTACTTCGGCAATATCCACAGGCGAAACCAATACCATCCTGTCGGAGTCACCATAGTTAGCGGCAATAAATCCGGCATTCCTGATCATCGGAATAAATGCATAAAGGTTATAATAAAAATACCCTGGCCTCAAATGTGTAATCGAAACACCTTTCAACGTATTCAGCAACTGTTCGTTTCGGTAAGCCCCGACGATAATGCCGGTACCACTTTCCAGGTGAGCCCCATAGCTACTCAGATCAACGACACGTTTCACGGCCGACCGCCGGATAGCCTCTACATAACATTCTCCGAGCTTTCCGTAATACGCCAACAAATCCGGGGCTGCATGATTCGGCGGGACCATACAATAAACGGCATCGGCTTCGTTAAATGCCGATGTCAGGAAATCAGTATCCTCTAATTTTCCGATAGCCGCTCTGGCACCCAGAGCTTCAATTTCATCAACTTTTTCCGTCGAGCTGCTCACTACCGTTACCGTATGCCCCTGTTTAATCAAAGTTTCCGCAAGTGGGCGGCTTATGTTTCCCAATGAACCTGTTACTGTGATCTTCATGAATTGTTTGTTTTTTTATGATACTACAAAGGTCTGCATCGCGAAAACAATGCACGTAGCCGGATCTATCGGTGTTGTAGCCATTTCTTTTATCGGATAATTCTAATCGAGGAAAAGATCAGTCTTTGATGGTGTAAGATTGATTGGGGCGATTTTTGATTCGGCAGTCCGGACTGCCAACATTTTAGGACACAAGTCTTCGCTTACGCTAGAAATCTTGCGCCAGCTAAGGTCCGCAGACTGCCAACATAGTAGGCACCCTCCGTCGCTAAAGCTATGGGGGGCAAAGCAAATGGCCCTTCGGTTATACATAGAAAAAGCCGGCACTTCTTTATCAGAAAATGCCGGCGCTGTGCGGTATGCTAGCGATTTATTCTAAGCTTTCTTTCTTAAAAACTGTCTTAACATATACTGCAATATTCCACTGTTACGATAGTAGTCGATCTCGATCTTGCTGTCCAATCGCGACAGGACCTTAAACGACTTCGTCTCGCCGCTTCCGGTCACTGCATTTACCGTGAGCTTCTGGGCTGGTTTGATAGCGTCGTTAAGCTCTGGTATGCTGTACACTTCTGTGCCATCGAGCCCAAGAGTTGAATAGCTCTCTCCTTCCAGGAATTGTAATGGGAGAACGCCCATTCCTACCAGGTTGCTTCGGTGTATGCGCTCGTAGCTTTCGGCTATGACCGCCCGTATGCCTAACAGATAAGTACCTTTGGCGGCCCAGTCACGCGAGGAGCCGCTGCCGTATTCCTTGCCCGCCAGTACAAGCAAGGGAGTCTGTGCTACCTTATAGTTCATCGCGGCGTCGTATACGCTCATTTCTTCATTTGTGGGGAAGAAGGTTGTATAGCCGCCTTCGCGCGATACCAGCTTGTTTTTGATCCGTACGTTGGCAAAGGTACCGCGAACCATTACTTCATCGTTACCCCGACGAGAACCATAGGAGTTGAAATCCTCGAGCTGTACGTCGTGCTTCAATAAATATTGCCCTGCCGGAGACTTGGCATTGAATGAACCTGCCGGCGAGATATGATCGGTTGTGATCGAATCTCCGAGCATGAGCAGTACACGTCCGTTCTCTATGGTCTTGATCGCTTCCGGCTCGTCGGAGAGATTTACAAAGAACGGGGCCTCTTTTACGTATGTAGACTTGGCGTCCCATTGATATGCCTTGTCTTTTGGGGCATCGAGTGCTTTCCACTGATCATTGCCGTCGAAGATCTCGCCGTAGTTCCTGCCGTAATATTCTTTGCGAACCACGCGGTTCACTACGTCCCTGATCTCTTCTTCGGTAGGCCAAAGGTCTTTAAGATATACGGGCTTGCCATCGGGCGCATGCTCCAACGGCTCGTTATTCATGTCTATGTCCATACGCCCTGCTATGGCATAAGCCACTACCAGCAACGGCGACATCAGGAAATTCATTTTTACCTGCGGGTGAATCCGTGCTTCGAAGTTCCGGTTGCTCGAAAGCGCTGCCGCTATGATAAGGTCGTTCTTCTGTACGGCTTCCGAGATGGGGTCCGGAAGTGGACCTGAGTTGCCGATACACGACGTACATCCATATCCCACTACGTTAAAGTGCAAAGCCTCCAGCTTCTCCAGTAATCCCGATTCTTTCAGATAATCCGTGACTACCTTTGAGCCCGGTGCCAGGCTGGTCTTCACCCAGGGTTTCACCTGTAATCCGTGCTCGAGCGCCTTCTTTGCCAAAAGCCCCGCACCTATCATAACGTCAGGGTTAGACGTATTGGTACAGCTTGTAATGGCTGCGATGGCTACTGCGCCGTCGCTCAGATCAAATGTCTTTCCGTTATAGACTACCGAAACTGTACGCATGCCTGTATGCTCTATATCGGCAACTTCGGAGGGTGCTGCGTTTCCGCCTTCGCCGGACCAGCGATTCAGCGGACGGTCTGTTAGCTGAACATACTTCCGGCTGTACGTTTTTTCCAGTATGCCGGTGATCTTTGTCTTCGCCTCCCTGACGAGGACCTTGTCTTGCGGACGGCTGGGTCCTGAAATGGTCGGCTCGACCGTGGCGAGATCAAGCTCAACAACATGGCTATACGTAACCAGGTCTTCGTTCTCACGCCAGAGCATATTCGCCTTTGTATAGGCTTCCGTGAGGGCGATAACCTCTTGCGGCCGGTTTGTCTTCGACAGATACTCCAATGTTTTATCGTCGATCGGGAAGAATGTGATCGTGCAACCGAACTCGGGCGACATATTACCGATCGTGGCGCGGTCGGGAACCGATAACGAGCTCAAGCCCGGCCCGAATACCTCGACAAATTTCCCTACGACTTTGGTCTTCCGCAGGAGCTCCGTAATGGTCAGCACAAGGTCTGTTGCCGTGCTTCCTATCGGAAGCTCTCCTGTAAGCTTTAACCCGATAACTTCCGGTAGCGTGAAGAACTGGGGTTGCCCCAGCATAGCAGCTTCTGCCTCGATGCCTCCCACGCCGTAGGCAACGATACCCAGCCCGTTAACCATAGGGGTATGCGAATCCGTTCCCACGAGCGAGTCAGGGAAAGCAACTCCCTTGCGATCGACCACACATGTCGACAGGTATTCCAGGTTGACCTGGTGACAGATACCCATGCCTGGGGGCACTACCGAGAAATTATCGAACGCTGTCTGAGCCCATTTTAAGAACCGGTAACGCTCGCTGTTACGTTCATATTCCTTATCAACGTTACGGGTATAGGCATCGGCCTGGCCGTAGAAATCTACCTGAACTGAGTGATCGATAACCAGGTCTACGGGTATCAAGGGATTGATGCGTGATGGATCTTTATCCTTGCGCGACATTTCCCCACGCAGGGAAGCAATGTCTACAATAGCCGGAACACCCGTAAAGTCCTGCATCAGCACACGTGCCGGCATAAAGGGTATTTCTTTTTCTGCCGGCTTAGGATTCCAGCCCAGCACCGTATTTACATGCTCCTGCGTAATGCTATAGCCATCGTAATTTCGCAACACATTCTCCAGCAACACACGAACACAAAAAGGAAGCTTTTCGATGGCATGCCCCTTCTCCTGGAGTGCCTTCAAACTGTAGAACGAAACGTCCTTCCCATTTACGTTCAGTTCCTGCCTAATACCTAAATAGTCCTGTTCCATGACAATAATGATTTATCGTATCTATTTTCTTTGTGTTACGAACCACAAAACATCTTCGCCCGTTAACACGATTAAATAAGTTCTGTTAAAAATTGCCGCCTGCTCTCAGGCGTAGCCTACGCAATGTATATCTTTGTTCCCAAACTATAATCTTCGCTAACAGCCGGGTCTTCGCCCCAAAGACCGGTAAGCAAAAAATCGATCAGATGTACAAGAAAATACTGCTATTGTCCACCTTTTTTCTGTCTTTCATTGCAGAGGCTCAGAAGAAACAGGATTGGAAACTCAAAATGGACAAGGATGGGATAAAGGTATACGCGCGCCCCCTCTTCGACTCGGATATCAAGGAACTTAAGCTTGAATGCACCGTAAACGCAACGCTATCGCAAATCGTGGCCGTGCTGCTTGACATTAAAACCAGCGATGAGTGGGTGTACAGCACGAAGTCAGTAACATTGCTCAAACAGGTATCGCCTTCGGAGCTATACTACCACTCCGAGGTGGCCGTTCCCTGGCCTGTCAGCAACCGTGATTTCATCGCGCACATCATCGTAACCCAGGACCCGCGTACACACATTGTAACCGTAAACGCCCCTACCCTTCCGGACTACATACCTCATAAATCCAACGTGGTGCGTGTACCCCGTGCAACCGGCAAATGGGTGATATCGCCCGTTTCTAAAAAGTCCTCGAAAATAGAATACACGCTCATGGTCGATCCTGGCGGGTCCATCCCAGCCTGGCTCATCAACATGTTTGCCACCAAAGGCCCGTACGAAAGTGTAGACGCCATGAGAAAGCATATACAGAAGCCGGCCTACACCAACATCCACCTATCCTACATCACGGACTACTGAAGTCAGTCGTCAGTACTATTGACTTTGCGATAAAGTGAGGCGATGGATTGAGTGAATAATGATAGAAGGGGATTAAAGCTATAGCTTGGCGCCATCGATAAGCTTATCGATGGCCGACAGAAAGTTAGTTCCCACGGGAATGGTATGTGAGCCTATCCGTATTTCATCACGGATGATACGTTCGATCTTATCTGCGGCAACGATATACGACCGGTGTACCTGGAGGAAGTCGGACGACGGCAATAACTCGAGCGCTTCCTTCAGCGTCATACGACTCAGGACCTTGCGCGCGGGGAAGTGAAACTCTACATAGTTGCCCTCGGCTTTAAGAAACAGGATCTCCGCGATCTCGATCCGTATCCATTCGAAACCGTCTTTGATAAATGTATACGGTAGCTCGCCATGGCGATGCCCTGTAAGCGATAGTGCATGTTGGCAGGCACTGAAGAAGCGATTGAATGCGATAGGCTTCACCAGGTAATCAATCGCCCGGAGCTCGAACCCCTCGACGGCGTAATCGGAATACGCTGTGGTAAAGATCACACGCGCATGCCCGTCTATAAGCCGTGCCAGCTGAGTGCCATGAAGATCGGGCATCTGAATATCCAGGAAAACAACGTCCACAGAATTGTCCTGTAAAAACGCAAGCGCGGCAAGCGCATCTGTAAAGAAGGCCTCCGCCTTCATAAACGGTATCTTACCGAGATGCGACTTTATTACTTCGAGGGCCATCGCCTCGTCGTCAACCGCGATACACGTTAACGTTTTCATGCTGCCACCGAGTTATTCTCTGCCTGGCGTACAGGCAGAAGGTCTACCGTAAGTGATACTTTATATACATCGGGAAGATCCGTCAGCGCCAGCGCATGGCGCACCGGGTACATGAGGTCCAGCCGCCGGCGCACGTTCTCAAGCCCCACGCCACCTGCAATACTTCCCTGTAAGGCCGGGTGCTTGCTGTTGTCTACAAATACTTTGAGCTGACCTTTCAGACAATAAATATATATATGGATAAAGAAATCATGATGTAAGCTTACTCCATGCTTGAAGGCGTTTTCAATAAAATTCACCAGCAGCAACGGCGGTATAAAAGCTGCCTCTTCGTCCCACTCGATCGTGCTGCGGATATGTGAATGCTTATCTTCGGGCACCTTCTCCCGCTGGAAGCCTATGTAGTGCTCCAGGAATTTGAGCTCCCGCTCGATGGAAATAAGGTCTTTGCTGCCCTCTTCCGTCATGTGCCGCATTATAACTGAAAACTGCTGAATGGCATTTGCTGTACGTGGGGCGCCTTCTTCCAGCGCTGTACCATAAAGGTGATTCAGCGAGTTGAAATAAAAATGAGGATTGATCTGGTTTTGCAAGCTCCGCAGTTCTGCCTGAAGCTGTGCCTCATGCTGCAACACCCTGGTGTAACGCTGCAAGAAGAAATGGCGCACCGCTGCATACGCGACCGAAGCCCATAATACCAGGAATGTTACCAACACTACCTCGTTTTCGCCGCCATGATTATGCCGGGTAAGCCGGAAGAATGCCAGCAACGCCAGTACACAAACTATACCCTCTGCCAGTACGAATGCGAGGTACTTTACATACTCCCGTTTCTGATAAAACTCGGGGATATAGAAATTCACATTGTGATACCCGAGCAACAACAAGGCTGTGGCGGGCAAAAAGGCCCGTATAAAATCAAAGCCGACGCCATAGGCCAGCAAGTTGATTCCCACCACCAGCAACACGAGCACCATGAGCTCATGCGTAAAGAAGCTCGTAAAAAACTTCTGTTGTAAAATCTTCTTCATAGTAGGTTATTCAGGCCGCAGTATACAAACCTAACCCCATTAATGCTCCCGATCAATGCCGGGCGATCGCCACAAAAACATAAAGTCCTCATATCTAATAAATTTCTCCAAATCAACCCAAAATCGCCTATCGCCATGAACAATTGTGACCAATCAAGCCGTCGGGGTGATCAAAAACGCCACTTCCTCCGGAATCTAAAGGCATCTCATCCGACCGTACGACCGTTTTAGCCCTTTCCGGGCTGCACCGTGTCAGTTTTCAAGTTACTTTGCCGGAATATCCTCTCATTTTTTGCAGACCTTTGAAAAAACTCGGGTAAATGCGCGTCGTCAACAAGCTCAATTTTTTATTTACCACTCCCCGGCTACTGAAGCCATTCACACTCCTCCTCCTGGCTCTCCTACCCCACACGCTTTACGCTCAAACTGCCACCGATCCTATGATCGAGTGGTACGAAAGCTTCTTTCAGGAAATGAAACGCCCTCCGGTGGAGAAAGCGCTGGAAGAGACCCAGAACAAGCTTCTTGAAGCCCGCCAATCGAGCGATCCGGTGGCCGCGGTCCGCGCGCTCAAGGAAATAGGCTTTATACACCTCACGCGCACGCATAACTACGACCTGGCCATGGAGAGCTTCGTAGAATCTCTCACTCTTGAAGACTCTCTTTCGCTAACTGAACAACAGGTCTTCTCGTATCTCGGCATCGCCCGGGTGTTCCAGGAGGTAGGCGATAACTATAAAAGCTCGCACGCGTTAAGGCAGGCGCTCGAGATAAACCGCCCCTTAAAAAACGTACAGGTTTATGCTCTTATCCTCAACGAGGAGGGGAAGGTGCACGCGCGTGAAGGCAAGCTACAGGAAGCCGAAGAGAACTACCAGGAAGTACTGCAGTACAAAGAACAGATCGGCCAGCCTGCCATAGAAGCGCAAGCACTCTCTAACCTGGCGCACCTGCAGCAGATGCAAAGCAAATACAAAGAGGCTTTGGAGCTTCACAAACAGGCTCTGGCCATCCGCCGCACCACACACGACCGGAAGAACGAAGCCATATCTCTCAACGACATCGGCGAGCTGTACCGGCTGATGAAGAACAACGCCAAAGCATTTGCCAACCATAACGCATCGCTGGAAATCCGGGTATCTATTAAAGACCAGCGCGGTATAGCCGAATCTCACAACAACCTGGCAGAGCTTTGCTACCTGCAGAAAGACTACCAGAAAGCCCTCAAGCACCTGGGCGTGGCCTATGAGGCCGGCCGTGAAGTTCAGGCCCAATATCAGCTGCTTAAAACCTATGATTACCTGAGCCTCTGCTACAAGGAACTTGGCGACTATCAGAAGGCGCTTGAATACAAAAACGAGTTTTCCAATATCAATGAGTTTATCCAGAACGAACGCACAGAACAAGCACTCCTGGAAACACAAAACCATTATGAGATAGATAAAACCGAAGCCCGCATCGGCAAGCTGGAAAACGACCGGATGAAACGCGAGAAGGAGCTGGCCGAACAGAAGAAGTTCAGAAACTTTCTTTTCCTTATCATCGGCCTGGGCATCGTGATCGTGTTACTGGTGTTGTATATGTACATCCAGAAACAACGGTCTAACAAAACACTTCAGGCCGCCAACAAAACCGTGCACGACCAGAACATTGCCCTACAAGAGCTTAACGCTACCAAGGACAAGTTCTTCTCCATCATCAGCCACGACCTTAAAGGCCCTCTGAACTCGCTCACTTCGTTCTCAGGCCTGCTGATAAACCACACCGACGCGCTGAGCAAGGAAGACATACAGATGCTGGCCAAGGACCTCGACAAGTCCGTAAAGAACCTCTTCGCCTTGCTCGAAAATCTGCTCGAGTGGTCGCGCTCGCAAACCGGCAATATTGAATTCAAACCCGAGTCGTTTGATCTCGGCACCGTGATGGAAGAAAACCGGGCCCTGCTGCAGAACCAGGCGCAAAATAAAAAGATCACCCTTCAGAATACCAACCAGGCGAGTATACCCGTAAGCGCTCACAAACAATCTATCAATACGGTAATCCGGAACCTTGTTTCCAATGCGATCAAGTTCACACCGGAAGGCGGCACCGTAACGCTACGCGCGCAGGTGGCACAGCGACAGGTAAAAGTATCGATAACGGATACCGGCGTG